>OGKR01000104.1_pt1 | contig 98487 bp, 101 predicted proteins | sample 1572431 | NCBI WGS metagenome assembly OGKR01 (sample SAMEA2582079, study PRJEB24529) | metagenome | biome: Human gut stool | place: China | collected 2011 | reverse complement strand
GGAGAGAAGCATGACGCTGGGGCGTGGAAATGACCGCTGCGATTTCTGCATGAAGATCAGATAATAGTGGGCGGCATATTGGTATGCCGCAAAAGCAATATCGGACGAACTTTCCGATACAGCCCGATGCAAAGGTCGCCTGCTGGTACGGAGAAAAAGAAGGGCATATGAAAGTTGATGATGGAATATCCGGTGCAGTGTGGGTGTAATGCTCATGTTGCATCGGGCTTTTTTGCGTAAAAATAATATTTGAAAATGTTGATTTTCAACTGTTCTTAACTCAAATATTGTATCTTAACTCAAAAAGAGTTAAGATTGGAGGCGAACAGGAACTATCTACAAGTCAAGCCGCGAAGAACTTGGAACTGACACCTACTTCTATATCAAGGGCATCGAAACAGCTTGAAGAAATGGGATTGCTGCATATAAAGAAAGAAGGTGTGCCGCAGTTTTATCGGTTTAGTCACCCAATTACAAATCAGTATCCTGCGATGATTGAACTTTTCACGCGAAAGCTGGATGCCATCCAACTTCCAGAAGATGCAGATGAACGAGTTGAAGAAGCCGTGGAAGAATGCTGAAGGAACTGTGGAGGAATAGGATCATGTCAAAAGATGAGTATTTGATTACCGATGCGCCGCTGAAAGCGCTGACGGTTTTTGCAATGCCGATGATTCTCGGCAGCTTTTTTCAGCAGGTATACAATATGGCTGACTCCATTATCGTCGGTCAGTTTGTGGGTTCCTCTGCACTGGCAGCGGTTGGTGCCTGTGCAGCCCTGACGAATGTTTTCATTTGTGTGGCACTGGGTGCCGGTGTCGGTGCAGGTGTGCTTGTGAGCCGCTATTTCGGCGCCAAAGAGTATGGCAAAATGAAAACCATTGTGTCTACGTCGCTGATCAGCTTTTTACTTCTGAGTATCCTCCTTGGTATCTTTGGCTTTTGCTTTTCCCATGCGATGATGAGCACTTTACAGACCCCTGCCGATATTCTGGAGGAAGCGGTACTGTACTTGCGGGTCTATTTTGTGGGCTTTCCGTTTTTATTCATGTACAATATTCTCTCCACTATGTTCACTTCCATCGGTGAATCAAAAATTCCGCTGGGGCTGCTGATCTTTTCATCGCTCCTGAATATTGTGATGGATCTTTGGATGGTAGCCGGTCTGGGGCTTGGTGTATTCGGCGCGGCGCTTGCAACCCTGATTGCCCAGGGAATTTCCGCTGTTTTTTCACTTTTGATTTTCTTATACTGGATGCGGCGATACCAAAGCCCGTTTCAGTGGTTTGACGGGCGCAAGCTGCGCTCGATGCTTCGGATCGCAGTGCCCTCGGTCCTGCAGCAGTCTACCGTGTCGATCGGTATGATGATCGTACAGGCAGTGGTAAATCCCTTCGGCACACAGGCACTTGCAGGATATGCGGCGACGATGCGGGTGGAGAATGTTTTTTCTCTGATCTTCGTGTCTATCGGTAATGCAGTTTCGCCGTATGTTTCCCAGAACCTTGGGGCAGGCAAAACTGAGCGTATCAAAAAAGGTTATCATGCGGCATTGGTGTTGGACGTGTGTTTTGCGGCGCTTGCCTTCCTTGTCATTGAAACACTGCACACGCAGATTTCTTCGCTATTTCTTGGAAAAGACGGAACAGCGCTGGCTTATCAGGTGTCCGGAGATTATATGAGATGGCTTGGTTACTTCTTTATCTTTATGGGAATTAAAATGGCAACCGATGGAGTTCTTCGCGGACTTGGAATCATGCGCCCATTCCTTATTGCCAACATGGTAAACCTTGCGATCCGCTTGTCTGTGGCTTTGATCTGTGCACCGCGTTTTGGCATTGCCTTTGTCTGGCTTGCCGTGCCGGCCGGCTGGCTTGCTAACTTTCTGGTTTCCTATGCGGCACTCAGAAAATCCTGGCCGGGCGAGAAAGTGGAGCCATCTCGAATATTTTCATAATCCTTGAAATTGTCCTTAAAATATGCCATCATTAGTCCATGGGATGCAAAAGCATAAAAGAGTTAGAAAGAGCAGGTATCATATATGAAAAAGAAGATCATTGTTGCAGTAGTGGTAGTTGTTGTGATTTTGGCGGCGATCGCGATTATCTCTGTCCTGGCACAGACCCCGGCACTGATCTGACCGGAAAGAAAGCAGGACAACGCTTATGAAACTGTTATACGGTACCGGCAATCCGGCCAAGGCAGCTGCCATGCAGAACCGCATAGCCGGACTTGGCATCGAACTGATCAGTCTGCAGGATCTGCGGGCACAGGGTGTGGAGATCCCGAATGTCCCGGAGACCGGCAATACGCCTCTGGAGAATGCCAGGCAGAAAGCGCATGCTTATTATGAAGCTTTTCGTATGCCTGTATTTTCCTGCGATTCCGGGTTGTATTTTGAAGATGTCCCGGAGGCGGTCCAGCCCGGGGTACATGTGCGTACGGTGAACGGTGTGTATCTGACGGATGGGCAGATGCTGGAGCACTATATCGGACTGGTCAAACGCTATGGACGGCTTACGGCAAAATACCGCAATGCCATCTGCTATGTGCAGGATGAGGAACATGTATATGAGGCGATGGAGCCTGACATGGAAAGTGAGAAATTCTGGCTGACGGATGTACCTCACAGCAGCATCCGCAGAGAGGGGTTTCCGCTGGACAGCATTTCCCTGGATCCCGGAACCGGAAAATATTTCTATGATCTGCCTGAGACAGCGGTTGACCGGGTGGCGGTAGAGGAAGGGTTTCTTACCTTTTTCCGGAGGATCTTACAAGAGGAAACGGTGAATACCAACGGCAGCAGACAGTGAAATAACAAGTGCGCAGAGCGCCCCAGCGGCGCCCGGATAGGAGAGTATATGACAGTAACAAATACAGTGGAAACAGCAATGAACTGGGGAACTGTAAGCGGTGCAAGCATGGCGGGGATGGTGATATCTCTGCTATTATCCGTGGGCTTACCTATATTTTTAGGTATCTTTATCTATAAGAAGACAAAGGCATGGGTGCCGGCGTTCTTCATCGGTTGTGGAATTTTCGTGGGCTTTGCCATGATCTTAGAGCAGATATGTCATGCCATCGTGCTGACGGTGAGCGGAAGCGTGATCCGGGAAAATATCTGGCTGTATGCGATTTATGGTGGGCTTGCAGCAGCACTTTTTGAGGAGTGTGGCCGGTGGATCGCCATGAAATTCTTCCTGAAAAAACATCTTACCAGAGAAAATGCATTGATGTACGGAGCAGGACATGGCGGCATTGAGGCTTTTCTGATCCTTGGTATGTCTTCTATGAGCAATCTCCTAACCGCAGCCATGATCAACGGTGGACTGATGGAGAAGACTATGACGGCATTGGAGCCCGCACAACAGGAGGTAACCTACCATCAGCTCTCTGTTCTCTGGACCACGCCGGCTTACCAGTTCTACCTCGCACCGGTGGAGCGGATCAGTGCGATCGCTCTGCAGATCGCGTTGTCGATTCTTGTATACAGTGCGGTGAAGACAGGCAGAAAGCTGCAGCTGGCAGCAGCCTTTGGACTTCATTTCGCAGTGGACTTTCTGACTGTGGTGTGTGCCTCCACGATTCCTACATGGGCATTGGAGCTGGGATTGCTGCTGGTGGTTGCGGTGATCTGTGTAGTGGTATACAAGCTGGTCTATCTGTCGCTGGCAGAGAAAAAAGCCTGACGGAGACAGAAGCCTGCAGATAAGAAGGAATGGATTAAAAAAAGGCGAACGTGTCATGAGTCATAAAATATGATATAAAAGATATGAGGCAACGAACAATGAAGATCAACAGAGAAAAAGCACTGGCAGCATTTCAGGAATACACGGACCGTTATGACAGCAGCCGGGACATGATCCGTCTGAAAATTGAACACACCTACCGGGTCTGCGGATTGTGCCAGCAGATCGCCAGATCTCTGGAGCTTCCGGAGGAAGAGGTGGACATTGCGTGGCTGACCGGACTGCTCCATGATGTGGGGCGGTTTGAACAGCAGCGGGTATATGGTACCTTCACCGATGCAGATTCCATCGATCATGCGAAATACGGAGCAAGGATTTTATTTGGTAAGGTCTGGGAAGAGAAACACGGACTTGCTTCCGGAAGTGAAGAAAGCCTGCCCGAGGAAATTCAGGCAGACGCCGGCATCAGTATTCGGGATTTCGTGGAAGATGCTTCCTGCGATGAGCTTCTGTGGACGGCGGTGTTTTATCACAGCGCCTATCGGATTCCGGAGGGACTGGAGGAACGAACGGCTATGTTCTGCCATATTTTACGGGATGCGGATAAGGTCGATATCTTGAAGGTCAATGTGGAATTCCCGTTGGAAGAGATCTACAATGTGGATACCGAGGTATTATATCAGGAGGAAGTGACGCCGGAAGTGTTGCAGAGCTTTGATGAGGAGCATGCGGTGCTACGCTCCTTGAAAAAAACGGCGGTGGATAACGTGGTGGGACATATTTCCCTGGTGTACGAGCTGGTCTATCCCGAGAGCTGCCGCATTGTGAAGAGACAGGGGTATCTGGATCGACTGATGAATTTTGAGTCGAAAAATTCTCATACGAGAAAACAGTTCGAGCATATCAGAGAACATATGAGAGAATATCTTGCCGGAAAATAATGTTGGATACCTGACAGACAGAAACCAAGTTTTCGTTTTGTATATCGCAGATTCCTCCTGCACAGACTAAACAGTAGCACTTGATTGATAACATATGCAAAATTATGTTATCGATCAAGTGCACGATTGTTATGCAAAAACAGGATGCCTGTAAAATGAGGCATCTTCGCAGAACGCGGGAAAGGAGTTTGCAATGGATGCATTGACTGGGGGAAGCGGCGGAACAGAAGCGTTTCCCTTGAATGAACTGCCGGTAGGATTCGGCATGGCGCTGGCGATGAATGAACAGGCCATGCAAGGCTATGCGGCACTGACAGAGACGGAGAAGGAACATCTGATCCTCCGGTGCCGGGATGCTGGATCCAAAGAAGAGATGGAGCGGATCGTGGCATCACTGGTACCGGGAGAATCGGCGGAAAGTGTTATTGCCAGCCTCCGTCAAGAGTAAGGATCTGTCCGGTGAGATAGGTTGGCGCCTGGATGAGCTGGAGGACAAGTTTTGCGACTTCCTCCGGCTGGCCCAGACGGTCCGCGGGGATCTCTTGCCGGAGAGCGTCCATTTCCTCCGGGGAGAAGCAATGATTCATGGCAGTGTCAATGACCCCACAGGAGATGGCGTTGACCTGGATATTGCTGGGCGCCAGCTCCTTGGCGAGAGCTTTGGTGAAGCTGTTCACGCCGCCCTTGGAAGCGGAATAGGCGACTTCCATGGAAGCTCCGACGTTTCCCCAGACGGAAGAAATATTGATGATACGTCCGCTGTGCTTCTGAAGCATCAGAGGAATCGCCAGACGACTGGTATAGAAACAGGAACTGAGATTCGTATTTATGACATTCTGCCATTCTTCGATACTCATATCCGTGAGCAGACCAATGTAAGAGATTCCGGCATTATTGACCAGAACGTCCAGATGATCCAGGGAAGCAAATAATTGAACCATGGCAACGGGATCCGATGCGTCTGCCATCTGTGCGGTGCAGTGGATCCCGTATTTTTCTTCCAGAGAGTTAGCAAGGCCGGACAGCTCCGGGAGAGTGCGGCTACAGGTCAGGACAAGGTCGTAACCGGCTCCGGCGAGGGCCTCTGCGATGGCACGTCCGATACCGCGGGAAGCACCGGTGACAAGAGCCAACGGTGTGTTCTTTATTGTATTCATGTAAAGTATCCTTTCTGAAATTCTACGGCACCCTTTGGAGATAAAACAGTGCCGAATGCTAAAAACCTGTAAAACGAGTGTAGCACAGATGGACTTGCTTTTCCATAGGGGAACTGCTACACTGGACAAAAGGAGAGAAAATTATGTACGATTTGATCATTATCGGTTCCGGTCCTGCAGGGCTGTCCGCAGCAGTCTACGGAAAGCGTGCGGGGCTGAACCTACTTATTATAGAAGAAAAGCCCATGAGCGGCGGACAGATTCTTAATACTTATGAAGTGGATAACTATCTGGGACTTCCCGGGATCAGTGGCTTCGACATGGGGATGACTTTCAGACAGCATGCAGAGAAGCTGGGGGCGGAATTCTTAGAAGCCACGGTACACAGTGTGGAAGAACGTGGCGATTACAAATGCGTCTACGCAGGAGACCGGGAACTGGAGACCCGTACGGTGATTTTTGCCACCGGTGCGGAGCATGCGAAGCTTGGCGTGCCCGGTGAGGAAGAATTAAACGGCATGGGTGTGTCCTACTGCGCTACCTGCGACGGAGCTTTTTTCCGGGGCAGAACGGTAGCTGTGGCCGGCGGCGGAGACGTGGCGCTGGAGGATGCCATTTATCTGGCGAGAACCTGTGAAAAGGTGTATCTGATCCACAGAAGAGACAGCCTGCGGGGAGCCATGGTATTACAGGAGGAATTAAAGAGCCTTCCCAGCGTGGAGATCCTCTACGACCATGTGGTCACGGAGATCTGCGGTGAGGATATGGTGGAAAAGCTGCGCATCAAAAACGTGAAGACGGAAGAAGAGAAGGATCTGGAAGTAGCGGGCATCTTTATCGCTGTAGGTATCCATCCCAACACCGAACTGCTGCAGAGCCTGGTGACAGTCGGTGAGGATGGCTATATTCCGGCAGGCGAGACCGGAGAGACTGACACCCCCGGCATCTATGTGGCGGGTGACATCCGTAAGAAGCCTCTGCGCCAGGTCGTGACGGCAGTGGCTGACGGCGCTAATGCGGCGGTCAGCGCCGGGAACTATTGCAACCGTTTTCGTAAACAGTCATAGATTAGTAATAGATTCATTAAGAAATTTGAAAGAAAATTGAAAAATATTTAAAGAAAAAAGTCACCCTTGTGGTGGCTTTTTTTATGTAAAATATCCGTAAACCCGCATGAAATGGGAACTTTTGGAAATGCTGACAATTAATTTACTATATTGACAAAGGGAGGACTGCGTGATATATTTGTTAACAGATGTAACAAATTCGTAACAAATGATCCGAAAATATAAAGAAGTAAGTTAAGAAAGTAAGATAGCTCCAAGAGTTTCAGGAGGATAGAATGGCTCGTAAATCTGTAAAAATTACCGTGTGCACCATGGCAGCGGTTATGGCTTTTTCCGGAATGAATATTACCGCAGATGCGGCAGCGTCTTCATCGGTACTTCCCAGCGGTGGTATTGAATTGACCCTGGCAAAGGGTAATAAGTTAGAGAGTCTGTCCGCAGGTACGAACAATACCAAACAGATTGAAAGTATTATTGAAACTGTACTCCGTGATGATCAGATGGACACGACCCCGGAAGCATCCGAGGAAGAATCTTTTAAGAATCTGGTCATTGCACAGGTAAATGATTATGTGAATGTAAGAAGCATGCCCAGTGAGCAGGGGGAGATCGTCGGTAAGCTGTATGACGATTCCGTAGGTCTCTTCATCTCCGAAGAGAACGGCTGGTATCAGATCTCTTCCGGTTTCGTAACCGGGTATGTAAAAGCTGAGTACTGTGTGACCGGCGATGAAGCGGTAGAGCTTGCCAAAAAGGTAGGTACAAGATTGGCGACCGTTAACACCACAACCTTAAAAGTACGTACCGAACCTTCTTTAGAGGCTTCTGTATTAGGTCTGGTTCCCTTAGAGGATGACCTGGTAGTATCCGATGAGACCGATGGCTGGGTACAGGTAGATACCGAGGAAGGTCTTGGATGGGTCTCCACAGAATTTGTTTCTCTTCATACGGAGTTCGTTGAAGCGGAATCCAAGGAGGAGGAAGAAAAGCGTCTGGCTAAGGAGAAGCAAGAGAGAGAAAAAGCCCGCGCCGCAGCGGCAGCGAAGGCAGCGGGAAGCAGTAAGAGTTCTTCCGGTAGTGCCCCCGCAGTTACCTATACAGCCAGCGGAGACAGCGAGATGGGTACTGAAGTTGCCAACTACGCATTACAGTTCGTTGGTAACCCTTACGTATACGGCGGATCCAGCCTGACTAACGGTACCGACTGTTCCGGATTTGTAATGAGTGTATATGCGAACTTCGGTGTAAGCCTTCCTCATTCCTCTTCCGCAGACCGTAGCCAGGGTGCAGCAGTTGACGGACTGGCTAATGCACAGGCAGGAGACCTGATCTGTTACTCCGGTCATGTAGCACTGTATATCGGTAATGGTCAGATCGTTCATGCATCTACCGCCAAGACCGGTATCATCGTATCTAATGCGGATTACAAGAAGGTACTGGCAGTTCGACGGATCTTCTGATTATATAACAGCAAGTACAAGGCACTGTGTGGAAACATACAGTGCTTTTTTGTGTATACGATGAGCGAGACTACTCGATTGCACCGTGTCATGTGGTCGGTTTATTTTCTATGTGGACAGGATGCTGTGGGGACAGTGGAACTTAAGTGCCGATAAGGCAAAAAATTATAAGTTGTATAACGAATTGTGCAATTTGTCAAAATATTGTTATGCGATGAAATGGGGATTGACAAAACGGAACTATACAAAGTATACAAAAAAAGTGACACGAACGTAAAAACGACAGAAAAGAAATTTAAATACAAAATAAGTTATCCACATCCAAAATGCCAGAAAATAGGATAAAAGTTACTTATACACCAAGTTATACACATTATCCACAGAAAAACCGGCACTGCAAGGGGGATAAATTTACGAAAAAACAGGAACAAATGTTTTGTGAACATGTAATAAAAATAATAAAATGACAGGATTTGTCGATTTTAGGGTTGACATACAGAATGTCAAAAACAAGTAAAAAACTTCTTAAATTGTTGCAAAAAGCTGTGCTATTGTGCTATAATGACTATACAATAAATACAAGGGATGCTACATAAAACCTTGTAAATAAATACTTGGAAGGGATGATCAGCATGAAGTTTATTATTGTTGGCAGAAACATCGAAGTTACACCAGGATTAAGAGCAGCAGTGGAGGAAAAGATCGGCAAGCTGGACAAGTATTTCAATCCCGACACAGAAGTACATGTAACATTAAGCGTTGAAAAAGAACGTCAGAAAATTGAGGTGACCATTCCGGTAAAGGGAAGCATTATCCGTTCGGAGCAGGTAAGCAACGATATGTATGTATCCATTGATCTGGTGGAAGAGATCATTGAGAGACAGTTGAAAAAATATAAGAACAAGATCGTTGACAAACAGCAGGCGGCAGCTTCTTTCAGCAAAGCCTATGTAGAGAATGATTACACAGACGATGACGAGATCAAGATCGTTCGTACCAAGAAGTTCGATATCAAGCCCATGTATCCCGAGGATGCCTGCATTCAGATGGAACTGTTGGGACACAACTTCTTCGTATTCTGCAACGCAGAGACAGATCAGGTAAATGTAGTGTACAAGAGAAAGGGCGATACCTACGGACTGATCGAGCCGGAAGTATAAAACCGGACAGAAAATTAAATAAAGACAAATTTACAGCCTGCCGGAGTTTCCGGCAGGCTGTTTTGTTGTATGGGAAATGATATGCCCCGGAGATTTTCGAATTGTCTGAATACCGGAAAAATCAGAAACATAACCTGTAAGGAGGAACTGAGAGCAGGACAGGGAATGGACAGAGAAAAGAGAATGCGGGCATGGATCCGGGCAGAGGTGATGCTTCTATTTATAATGATGGGAGCATTTCTGCTCAGGGAGACAGGGCGGACAGAAAGCATGGAACAGGCGGTGGTCACCGCGACCTCGGCTGCGGGAAAGGATTATATCAAATGGGTGGACTTTACCGTATCCTATGAAGCGCTCTGCCAGGCATATGACTGGGATGTGGATACGTTTGACACGGAACATCATGTGGAGTGGATCCCGCTGCTTGCATATACCGCAGCCAGAACCGGAGGGGAATTTGACAAAAAGGCGCTGAAGATCCTGAACGAGACGTCGGAGAAGCTGGCGGAGGGAGAGGCAGAGATAGAAACTCTCACAAAAGATATGAAATACTATCCGTATTATCTGGAAGCTTACAGCGCGGCGCTAGGAGGACTGGTGGGAGAATACGAGGCAGAGGTGATCGGAGAAGACGGACAGAGCACCTGGCAGAAAAAATACGGATTAAAAGGTTATTGCCCCATTGCGAGAGGATTTGATTATACTCATTATGATGATTTCGGGGCGGGAAGAAGCTACGGATATAAACGAAGGCATCTGGGCCATGACATGATGGGGCTCGTCGGTGTACCTATCATTGCTGTCGAGTCCGGCACTGTGGAAGCCCTGGGCTGGAACCAGTACGGCGGCTGGCGCATTGGTATCCGCAGCTTTGATAATAAGCGCTACTATTACTATGCACATCTGCGGCAGAACTACCCCTATGCGGAAGGACTGGAAGAAGGCAGCGTGGTGACGGCGGGGGATGTGATCGGTTATATGGGACATACCGGTTACAGTACCACAGAAAATGTAAATAATATAGAAGTAACCCATCTGCACTGGGGATTGGAACTGGTCTTTGATGAAGAACAGAAAGAGAGTGACAACGAGATCTGGATCGATGTCTATCCGCTGACCTGTTTTCTGGCAAAACACACGCAGGAAGTGCAGAAAGTCGAGGGAACAAGAGAGTGGATCCGTACTACAAAAATCCGGGAATTCTGATTTCTAAAAATTTCATTTGTTATTTTGTTATTTTTTTGACAAAAGCATTGCAAAACAGATTTCGCTATGTTAAAATGGGGACAGTGAAATGATAAAAAAATAACAATCTACATTTCAGAAAGCAAACCAAACGAAAACAAAAAGTGGAGGACAAACAAATGGCAAAGAAAGTTGTATTAGCAGGCGCTTGCCGTACCGCGATCGGTACTATGGGTGGAACCTTAAGCACAACTCCTGCACCGGAGCTGGGCGCTATCGTGATCAAGGAGGCTCTGAAGAGAGCAGGCGTTGCTCCCGAAGCAGTTGACCAGGTATATATGGGATGTGTAATCCAGGCAGGTCAGGGACAGAACGTAGCACGTCAGGCTGCGATCAAGGCAGGACTTCCCATTGAAGTTCCCGCAGTTACCATGAACGTGGTATGTGGTTCCGGTCTGAACTGTGTGAACCAGGCAGCACAGATGATCATGGCCGGTGATGCAGATATCGTAGTAGCAGGTGGTATGGAGAACATGTCCATGGCTCCTTACGCAATTCCTCAGGGACGTTACGGATATCGTATGGGTAACGCAACCATGGTAGATACCATGATCAAAGATGCACTTTGGGACGCTTTCAATGATTATCATATGATTAAGACCGCAGACAATATCTGCGAAGAGTGGGGACTTACCCGTGAAGAACTCGATGAGTTCGCATTAAAGAGCCAGTTAAAGGCTGAAGAAGCTCAGAAGAACGGTGCCTTCAAGGCGGAGATCGTTCCCGTGGAAGTTAAGAAGAAAAAAGAGACCATCGTATTCGATACCGATGAAGGCCCTCGTCATGGTTCTACCATCGAAGGTCTGGCTAAGCTTCGTGCCATCAATCCCGGTGGATTCGTTACCGCAGGTAACGCTTCCGGCATCAACGACGGTGCAGCAGCTATCGTTGTTATGAGCGAGGAGAAGGCTAAGGAGCTGGGCGTTAAGCCTATGGCTACTTTCGTAGCAGGTGCTCTGGCAGGCGTTCGTCCTGAGGTTATGGGTATCGGCCCTGTGGCTTCTACCAAGAAGGTAATGGCTAAGACCGGTATGAAGATCGAAGACTTCGATATCATCGAGGCTAACGAAGCATTCGCAGCTCAGTCCGTAGCAGTTGGTAAGGAACTGGGTATTGATGTAGATAAGCAGCTGAACCCCAACGGTGGTGCTATCGCACTGGGTCATCCCGTAGGAGCTTCCGGATGCCGTATCCTGGTAACTCTGCTGCATGAGATGCAGGCAAGAGGTGCCAAGACCGGTCTGGCTACTCTGTGCATCGGCGGTGGCATGGGCTGCTCCACCATCGTTAAGATCGAGGATTAATTTTATAAATATTCGCTGGGGCGGTAGAATCTCTATCGCCTTAGTGTGGTTTTGAAAACACGAATAGAAATGTGAAATGAGGTAAAAACATGGATTACATTTTGTATGAGCAGAATGGTAATGTGGCAACCATCACCATTAACCGTGAGAAAGCACTGAACGCACTGAATTCTCAGGTGCTGGATGAACTGAACGCTACATTGGATGCAGTAGATCTGGCAACGGTTCGCTGCCTGGTGATCACCGGTGCAGGTGCTAAGTCCTTCGTGGCAGGCGCAGATATCGGAGAGATGAGCAGCCTGACCAAGGCAGAAGGCGAAGCATTCGGCAAGAAGGGTAACGATGTGTTCCGCAAGATCGAGACCTTCCCCATTCCCGTGATCGCAGCTGTCAACGGCTTCGCTCTGGGTGGTGGATGTGAGATCTCCATGAGCTGTGATATCAGAATCTGTTCCGATAATGCAGTATTCGGACAGCCCGAAGTAGGACTGGGAATCACTCCCGGCTTCGGTGGAACCCAGAGACTGGCTCGTCTGGTAGGTGCAGGCATGGCAAAGCAGATGATCTACACCGCACGTAATATCAAGGCAGCAGACGCTTACAGAATCGGTCTGGTAAATGAAGTATACAGCGCCGAGGTTGATGCTGATGGCAATGTAGTAAAGAGCGCACAGGAAGTAATGCTGGCAGCAGCACAGAAGATGGCAGCGACCATCGCCAAGAACGCTCCCATCGCTGTACGCAACTGCAAGAAGGCTATTAATGATGGCCTGGATGCAGATATGGATCAGGCAGTAGCCATCGAAGAGAAGCTGTTCGGAGATTGCTTCGAGACAGAAGATCAGAAGTATGGCATGGCTTTCTTCCTTGACAAGAACAAGGAAAAAGTAAAAGAGCCTTTTCAGAATAAATAGTTATAATAGTTTTTCAAATAATGATAGAATGTATAGAAAACAGGAGGATTTACCATGAAAGTAGGTATTATCGGTGCAGGTACTATGGGACAGGGCATTGCAAAGGCATTTGCCCAGGTAGACGGATATGAAGTAGCTCTTTGCGATATCAAGCAGGAGTGGGCTGACGGCGGCAAGGCCAAGATCGTAAAAGGCTATGCAAGACTGGTAGAAAAAGGAAAGATGACTCAGGAGGCTGTTGACGCTATCGTAGCTAAGATCACTCCGGGCCTGAAGGAAGATCTGTGTGCAGACTGCGATCTGATCGTAGAAGCTGCATTTGAGAACATGGAAGTTAAGAAGACCACCTTCGGTGAGCTGGACAAGATCTGCAAGCCCGAGTGTGTATTTGCTTCCAACACTTCCAGCCTTTCCATTACCGAGATCGGCAACGGACTGACCCGTCCTCTGATCGGTATGCACTTCTTCAATCCCGCAGACCGTATGAAGCTGGTAGAGGTAATCGCAGGTGTGAATACTCCCGCAGAGACCGTGGATACCATCAAGAAGATCTCCGAAGAGATCGGCAAGACTCCCGTACAGGTGAACGAGGCAGCAGGCTTTGTTGTTAACCGTATCCTGATCCCTATGATCAATGAAGCAGCTTTCATCAAGATGGAAGGTGTATCCGATATCGCAGGTATCGACGCAGCTATGAAGCTGGGCGCTAATCATCCCATGGGACCCCTGGAGCTGGGTGACTTCGTAGGACTGGATATCTGCCTTGCCATCATGGATGTTCTGTACAACGAGACCGGCGACAGCAAGTATCGTGCATGTCCTCTGATCCGTAAGATGGTACGTGGCGGCAACCTTGGTGTGAAGACCGGCAAGGGCTTCTATGTATACAATGCAGACCGCACCAAGACTCCTGTGGATGCACAGTAAAGTATAAACAATCCGTAGGCATCAAAGTAGGGGTTCTTAGACCCCGACATCATGATAATTACAACCAAGTATAAATAACAATGGAGGATTAACATCATGGATTTTACATTATCCAAAGAGCATGAGATGGCGAGACAGCTGTTCAAAGAGTTCGCCGAGAACGAAGTAAAACCTCTTGCACAGGAAGTTGACGAGACCGAAACTTTCCCCAGAGAGACCGTTGAGAAGATGGCTAAGTACGGCTTCATGGGAATTCCTGTTCCCAAGGAGTATGGCGGACAGGGCTGTGATACCCTGACCTATGCTATGTGCGTTGAGGAACTTTCCAAGGTTTGCGCAACTACAGGCGTTATCGTTTCCGCACATACCTCTCTGTGTATCGATCCTATCATGACCTTCGGTACCGAAGAGCAGAAGCAGAAATATGTTCCTGATCTGGCAAGCGGCCGCAAGATCGGTGCTTTCGGTCTGACCGAGCCCGGTGCAGGTACCGATGCCCAGGGTCAGCAGACCAAGGCTGTATTAGATGGCGATGAGTGGGTCATCAATGGTTCCAAGTGCTTCATCACCAATGGTAAAGAAGCAGATGTTTATATCGTGATCGCAGTTACCGGCATCGTAGAGAAGAGAGGCAGAAAGATGAAGGAGATCTCTTCCTTTATCGTTGAGAAGGGAACTCCCGGATTTACCTTCGGTACCAAAGAGAAGAAGATGGGTATCAAGGGTTCTTCCACTTACGAGCTGATCTTCACCGACTGCCGTATCCCTAAGGAGAACATGCTGGGCAAGCAGGGACAGGGATTCAAGATCGCAATGCACACTCTGGACGGCGGACGTATCGGTATCGCTTCCCAGGCTCTGGGTATTGCAGAAGGCGCTTTGGAGAGAACCGTTGCTTACACCAAGGAAAGAAAGCAGTTCGGAAAGTCCATTTCCGGATTCCAGAATACACAGTTCCAGCTGGCTGATATGGCTACCAAGGTGGAAGCTGCCAAGATGCTGGTATACAAGGCTGCACGCAAGAAGGACGAGTACAAGACCAATCCTAAGATCTCTTACTCTGTAGAAGCTGCTATGGCTAAGCTGTATGCTGCTGAGGTTGCTATGGAAGTTACTACCAAGGCTGTTCAGCTGCACGGTGGTTACGGTTACATCAGAGAGTACGAAGTTGAACGTATGATGCGTGATGCAAAGATCACCGAGATCTACGAGGGTACTTCTGAAGTTCAGAGAATGGTTATCTCTGCAGATCTGTTGAAGTAAGCGTTGTTGAATGAATAATTAGAAAAGTAAGGAGAAAATACAATGAAGATTGTTGTTTGTATTAAGCAGGTGCCCGATACCAAGGGCGGTGTTAAATTCAATCCTGACGGAACTCTTGACAGAGGCGCAATGCTTGCTATCATGAATCCCGATGATAAGGCTGGTCTGGAAGCTGCACTGAAGCTGAAGGACGAGTTCGGCGCAGAAGTTACCGTACTGACCATGGGTCTTCCCAAGGCAGCAGATGCTCTTCGTGAGGCGCTGGCTATGGGCGCTGACAAAGCAATCCTGGTTACCGACAGAGTACTGGGCGGTGCTGATACCTGGGCTACTTCCACTACCATTGCAGGTGCACTGAGAAACCTTGACTATGATCTGATCATTACCGGTCGTCAGGCAATCGATGGTGATACCGCACAGGTTGGTCCTCAGATCGCTGAGCATCTGGGACTTCCTGTAATCTCCTATGCACAGGACATCAAGGTTGAAGGAGACAAGGTGATCGTTCAGAGACAGTATGATGATAGATATCATGTGGTAGAAGCTAAGATGCCCTGCCTGATCACTGCATTATCCGAACTGAATAAGCCTCGTTACATGACTCCCGGCGGAATCTTCGATGCATGCAAGGCAGAGATCACTACCTGGGGCAGAGCTGATCTGAAAGATGTTGATGACAGCAACCTTGGTCTGAAGGGATCTCCTACCAAGATCGCAAAGGCATCCGATAAGGTTCGTAAGGGCGCAGGTGAGAAGATCGTTCCCGATTCACCCGAAGACGGAGCAGCTTACATTGTTGCTAAATTCAAAGAAAAGCACATCATCTAATATAGGAGGCAAACCATGGTAACCAATAATATTGAAGAATACAAGGGTGTATATGTGTTCGCCCAGCAGGTAGACAATGAGATCAGTGGTATCGCATTAGAACTGCTCGGCAAAGGTAAAGAGCTGGCTGCAAAGCTGGAGACCGAGGTAACCGCGGTTCTGATCGGTTATAACGTAAAAGGACTGGCTGATAAGCTGGCAGAGTATGGTGCAGATAAGGTGATCCTCGTAGATGATCCCGAACTGGAGACTTACAGAACCGAGCCTTATGCACATGCACTGGCATCTGTTATTGAGAAATATAAGCCTGAGATCGTTCTGGTAGGTGCAACCGCTATCGGACGTGACCTGGGACCTACTGTTTCCGCAAGAGTTCAGACCGGTCTGACCGCAGACTGTACCGTACTGGAAATCGGTGATTTCCCTCTCGTTGCTATCCCCGGACAGGAGCAGAAGCACAATCAGCTGCTGATGACCCGTCCTGCATTCGGTGGTAACACCATCGCTACCATTGCATGTCCTGACAACAGACCTCAGATGGCAACTGTTCGTCCCGGCGTTATGCAGAAGATCGCTCCTATCGCAGGTGCAAAGGCTGTGATCGAAGAGTACAATCCCGGATTTACTCCGAACAACAAATATGTAACCATCAAGGAAGTCGTTAAGGCTGTATCCGATACCGTTGACATCATGGATGCCAAGATTCTGGTATCCGGTGGACGTGGAGTAGGCAGCGCAGAGAACTTCAAGATCCTGGAGGATCTGGCAGAAGTTCTGGGCGGTACCGTATCCTGCTCCCGTGCAGTTGTAGATAACGGCTGGAAGCCCAAGGATCTGCAGGTTGGACAGACCGGTAAGACCGTTCGTCCTCAGATCTACTTCGCAATCGGTATCTCCGGTGCGATTCAGCACGTAGCAGGTATGGAAGAATCTGATCTCATTGTTGCCATCAACAAGGATGAGACAGCTCCTATCTTCGATGTAGCTGACTACGGTATCGTAGGCGACCTGAATAAGGTAGTTCCCGCTCTGACCGAGCAGCTGAAGGCTGCAAAGGCTGAGAAGGCAGCAAACTAATTCGTAACAACGGATTAAAAACATATAAGAACTCCGCCTGATTCCCCGGTCCGTCCGGGAGTCGGGCGGAGTTCTTTTCTGCAAAAAACTGATGCAGCTTGTGCAAGTTTCTAGCCTTGTATGCTTGCACTGAGGGAAGCAAAATAGTAAAATAAAATGATACCAAGGGTAACAAGGTTAAAAAGTTGTTCGTGCTTGCACGATAAGACTTTTGAACTTGGGAAACAAGAAGGTGAGTGATATTTTATGGCAAAACAAAAAGAAGTAAAAACCAACGCCATGCGTATCCTGGAATCTCTGAAGATTCCTTATACCCATCACACCTATGAGTGCGAGGAATTCGTGGATGGGCTTCAGATAGCAGACAAGCTGTCCCTGCCCTATGAGCAGGTCTACAAGACGTTGGTCACCGTGGGCAGCAGCAAGAATTATTTTGTATTCGTCATCCCCATTGCGGAGGAGCTGGATATGAAAAAAGCAGCGAAATCCGTCGGAGAAAAAAGCGTGGAGATGATCCACGTAAAAGACATCAATGCCATCACCGGCTACATCCGCGGCGGCTGCACAGCCATCGGCATGAAAAAACAGTATGTGACCAGAATTGATGAAAGTGCGAAGACACAGGAACAAATCTATGTCAGCGGCGGCAGGATCGGCTCTCAGATCCAATTGAAACCGGATGACCTTGCGAAAGCAGCAAAAGCGGAGTTCGCAGATATTATCAGACACGAAAATTAATGCATCAAATGTAGCAAAAGGATGCTGAAGATAAAGGAGTACACATGGAAAACCAAAAAAACATCCTTGATTACGATACCGTAGCACTGGACGAAGCACAGGATGCGGTGATCATCATAGACCAGACCCTGCTTCCGGGTAAGATCGAACTGATCGCATTACATACGGCACAGGAGATGTGGGATGCTATCTATCTGCTGAAGGTCCGGGGAGCCCCGGCCATCGGTGTAGCGGCGGCATTGGGCATCTACCTGCTGGCGAATCGCATCGAGACGGAAGACTTCGAAGAATTTTATCAGAAATTCACAGAATATAAGGAATATCTGGATTCTTCCAGACCCACCGCAGTTAATCTGTCCTGGGCACTGAAGCGCATGGATGCTGTGGCTGTAAAGGCTGGCAGAGAAGAGCACAAGACTGTCGCAAAAGTGAAGGAAATCCTGCATGATGAAGCACTGCAGATTCGGGCGGAAGATGTGGAAGTATGTCGAAAAATCGGAGAATTTGGACTGGAACTGGTAAAACCGGGAGATGGTATTCTGACCCACTGTAATGCAGGACAACTTGCAACCGTAAAATACGGTACCGCAACCGCACCGATTTATCTGGGACAGGAGAGAGGTTACAACTTCCATGTATTTGCGGATGAGACCAGACCACTTTTGCAGGGAGCCAGACTGACAGCATTTGAACTGCATTCCGCAGGCGTGGATGTGACACTGATCTGTGACAATATGTCCGCTTCTGTCATGTCCAAGGGCTGGGTGCAGGCAGTGTTCGTAGGCTGTGACAGAGTGGCAGCTAACGGAGATACTGCGAACAAGATCGGTACCAGCGTGGTGTCAGCAGTGGCAAAACAGTACGGTGTGCCGGTATACATCTGTGCACCGACTTCCACGATTGATATGGCGACTGCCACCGGTGCGGATATCTGCATCGAGCAGCGTAAGGCGGAAGAGGTTACTGAGATGTGGTACAAGGAGCGCATGGCTCCGGAGGGTGTAAAGGTCTACAATCCGGCATTCGATGTGACAGACCATGAACTGATCGCCGGAATTGTCACGGAATACGGGGTGGCGAGAGCTCCTTATACGGAGAGCCTGAAGGAGATCATGGAACGCAAGGCACAGAGAGGCTGATGGTGTAGATATGAAGCGAAATGTAAGTCTTGCGGAGATATCCGACGGCCGTTTATACAAAGCAAGTGATATGGTGAAAGCGGATTGCGGTGGTTGCAATGGCTGTTCCCGGTGTTGTCACGGCATGGGCAATTCCATTATCCTGGATCCCTATGATGTTTACCGGATGACTACAGGAATGGGGAAAAGCATGCAGGAACTATTAGCGGCATCGGTGGAGCTCAACGTGGTGGATGGTGTGATCTTACCGAATCTGAAAATGCAGGGGACCAAGGAAGCCTGCGCTTATCTGGATGAGGAAGGAAGATGTAGCATCCATCCGTACCGGCCTGGAATCTGCCGGCTGTTTCCGCTGGGAAGATATTATGAAAACGGAGGATTTTCCTATTTTCTCCAGACCGGGGAATGTGCGAAGGAGAACCGCAGCAAGATAAAAGTCAGTAAATGGATCGATACTCCGGATCTGACGAGAAACCAGCAATTTACCCTACAATGGCATGACCTGTTACATGCCATGGAAGAGAGACTGACAGGAGAAGACGAAGGGAAACAGCAGGAGGAAAATCTGCTGCTGTTGCGTCTGTTTTATTTATTGCCGTACAAAGGGACAACAGATTTTTATTCACAGTTTACGGAAAGGATGGAATATTGGAATGAACAGATCAGATAAGTTAAGTAAGCTCCCCATCGAAAAGCGGTTACTGAGTGTATTTCGCAGAATTTCTCTATTATTAAGTGCAACAGGTATTATTGCCTGTGTCGCCATGGGAATCGTCAGTTACCAGTATTCCTATGCGTTGCGCCATTACGGTTTCGCACAGGGTGACATCGGTAAGGCGATGATCGTTATCGCGGAGATGCGGAGCGAGACCCGTGCCGCCATCGGCTATGATGACGATACGCTGATCGCTAAAGCAAAAAATGCCCATGACCTGACGGCGGAACAGCTGGATACCTATATCAGTGCCCTGGAAGATGATATGATCACGGATGAGGGAAGAGCTACCTACCAGCAGATCAAGGATGGCGTAGCTTCTTATCAGCAGATCGAGGCACAGATACTGGAACTGGGAACAGCTTCCGAGCCTGCTAAGCGGATGCAGGCACAGCAGATGGCAGGCGAACAGATGGATCCCGTGTTCCAGCAGGTCTATGCAGATATGACGAGCCTGTTGGACAGCAGTGTAACGAACGGAAATGCCATGGAAGCCAAGCTGAATGTTTTCCGTGTGGTTATTTTTATCGTAATCCTTCTGATCATCGGAGTAGGCTTTGCAGGATCTGAAAAGGCGGGAAAAAGAATAGCCAAAGGAATCGCCGGACCGCTGAAAGCGCTGGCAGACAGACTGGATGGCTTCGCAGCAGGTGATCTGACATCTGATTTCCCCAAAGTGGAGACAGAGGACGAAATGGCAGCGATGAACCGTGCGGCTACAGCAATGGCTACAAACCTCAGGATGATCATTGAGGATATCAACCAGGCATTAAACGCTATGGCAAACGGCGACTGGACAGTGAAGTTCCGTTATCCCGATCTCTATGTGGGCGATCTGGATGAACTAAAAGAAGCGCTGAGAGATATTAAGTATAAGATGAATGAGGCACTGTACAATGTCAATGAAGTATCCGGACAAGTATCCATGGGTGCCGGAAGTCTGGCAGATGCAGCGCAGTCTCTGGCTGAGGGGGCAACCGAACAGGCAGGAGCCGTACAGGAGCTTCAGGCGACGATTACCAATATTACTTCTATGGTAGACAATACCGCAGAACATACGAAGAATTCCAGCAGACAGGCACAGGAATATTCAGCTAAGGCGGATGAAGGACGTACCGAAATGAATCACCTGATGGAAATCATGGGTCGGATCAATGAAACTTCCGAGAAGATCAGCAATATCATCGGCGAGATCGAAGATATTGCAAGCCAGACCAATCTGCTGTCCCTGAATGCTTCCATTGAAGCAGCCAGAGCCGGAGAAGCAGGCAGAGGTTTTGCTGTTGTGGCAGACCAGATCGGTAAGCTGGCAGAACAGAGTGCCCAGTCCGCAGTCAATACCAGAAATCTGATCGGCGATACCCTGGAGGAGATCCATGCCGGCAATGAAGCTGTGGATCATGCATCCCAGACCTTAAGTGTTATCGTGGACGGTGTCCGCAAGATCGCACAGGATTCCGAGGAACTGACCCAGATCGCAGCTACCCAGGCGGATGCCATGAATCAGGCGGAGAGCGGTGTGAACCAGATCTCCGAGATCGTACAGTCCAATTCTGCGGCAGCAGAAGAACTCTCTGCTACCAGTGAAGAACTGTTGGCGCAGTCTGAGAATATGACCAATCTTGTAAAACAGTTCAAACTGATCGATGAGGAGAAGATTCAGGCGAGAAAAAAGGAGGTTAAGCATGCCGGTATTTGATTTCAGCAGTACTCCGGAAAATGAAAAGAAGCAGGATCCCGTATGCACCTATACTACGTTTCGCTCCAATGAGGGATCAGCCTCTGCGGAGAAACCGATTTTGATTCTGGATAACAGCAGTGAAAAATGGAACCATCATGCCGTAGGTGTATTCGGTAATCAGAGCAAACGGACCAATTTCGAATTTAAAGAGGAAGGCAGCAGCGCTTATGCCGATATTTTGCAGATTGATGCCCGTTTTGTCAGCCTGATCCGCTGGCTTGGTGAGAACCACATTAACGTGCGTCTCTCCGGAGAAAACAGGAATGACGGCTATGCAGTATATAAGATCCGAGAGACAGCTTTCGGTGGGGGCACCAAGCTGTCTGCAGAGGATGGATTTTTACAATTCATGATGGAGCGGCTGTTTTTAAGCAGTGCTCCCGCGGAAGAAGAACAGGGCGAGGACGAAGGGGAAGACGGCGATGATATGAAACTTACCAGCCTTCAGAGTATCTCCGATTTCATGACCTGTGCCGGAAGGACCATGCCGGAAAATATCCGCCTGTGGGCGAGAAGAAACCTGGCAGTGGCAAGATCCCACGAGGTATCTCCCGAGGAGAGAAGGCATGCCCAGAGAGCATTGTCCATCATGATGAACATTCAGTGGAAGGGCAACTATTTTGAGGCTATTGACCCCGTGGAAGCCAGACGGATCCTGGATGAGGAATTGTACGGCATGGAGCGGGTCAAACAGCGTATCATGGAGACCATCATCCAGATCAACCGTACCCACACTTTACCGGCCTATGGTCTGCTTCTGGTGGGACCGGCGGGAACCGGTAAATCCCAGATTGCTTATGCGGTGGCAAGGATTTTAAAGCTTCCCTGGACTACACTGGATATGAGTTCCATCAACGATCCGGAACAGCTGACCGGAAGCTCCAGGATCTACGCCAATGCCAAACCCGGTATCATCATGGAGGCTTTTTCCATGGCGGGAGAGTCCAATCTGGTATTTATCATCAACGAGCTGGACAAAGCGGCCAGCGGCAAAGGTAACGGCAATCCGGCGGATGTACTGCTTACCTTGCTGGATAATCTGGGATTTACGGACAACTATATGGAATGTACCGTGCCAACCTTCGGAGTCTATCCGATTGCAACGGCTAACGATAAGGAGCAGATCAGTGCCCCGTTAATGTCGCGTTTTGCAGTGATCGATATACCGGATTACACACCGGAGGAGAAGAAGATCATTTTCTCCAGATTTGCCTTGCCAAAGGTACTGAAACGTATCGGACTGCAGGCAAACGAGTGCACTATCACCGAAGAGGGACTGGATGCGGTGGTGGAGATCTATTCCAACACCAGCGGTATCCGTGATCTCGAGCAGGCGGCGGAGCATCTGGCTGCCAATGCCCTGTATCAGATCGAAGTGGACGGATTAACAGAAGTCGTATTTGACGCGGAAAAAGTGAAGAAGCTATTTCTGTAAGTAAGAGAAGCAGGTAGTCGCAGGACGCGGTTGCCTGCTTTTTGTGCAAAGTCGGGGGCTTTTGACCCTGACATCATTATATAAAAACGAGTAGAGGAGAGGGAACATGACAAAGAAAGTATTAGTGATCACGGATGCACAGAACGAATTCATCACAGGAGCACTGGGCAACAAGGAGTGCGAGGCAGCGGTAAAAAATATCGTTGCGGCAGCAAAAAGTGGGGAATACTACAAGGTGATCATCACCAAGGATACCCATACGGCAGATTATCTGGACACCCAGGAAGGCAAAAGGCTACCTGTACTGCATGGACAGGAAGGCACAGAGGGGTATAAGATTCATCCGGATATTGTAAAGGCGGTACAGGAACATTATGCACCGGAAAATGTGATCACAGTGAAAAAGCCGACCTTTGGCAGTCCGGAATTCGGAAAGCTATTGAAAACCATCTGGGAAGAGGTGGTGGCTGCCGGAGAGGCAGCAGAGGGTGAATATCCCATGGAAGTGGATTTTACCGGATTCTGCACCGGAATCTGTGTGTTAAGCAATGTGGTCATGGCAAAGGCATTTGTACCGGAAGCGAGAGTGTGTGTCATTGAGAAGGCCTGTGCCTGTGTGACACCCCAGACGCACCAGACGGCCATCGCAGCTATGGGACCGATCCAGGCGGATGTGATTTAGAGAACATATCATATTTACACAGTTGTGAATCGAAGAGAGAAAGAGGATAAAATCATGCAATTACCACAGATCATCAACAGCTTACTGGAAAATGATATGTATAAGTTCTCCATGGGACAGTGCATTTACCACCAGTTCAGCGCTTATAAGACTACCTGGACGTTTAAATGCAGGAATACAGATGTAGTTTTTACAACGGAGATGGTGGAAGAGATCAAGGCGCAGATCCGGGCGTATTGTAGCTTACGTTTTACGGAGGAAGAATTGAATTATCTGGAAAATGTAAAATGGATCAAGGGTTCCTATGTGGATTTCCTGCGCCTGTGGCAGCCCAGATACGAAGATTTCGAGATCGGAACAGATGCAACCTGCGGTCTGACCATCGAGACGAAAGGCTCCTGGTTAAACACTTCCATGTATGAGATACCGACGCTGGCTATCGTTAATGAAGTTTTTTTCCGAATGAATTATGATTATGACAGGCTGTATGCTTCCTTCCGGGAGCGGTTGGAGGATAAGATTCAGAAACTGGTAGATGGGACCTATTGTTTAGGCAACTTCAGTGAATTTGGCTTGCGGCGCCGCCTGTCCGCGGAGGCACAGGAACTGGCGGTGCAGGAGCTGGTGGCGCACAATAAGGACTATCAGGATTCTGCCTGCATCGGTACTTCCAATGTCTTTCTGGCGAAAAAATGGAATGTGACACCGGTGGGTACCATGGCGCATGAATGGATCATGTGTACCGGGCAGGGCAATCACAAGCACAATCCGGCATATTCCAACTGGTATGCCCTGGATGCCTGGGTGAAGGAGTATGGTGTATTAAACGGCATCGCCCTGACGGACACTATCACCACAGATTGTTTCCTGAAGGATTTTCAGCTGACCTATTCTACCCTGTTTTCCGGAGTACGGCATGACAGCGGGGATCCCTTTGCCTGGGGAGAGAAGATGATCGCCCATTATGAGGCACTGGGGATCGATCCGAAGCGCAAGACACTGTTGTTCAGTGACAGCCTGGATTTTGGACGGGCGGATAAGCTGCGGAAGACCTTCCAGGATCGTGTGACGGTGGCGTTTGGGATCGGTACTTATATCTCTAATGATACCTGCGAGGATCCCTTAAATATAGTCATGAAGACCACTGCCTGCAACGGCATGGATGTGGCGAAGATCTCCGATACGCCCGGCAAGGAAATGTGCAAGAATGAGGAGTATGTGGATTACCTTACCAGATGTATCCAATGGAGACTGGAGCACGACAGATAGGAGCAGCGAAAACGATGGAATATGAACATATTGAGCACACCTTTGCACCGGTGTATGATGCAGATTCGGAGGTGCTGATCCTGGGCACCTTGCCATCTGTGAAGTCGCGGGAGAATCACTTCTATTATGGACATAAACAGAACCGTTTCTGGAAAGTAATGGCAAATCTGTGTGGGGAACCGGTGCCGGAGACCATTGAAGAGAAAAAGGCGATGCTCCTTGCACATCATATAGCCATCTGGGATGTCATCCAGAGCTGCGATATCAAAGGCTCCAGTGACAGCAGTATACGGAATGTGGAACCGACGGATATCCGACGGCTACTGGCAGAATCGAAGATCACGAGAATCTATGCCAATGGGAATAAGGCGGGAGAACTGTACCGGAAGTACCAGCTGCCGCTTACAGGGAAGGAAGCCACGGTGCTGCCTTCTACCAGTCCTGCGAATGCGGCATGGTCCCTGCAAAAATTGTGTGAAGCCTGGCGAAATACCATTGACATAACTGACAAAATTACATATGATAATATAAATGATACATGAAGTACCAAAAGCATACGGGTAAAAGGGGATTATAACATAGAACAGGCCGCACGTCTTTTATGGATGTGCGGTCTGTGTTATAATAGGGAAATAGAGGAAGGAAGGTGCCTTATGTTCCCATTAATCAACAAACAAGAAACGGGTGTTAACTTACGTAGAATCATGGACATGCGTGGAATTGCGCCAAAGGATGTGCAGGAATATCTTGGGCTTGGGTGTGTGCAGAGCGTGTACCGTTGGATCGATGGCGTCAATATGCCGACCATTGATAATTTGTATGCGCTAAGCGAGCTGTTTCAAGTTCCGATTGATGCGATCGTGCGTGGCAACAGGGCACCGATTGTGCCGGATATTATTATAAAGCCACTGGATTCTCGCGAAAGCAGACTGTCTGCTTATTATGAAAAATTGCAGGAGAAGCGTGCTGCATAAATTTTTTGAACTACAGCTTCAATGACAAATAGAATATCCTCCTTTAGAATAGTCGGTAGAGACAATATTCTAAGGGAGGATTTTTTATGAGCGAGAAGATGTTGGTAACACAGGCTCTGGATGAAAGAGATCTGTTGGTAAAGAAGATAGCAGATAAGATTGCTAAGGCAAGCTTTGTTGATACCATTAAGCCGAATGAGGACAAGGTTTTCGCAAAGCGCACCAGCAAAGAAGAGTATGCAAAAGAAGCAGAGTCAGCATATCAGCAGATTACAGATTTGATTGACCGTTTTCAGAAGATTGATGCGGCGATTGTGGCTTCTAATGCAAATATGGAAATTACTACTTCCTACGGAACTTTCACAGTTGCCGGAGCAATTGCACTCCGAAGCAGACTTCGTGGGGCTGGTGCTTACGGAGGCAATGCAGATTTTGAAGGAAGACTTCAGAAAAAGCTGTCTAGTGAGTATAATGAAAGGGTGCAGTTCTGCGACAGAAAGAACAGTCAGCTGCAGTCTACGGCAGAGGAGATGCGTCTTAGTATTCTCGGAAAAGACAGCAAGACCAAAGACGAAAAACCTTTAGGAGTTGTAGAAGCTTATGTAAAGGAAAATACAACAGAGTTGGTAGATCCGCTTGATGTTAAGAAGAAAATGGAGGCGCTGGAAGAAAAGCGCAACACTCTTCTGACTGAATTAGACACACAGATAAAAGTATCGAATGCAACGACCTTTATTGAGGTAGCGTAAGGTGTTTGCCTGCATTACGAAAACTCCAAATCCGGCTTCCCTGTAACAGGGTTACGTTACATAACAGATATTACCAATTCTGAATAAATTGGGTTGCTTGACTTTAAAAGTGGCGCAGTTGGTAGCGCACATGACTTGTACTCATGATGTCGCAGGTTCGATTCCTGCCTTTAGAAAAAAGTTGGGTTCAAAGACGGTGTAGAATGCACCTCCAATTTAACTGTTTTGCGTTTTATTTGAACCGTTAAAGGTGAATCGTCAACGATTTTATTCTTGAATGGTTTTAGGTGAAGTGAAAACTTTTATGTAGACATAGAAATGTGTTGAAATCCATGAGAAAGGTTAGAGCGTTAAGCCGGTTGGCTGGAGGTAATCCTCGTGGCTGTAATGTAGGCATATATTAAAAGTGATGAAGCCGTGGCGAGAGCTGCGGCTTAAATTTTATGGAACCGCATAAAAGACACATATTACGGAGAAACAGACGATGGAAGAGAATAGAATCACTCGTTCTGGCTGTGATATAATAACATAAAACATTGTATAATAACAGAAAATATGTTATTATACAAAAAAATATGTTATAAGGAGACGCCATATGAAAAAAGAATTAGAGCAGTATTTCGGCTGCGAAGTAAAAATAGCAGAATACAAGAATAAATTGCCATTGCCAATCTTTATGACTATGCGTGATATTATGATAGTTGAAATATATGGTGTTAACTTTGCCATAATAGATGTTATGAAGGAAACGGAACTAAGTGTTGCTGCAATGAAAAAGCAGAAAGCAAAGTATGAGGAAGCATTGCAGTGCCCTGTAGCATATGAAGTAGCGTTAAACAACGTATCCATGAGAAATGCTCTGGTAAAAAGCGGAGTTCCGTTTGTGGATCTGCCGGGAAATGTATTCTTACCATTTATGGGAATTGTATTGCAGGATGTGTATCGCAAGCAGCTTGTCAAAGCGGATAAGATGATGCCGGCAACACAGATGGTGTTCCTTGAATTGTTATATATGAGTGATGAGGAATCTGTGTTAAAAAGTGAAGTTGCGAACAAGCTGAATCTTACCAAGACGTCCATTACAAGAGCAACAGCGCAATTAGAGGAAATGGGACTCATCCGGCAGATGAAATCAGGAACAGAGATTGCTATTAAGAGAAATTACTCACGGAAAGAGTATTATGAAAAGGCAAAAGGATATTTGATTAATCCGGTCCAGAAAGTGATTACAATTATGCGATATGAAGCAACCTTTGAATCATTTAGCGCAGGAGAAACTGCACTTAGTCAGGAGTCAGAATTGAATCCACCAAGAATAGAGGAACGTGCAATCTACAAGGGCGAGGAAGTTGTTGACCAGTTGGAAATTGTGGATGCCAGATCTGAAGACCCAGACGACTGCTTGAAGATACAATTATGGAAATACAATCCTTCTTATTTTGCAAGAGAAAGGCGTGTTGATCCTGTTTCACTGGCATGTACATTCAAAGGTAACGAAGACGAAAGAATAGAAATGAGTATTGAGGAACTGTTGGAGGAATTATAAATGGTACCAGGGATAGACTCTTTTAGAGAAAAATTTAAAGATTATACGGATTATTACACTATTATCGGCGGAACTGCCTGCGATATTCTACTCTCAGAGGCAGACTTGCCATTTCGAGCGACAAAAGATATTGATATGATCCTGATTATGGAGGATAACTTCCCGGAATTTGCGAGCGTATTCTGGGAATACATAAAAGAAGGCGGCTATAAGTGCGGATGGAAGAATGAACAGAATATGCACTTTTACCGCTTCACAGAAGGAAAATTCGGTTATCCTACTATGATTGAGTTGTTTTCAAGAAAGCCGGGATATCATCTTGAAATAGAAGAGGGAATTATTCCGATTCATATTGATGATGATACTTCCAGTTTATCAGCGATTCTTCTGAACGATGACTTCTATAAATTTATGATGTCCGGTCGTAGAGTTGTTGATAGTATTGGTGTTCTTGGAGCAGAGCATCTTATTCCGTTCAAAATGCATGCATGGATTAATCTTTTGGATAGAAAGAGAGCCGGAGAGCATGTAAATGAAAAGGATTTAAAGAAGCATAAGTACGATGTATTCCGCTTGTTGCAGATTGTCACATCAGGAACAAAAGTAATATCAGAGGGGTTGGTGACAGAAAGTATTCATAGATACATTGAGGAAATCAGTGCACTAGATGAATCGGAAGTAAGACTTTTACAGATGGGAATGCCTTTTGATAGAGATAGTGGTGTGGAGTTGTTGAAGGAGATTTATTTGTAAGATAAACTAATATAAGTTGTGTTTCAATTTTAGGAGAGGGAGTTATGCTAGTACTTGTAATACCGGATATTCATCTGAAAACATGGATATTCGACAGGGCAGAGAAAATCTTAAGAGATGGTAAGGCAGATCGGGCTGTATGCCTAATGGATATTCCAGATGATTGGAATATGGAATTTCAGATAGAGCGATATAAGGAAACGTTTGACCGGGCAATCGTATTTGCTGTAGACTATCCGGATACTCTCTGGTGTTACGGTAATCATGATGTCAGCTACCCATGGGGGAGACTTGAGACCGGGTATTCTCCTTATGCTGAGAGGACGGTTATGTCAAAGTTTGAAGAACTTGAGAACAGCCTTAAGAGTCCAACACAGATCGACATAATGCATCGGATTGACAATGTGCTTTTCTCACATGGAGGGCTTACAGCTGATTTCCTAAGATGGCTTAACAAGGATCTGCTGGATGCTGATATAGAGGAGGTTATTGCAACGGTAAACGATGCTCCACATGATTATCTCTGGAATGATAAATCACCCTTATGGTTCAGACCACAGTATGAGACCCGAGAGATGTTCAGAGCAGATACATACAAACAGGTGGTAGGGCATACACCGGTGGAGAAGATATTTGAAAAAGACGGCATCATATCGACAGATGTGTTCTCGACCTATAGAGATGGAAGACAAATTGGAGAGTCTGCGATGATTGTTATTGATTCGGAAACCGGAGAATATGAGAAGATAGAGGTTATGGGGAAGCTGGGAGTGTGATAAGGATGAAGGAACCTACGCAACAATATTCAGATACAATCAAATCATTACAATCCAGGATACAGGCATTGGAGGATGAAAACCGACTTCTGAAAGAGCGTTTGGAAGAAGCCGGTGTTTCGTATGCGGATATTGTGTCAGGCGACGCTGAAGGAGTTGTGGAATTGTATGATCCTGATCAAGGTGCTCGTATTAAGAAATTTGATGTTACGGATAAGATTGCAAGTGATGCAAAGGCGGAGATGAAGAGAGTTGTTGCAATTTAAATGTAGTAAATGAGGCAAAGGCGTAGGGGTACGTTTTGGTATTTGTACCCCTAATTTCTCAAAAATACGAGATTTTATGAGAAAATATGAGAAAATACATGATTTTGAAAAAGTTCCACAAAGCCTGTAAAATCAAGACTTGAGACTATGTGAGAGGATATGAGATATTATGATTAAAGTACTTTTCATCTGTCACAGCAGTTTAGTTTTACTATAACGTAGGGTTTGGCAAAGTGGGGCAGAGTACGGCATAATATGTCGGGAAAACGCATAAATACTACGGTTTAGACTACTAAGGCGCAGGATTTGACGTTTACGAAACGCTCCTATTACTGGGGCGTTTTTTCGATGGAAAAATGATAATGGTGACGATATAATAAATGGGAAAGAACTGGAATTTTGAGATGGAAGATGTGTTAAAATTTTTAATATAAAAACGGAGAGCGTATATGGTAAAAGGATTTATTATATATAAAAATGGGAAGATTCCTTTTGTAATAGATAAATACAGAATGGAATTATTTACTGATGATAAAATATTGAATGACTTTATGCAGGAACATAATAAAAAGAGAAATTATATTCTTTCAGGAGTATATTTTAGCCTTGGGACGGAACCCAGAAAAATAACCATCCTAGTTGAGCATTCATTGGGAAGTACTTGCTATCTGTCTTGTTACATTGTGGAAAATCTTCATGTGAAAGAGGGATATAACGAAATTGGTATTCAGTCGTCATATTTAGATGACGTTTTTCGGTATAAATATAACTATATCGATTTATCAAGAACTGGGATAAATTTTGCTGTAGATATTAAAGAGGTATATTCAATTCCGTTTGAAATGGGAGACAATACTTATAATCTAAAGTACTGTATAGGACACAACGGAAACTTGGGTTTATTAGAGGATTTTGAACGTAATGGAGATGTGAGGATAAGGCTTAAAGAAGGGACAATCTTAGAGTGTGCTGAAATTGTACGCACTTTGCATAGGTTTTCCATGTTTATGAATTCACAAGCAGATGTTTCTTTTAAAAGAATTGCTCTGTATAATGATGGTATGCTGGCAGGGTGGTTTTGTTCTGATAATATATGTGAAGATAACATTTCTGTAAAAGATGTAATGTTTTTTGAACTTGATGTTATGAAGTTTGTACCTAAAATTTTGAATAATATTGCTCAGGATTGTGGAAGTAAAATAACTAGAAGTGTTCCGTTAGGTCATTTATCAAATACAAAAACAGAATATTCACCGCAACGGTTCATTGAGCAGGTTATGGCTTTTGAATATTTATTTGAAAAAATAGAACCAAAGAAAGCAAAAAGTAAAAGTTGGACGTTAAAAAAGGAATTAGTATTTATGTTTGATCTATTTCCTGAAATATTAGAGAAGTCAACTCTTAATACTCAAATGGTGAGTGAAGAGATAAAGAAAACAAGGATTGATATTGTACACGGATATGCATATTATTATGATTTTGCTTCAGATAATAAATTACAATATATTATTATTCAGTTTGATAGGCTGATTAAAGTGATGAGTTTAATGTGGGTGGGATTTTCAAATGAGGAAATAATGGAGTTTCTTCGTTTATGATAAAAAAGGAGTGATAGAGATAGGTATTACAAAAAAACAACACTATGTCTCGCAAGGTATTCTAAAACATTTTGCAGACCAGCAGAAGAAAATTTATGAATTGTTTATTGATAAGAGTATAGTTACGAAAAAAAGCATTGTTGATACAATGTCACAGAATTATGTTTATGAACATTCTAAGATAGAAAAAAATTCCATAGAGGATTTATTTGCTAAGTTTGAATCTAAGGCATTTCCATTGATTGATTCTTTAATAACTGAAATAGAAGAATATTGTAGAGATGGAGATAATATTATTCCGTTTAAGGATAAAATAGACAGTATTATTCCATATGTTTTGTTGTTTTATTTTAGGAGTGGGGCATTATTGCGGGAGTATTCAATGGATGCTGAGAATCCAAAGGAAGTTCGGGTTGAAAGAATGCTTCTGAATATAATGGATGTAGGATATATTAGGGGGCTGCGCAATACAATTTGTAATTGCTATAAATGTGCCATTATCTGTGATGAGGAAGAAAAACTTTTATTGAGTGATCAATATGTTTCTACTGTCGCATTAAAATATAAAAATCGATTTTCTAATGCATCCAATAGGCAAATCGGGATGAAAGATACAATGATATTAATTCCTTTATCATCAAAGTTCTATATTGTATTTTTCTATGGCAGATGTCCGGTTTATATAAAGGAAAATAAGTTTGTTAAATTGGATGAGAAAGAAGTGCAGGAAATAAATGATGTCATTTACCAAAATTCATATGTTAAATGTGTAGGGAAGACAGAAGATGAACTAGAACGCGTTAAAAATGTTCATTTTGAAACCTTTAGCCCAACTAAATGTATTATGAAATATAGTGACGGAAGTATTCAAGATAGGATTATAAAAAGAGAAGTATTTTTCTATGAAGAAGACAAGGATATGAATGCCCATTCCTTTGATTATATGTCTACATATAAAACAAGTATAGAAGGTAAGATTGGAAGGAATGATAAATGTGTATGTGGAAGTGGAAAGAAGTATAAAAAATGTTGTATAAGCAAATATGAAAAAGCTGCACGAATATTACAGGATATATATAATCAAAAAAATGTTGATTACACCATTCCGGGAGCCCGTGTTGTAGAAGATTCTATATTGGAATATGAGGGACCGCAAGAAAAATTGAAAAACAAGCATGATAAAGATATTATTGAAAAAATAATAGAACTATCAGAAAAAGAAGAAATTCGTAAAAAACCTTAGTAGTAACCCTTACCCTTTTACTACTAATTTTACTACTAACAGGTAGTAATAACTTGCTTCATCTTGCCGTATTTTGCCAAGATGGCAGACTAAGTGCACATTTCGCAAATACCCGGCAATCCTTGCAAAACAGGGCATATCGGGGCAAAACAAGGAGAAACAAAACAATGATAAAGATACTTTTCATCTGCCACGGCAGATTATGCCGATTCTGCTAGAAAACAAGTAATAGCAAGGCTTTGCGGGTAGGTGAGGCGGAAAAATAACACAAAAATAACACTCTTGCGGGAATGGATAGGGATATGAGAGGCTAAAACTGCAGGGGTGGAATGGAACTTGAAGACAATGGAATCGGGGATGTGATAGAGATGAGAGGATCAGTTGAGGCTGGTCCTTTTTTAATTGGATGGACGAAGGAGTCTTATCCTTAAGAGTCTTGACTACCGATAAACAGACCCGCCCAAGAAAGTCAAGCGGGGTGGAGATGATGTGGATGGCTTGATGTTCTGGGGCGGGGGTGTTACATGTTTTTTTGATTTAGGATTATAAATAGAAGAGAAATAGAAAAAACAGGGTGATTCAAAATTGAGAAATTCAATTTTTGGTTGATTGGTATATAACGAAATGATACAATATAAAAGGTGGCTTATCACTGGTTGAAACCATTGTTGATTTATTAGAGAAAGGCATAAATATGGCAGTTAGCTATAACAAATTATGGAAATTATTAATTGATAAGGAAATGAAAAAAGTGGATCTCCGTGACCAGGCAGGATTAACTACAAATGTTCTTGCTAAACTTGGAAAGAATGAACATGTGAGCACACAGTCTTTAGAGAAGATATGTAGAATACTTGAGTGTGAAGTGGGAGATATTTTGGAATTTATTCCAAATGAAAAATAGACAGTCGACTAAGTCGACTAAGCTATGTCTGTGTCCAAATTATTGGACATATAATATGATATAAGAAGAGAAGTAAGGAGAACAATATGGATATACGAGAGCAATTGTTTAGTAAGCCTTTGCCATCTAATAGAACGGCTTATAAAAAGGCAATTAAAGCAGCTGAAGAGATTGCGGGAATGTTCTGTATGTCAGACAAAATGTTATTAACAATTTCGTACATTTTTGAACAGATGCAGGAAGTTACACCATTGGCGCTACAGAAAATTTTATACTTTATTCAGGGTATATATATGGTAATGTTTGATAAGCCGCTATATAAAGAAGATTGTATGGCATGGGTGCATGGGCCTGTATATGAAGAAGTATATGATTTATTTAAGGATTTCAAATTTAATCCAATTGAAGATAATGTCTATAAAATGCCCATTTTTAATAGCTTATGGTGGAGGTTAATATGGAAGAAGAAAAAAATATGATAAAAGGACAAGAAGGTGAAGCGTTTGTTATTCGTGAAGTAGGAAAAGTGGCCAATTATTTAGGTAAAACAATAAGATGCTTCAATCATGTTATTTTGGACTTTGATTCAGTATATGGATCTAGGACAGCAGAATTGGATCATATTATCATATGTGGAGATAAAATATTAATTGGAGAAACGAAAAATGCTAATTACGTATCTACGGAATACAGCGAAATACCATGGAATTTGATGAATGGTAAGACAACAGATAATCCAATTGTCCAGAATCATTATCACAAGCAGATATTTTGTTCGCTCTTTAATATTTCGCGAGAGAATGTAATTACAGTTGAGTGTCTGCTAGAATATGAAAAATGTAGATACAGGACTCAGTTTCCAAATGACTATGTGTTGGGGCACGATAATTTGTTTGATGCTCTTTGCTTATTATTGGCGAATAGTAAAGAGACAGATTTGTATGATGAACTCTGTAAGGAACTTGAAATAATTGAATCTTCGTCTATTGGGAGAGAGGAAGAGCATAAAGAGAATATTGATGAAGTATCAGAAATAGAAGAGAAAACTCGAACTCGAGACAAGCATTATAGATTTAAACGAACTGATATTGTGAAATGCCCTAATTGTGATGGCAACTTGGTTTTTAGATATAAGCCTTGGGTAAAGATAGAACTTGGAAATAAGAATAATACAAAGAATATAGCATTAGGATGTAGTAATTTTCCTATAACAGGCTGTAATGTATTTATTAAACCAAGAAAAGATGCTGGAACAGGATTTGATGATATTAAAGAAATTCACATTGAGGAAAGAATGGGGTGGACGATGGAAGAAAGACATGTTGATACAATATTGGATAAATATTATGCGTTAGAAAGAGAAGTAGTGGCATTAAAGAAGTTACTAAATGTCGAAAGTGAGAAGGTTTCTAAAAGAGATAATCAAATTGATTCTATGAACAAAGATATGCAGGATTTGAGAAATGAAATAGGAGAATTTGAAAGAAGAATTCAAAAAGCAGAGGATGAATGTAAGGCATATAGAAGGATAGTAGGAAGAATATATGTAAAAGAATAGCTTGCTGCTAGTGATGGATATAGAAAATGTCTTGCGGAACAGGGCACAAAGAATAATAGAGAACCAGCGGTATACCGTTTATTAGAAAAGACACCACATAGAACACCTAAGTGGTGTCTTTTGTTATGTTTATTTTCAAAAAATCCCTTTTAATTTAGTAATACGAATTTTTTCAACCCAAATGTATTGTGAAGGATAAAAGTTAATAGAAATTTTTATAAATTTCTGTAATCACGATTTTTAGCCTCCAAGTACTTATTAGAAGTTGAAGAAAGGAGATGTTCCGAGGGCAGTTTCGTGGTATACTAACACCATATCACATCCCCTCGGAGGTAATGATTATGGCACCAAAGAGGAGAGATAATAAAGGTCGAATTCTTCAAATGGGAGAATGGCAAGAACCAAATGGGCGTTATAGATATATCTATAATGATGCCCTTGGCAAAAGGAAAATTATATATAGTTGGAGACTTACTGAGGCAGATCCAGTGCCAGCGCATAAACACAAGGAGGTTCCGCTTAGAGAAAAGGAAAAGCAGGTGCAGTCACTATTTATGCAAGGTATTTCAGGTAGTGACTTGACTGTAATTGAGTTGGTAGAGCGTTACATTTCTCTTAAAACAGGTGTAAAGCAATCTACGTTGGCAAATTATAAGACGGTTATTAATACGCTGAACAAAACAGAGTGATGTTGTATAAATAAAGTTGACACCTTATTCTCAAGGAATTCATGTATAATAAAAGAGAATAAGGAGGAACTCTCAATGTCACGAACCCAACGTAAATACGACCAGGAATATAAGATCCAGGCTGTCAAACTTGCCAAAGAAATCGGCGGTGCTAAGGCAGCCAAAGAATTAGGTATCCCAGAAGGAACCATCCACACATGGCTGAAAGCAGTTAGAGCAGGCACATTGGATATTGGCGACGGTGCACATACTCCGGAAAGCGCGATGAGTCTTGCTGAGGAGCTTGCCATGCTCCGCAAACGCGTTAAAGATCAGGACAAAGAAATCCGGCGTCTGAAAGAGGAAAATGAATTTCTCGAGGAAGCAAGCGCTTTTTTCGCAGCCAGCCGTCGGAAGTCAGCAAGAACCAAAGAATGATGTTCATTGCCATAAAAACGAAAGACGGCGTGATTAAGGGAAAACTCTCATTCTATTGCCGGATGCTTGGCGTCAGCCGCCAGGGTTTCTACAAATATCTTGCTATTAAAGATCGCCCTTGGAAATATCAGGATCTTGCTGATGCCATGAGAGTGATCCATGCTGAGGATGAATGCAATGATACCTATGGACGTATTCGCATGTACCAAGCACTGCTCCTTAAGAATCCGACGGGAATCAAGATCCCCAGTGAACGAACCGTTTACAGGGTTATGGATGAAATAGGACTTGTCCATCGGCCAAAGCGCAAGCCAAATGGCATTACCAAGGCTGATCGGGAAGCACGTAAGTCAGATGATCTTCTGAAGAGAGAGTTCAAGGCTGATAAGCCACTTGAAAAATGCGTAACTGATATCACAGAAATCAAGGCAAAAGATGGAAAACTGTATGTTTCAGCCATCTTCGACTGCTTTGATTCCAGCGTTCTGGGACTGGCAATGGAAACAAACATGAAGGCAACTCTGTGTGAGCATACACTGGATAATGCCTATCTGGCGCATCCTGATCTGCGAGGTGCCATTGTGCACTCCGACAGAGGAAGACAATATACCAGTGAAACCTACCGTCAGGCGCTTTCTAAATATGGCATTATACAAAGCATGAACAGTGATGGTGGCAGGTGCCACGATAATGCTCGATGTGAAAGCATGTGGGCCAGAATGAAAAGCGAGCTTCTCTATGACCGCTACAATACGGAAAGCCTGACCACGGATGAGCTGAGAGTTCTTATTTGGAGATATTTCATCAGTTACTGGAACAACAGGAGGATCTGCTCTGCCAACGGTGGGCTTCCTCCTATGATTAAGCGTCAGAGATACTACCAATCTCTGGGCCTGGCTGCATAGGAAATGATATCTTTGAGATAAATGTGTCAACCAATATTGACAATATCAGAGTTTGCCTTTCGTCATGTGGACCAGGTGAAACTTTCAGATGCGAAGATGTATTTAATATCGCTTCAGAGAAGTGGTCTAGGTTACAACTCGATTCATAATATTAGAGGTGTAATCAGACCGGCATTTCAGATGGCTGTGGATGATGATATGATTCTCAAGAATCCGTTTGATTTTGAGATGAGTTCAGTCCTTATCAATGATAGCAATAAGCGTGAGGCACTATCACCGCAGGATCAGAAGCGATTCTTAGAGTTTGTTCAGAATGATAAGCATTATTCAAGATACTACGATGCATTCTTATTTCTGTTTAGCACAGGACTTCGTATCAGTGAATTCTGTGGGCTTACAGTTAAAGACTTGGATTTTGAAGAGGAAGTAATCAATGTGGATCACCAGCTTCAGCGCTCTCGGAATTATGAAGTATTACATTGAGTCTACTAAGACAACCAGCGGCACTCGAAAGATTCCTATGACAGAGGAAGTCAAGGAATTGTGCCAGAGAATTGTAGCCAATCGTAATAAGCCAAAGCGTGAGTCTATCATTGATGGCTATGGTGGATTTCTTTTCTTTGATAAGGAAGGAAAGCCTATGGTTGCACTTCATTGGGAGAAGTACATTCAGCATGCAAGGGACAAGTATAATCGCCAGCATGCTTTGCAGCTTCCACCGATTACTCCACATATATGTAGACACACCTTTTGCTCGAATATGGCACGTCAAGGAATGAATCCCAAGACGCTTCAGTACATCATGGGACATTCTGATATTGCGGTGACTATGAATGTGTATACTCATCTTGGATTAGATGATGCCAGAGAGGAACTTGTTAGATTAAAAGAGGCCAGAAATGTAATGAAAATGAAAGGTGTAATGTAGGCTAGATTATTTGTAGTAACGTTACAAACAAATTGCTACGCAATTTGCTGCCAGAATTCGGAATCCGTCCTGACGGACTACTTCCTCATTTCTGACAGTCGCAAAATTGAATAACATCTGCTTACATGCAAGCATGACGCAGCTGTTTTCAACTTTGCTTTTTGTAACACAAAAATAACACATTTGCCCATAAAAATATGGGAAAAAGCATCAATTTTTATCAAAAAAGCAAATGTTAGTCTGCCAAATGCACCACCTCGCAAAGCCAGTATTTATAAGGCTTTGAGGGCTTTTAGGAGGATATAGAAAATATGCTAAAAATCTTATTCATCTGCCACGGCACTATACTAACTTCTTTGAAAAAGCCTTGATTTACGGGCAAAAATCCAATTTTTGAAAAAAGTTTACCACCTGTTTACCACTTTTGAAAGGCAGTTTTTTAGGGCTGAAAATGTACTGAAATGAGGTATATTTTAGCGTAAGATTACAGAAGTGGATTTTTTTAAAAACTGGTAACGGCAACTATTGGGGCAGCATTTGAATATCCAGTGAAAACCTTGATTCTGTGGGAAATATTTCAACGGTAATTAACGATTACCACTTATTTACCACTTGTGAAACGATGATTTTAAGAGCCCAAACTCATAATAAAATTGAGATTGGAGAATACATATGTATAAAAATTGTCGAGAGGAATTACTTGCAGTTATGCGAGCTTTTGTTATTGAAACTGGAGAAAATGAGTTTAGTAGAGCTGAAGCCATTGCAGCTATGCGTAGGAGTGGAGGTAAGTATCCGGAAGGAACTGTGAGTGCTCATCTAACATATAGATGTTGTGCGAATATTCCTACCCGGTGTTATAAACCAATGTATGATGATTATGAAAAGATTGGTAACGGCAAATATAAAGTTATAAATTGGGAAACGGAAATTAAGGAAGTGGAGCAGGATGATAAGTTCTAGTTCCTATCAAGTAAGAAGGGAATGACTGGATTAGTCATTCCCTTTCTTTTTTTGTAATGTATCATTAAACAATAGTAATCGATTTTTGGTGGTTTCTAAATCCATATTATGGTTTTCAAGTGACATATCGTCACATGCTGTTTCTTTATTTGTTGTTAAAGTAGAATTTTCCATTTGTGATTCACGGTATTGCATATAGGAAGACAAGGCTTGGCTTGTTTGATAGCCTTAGCTTTTTGTTTTTCAACAAGTGGTATAGGCATATCGATTTTGTATAAGTCGCTCGGATTCCAAACTTCTCCAGTAGACAGCATCTGGTAGATAGCGGTAAGAATCATACGAGCAATAGCGATAATGGCTCTTTTCTTGTCACGACGTTTCGCAAGAGATTCATATTTCTTTTTGCGGTAAGGAGATTTATCCGATTTCACGGCTGCATGGGCACACTGTATTAATGCAGGTTTGAGGTAAACACCGGCACGTGTTATACGGACAGATTTTTTCTTACCAGCAGATTCGTTGCTTCCTGGTGTTAAACCAGCCCAGCAACAGAGACGTTTGGAACTGGAGAATTGAGACATATCAATACTTATTTCGGAGATGATAGTGATTGCACTATCACGTTTAACACCCGGAATGGTAGAAAGAAACTGGATAGCATTTTCATAATCAGGATCAGAAGAAATCAAATTTTCTATCATAGAGTCTACATCATTGATTTCTGCTATGATATAATTCATATGTGCGCGGACGAGGCACATGCGATATTTTTGGGAATCAGTCATCTGATATCCTTCTATGGATTCAATCACAGAATCTTCTTTGGATTTGAGGCTCCTAAGAAGTTTTGAAGCGATTTCTTCGTGGTTGATAGAAGTATCCGATTGTTGAAGTAGATAATCAATAATGGATGTGGATGACTTCCCAAAGATATCGGAAACTACAGAGTCTAGTGCGACATTACAAACAGTAAGTGCATTCTGATATCGATTCTTTTCGCTGGAACGGCAGGAAATAAGTTTATAACGATATCTTGTGTATTCTCTAAGAATACGTTTTTTTTGCAAGGAATGTAACTGCCTTTTACAAGTCCAAGACGGAATAAATCTCCAATCCATTTAGAATCTTTGGTGTCATCTTTGTTGCCTTTGACAACTTTTACCCATTTAGGGTTAGCAATTACGACATTGATTTCATCCTCAAGAAGATTAAAGACAGGAACTCAGTATTTACCCGTAGATTCCATGCAGACATCATGACAATTGTTTTCTAGCAACCATTGCTTAAATTCAAGAATAAAATTGTTGAATGTAGAAAAGCGTTTCTTTTGATAAGAAGGTTCAATACCGCCAGTAGTTTTTACTATTGTGGCAACGAGAAATGATTTGTGAACATCGACACCACAACAGGTTTGATAAGTAACTTTCATAGCAAATGCTCCTTTCGTAAAAGATAAGAAGCCATTGACTGAACTGCCACACAATTTAACGAAGAAGTTAAAACAATTCTTAGTGTACGGGCTCATGGCGCCACTTATTTGTGCTTGAAAAGGCAGAACTTACACTGATTAGTATGCTGTCTAAAACGAAGAAAGTTATTACAACTCCTCCTCCCGTGCTTTGTAGTGTAGTTTCTTTTAAGTTGTTTTACATCACGGAGTAGAATTTGTAACACTTTCATTACTATTTGTGCCGCCAGCCGAAGGCGGCGGAATGGAGATTAGTATGAACATTAAGAAAAATATTATAAAAAAGTGTCCATCGGATACGCATAAGCAGTTTTTAGAGTATGCTTTTTGTTTTTTTCAAGAAAAAAACTGCAAGGCGATATTGAAAGGTTCAATTCAAAAAGATACCGCTCATAAATTTTCCGATATAGATTTGGTGTTAAAAAGGATGGATAAGGAGCTGGTGAGAGAATTTATATTTAATTTTGGAGAAGTTGTTCTAATAAGCAGAACGCAAAGACCATTGGGGATTCTGATAGTTATTTATAGTGATGGATTGTGTTTGGATTTGGATTTTAGAGATAAAATTACAAGAGAAGAGATTAATGATTGTGATGTGATTGGTGTGGCTTTTACGGATGGAGATATTGCGGAAAAGGTGGTGAGATGCACCAATATTTTAGAAGAAGAGAATACAGATGATTGGGAGAATATGCAAAGATTATTTCATCGTTCGCTTATTAAGTGGATAGGGGGAAATGAAGAGCTAGGATACAGTATTCTTCAGGAAATTTATGAATTTATTCTAAATAAGACGAGGAGTGTTGAAACTTTAAGTGGAGATTACAAAAAAGATATTGCCTATCTTCTGAGGGAATTCAATAAGGGGTATTCACTTGACGTAAAGTATTATGGTGTTATCGAAGAATTAATAGATAATATTAGGTGAAAAAGATTCATTTTGTATTATGCTTTTGGCTTGTTTGTATAGGAGCATAGACATATTAGAGCTGAGAGGTTATACTGTTGTGATTAAAATGTTTTTTGTTAAGAATCTTGTTGGCATGTATGCTTGTAGATAATGAAGCAGCGGCGAGATAAATTAAATTGTATAATTTGATTAAGCAAGGTTAATATTCTCGAGAAATAAACTTTATTTCGTTATGGGAGAGGGTTTAGATGAATAAGATAGGTGACAATGAATTAGATGAGATATTGTCAACTCTTCAAGAAATAGAACATATAGAAATAATAAGAATTGGTACAAGAGCTATTGTGGTAAATCCAATGCGGATAACCGATGATTTGATAAATATTTTTAAAAAGTATAAGCCATTATGGATAAATACACATTTTAATCATCCTAAAGAGATAACGGCTGACGCGGTTAAGGCTTGTACTAAAATAGTTGATAGACCGAGTGACGATGTAACCCAGAATATGCTTGTAACAATTTACAAAACAGACGTTGAAACAACAGAACTACTTGAAAAGTTTGGAATTACTGTATCTAAAGATAAAATCATTGATGGAACCACACTTTTGTTGGAACCAGGACAGATGCAGACCTTGTATAGACGTGCACCTTATCTTATTTCAATGAGTGTTACGGATTTAACTCAAGTGAAATTAGAAGATATTGTCGATGATGAAGAAATTGACTTTGATAGTGAACGAAAAATACCTGTACCAGGTAATGAGCCAATTGTCGGTGTTATAGATACTCAGTTCAATGAGAAGGTATATTTTCATGAATGGGTGGAATATAAGAATATGCTTTCAAACGATATTCAGCTTGAAAAAAAGGACTATTACCATGGAACAGCTGTAACATCAATCATTGTTGATGGGCCGAAAGGTAATCCTAAGCTTGATGATGGTTGTGGTCGTTTTAGAGTTCGTCACTTTGGAGTAGCGACACAGAGTGGATTTAGTTCATTTGCTATTCTGAGGAGTATTAGAGAAATTGTGGCTAATAATCCTGATATAAAGGTTTGGAATCTTTCTTTGGGTTCGCCAGAACCTATCAAGGATAATTTTATATCACCTGAAGCAGCTGAGCTTGATCGCATTCAAAGTGAATATGACGTAATCTTTATTGTTGCAGGAACTAATACTCCAGATGGTTTAGTTCATCCTGAAATGAAAGTAGGATCACCGGCAGATTCATTAAATGCAATGGTTGTAAATTCTGTAACAATGGAAAATGAAAGTGCTTCTTATTCGAGAAGAGGACCGGTATTGTCTTTTTTCCATAAGCCTGATGTCAGCTACTACGGAGGAGATGGAAACAGGCAGGACACAAAGATTGCACTATGCATAGATAACATGGGGGCAATTTATAAAGCGGGAACTTCATTTGCAGCCCCTTGGATTACTCGAAAAATGGCATACTTGATTCATGTAATGGGATTAACAAGAGAAGTTGCAAAGGCTCTACTAATAGATTCTGCCGCAAAGTGGAGTGCGAACGGTAGAATATCTGATTCTATAGGATATGGAGTAGTTCCTAAACGAATTGAGGATGTTTTAAGCACAAGTGATGATGAAATAAAATTTTTCATCACCGGAACAACAGAGGATTATGAAACATACAATTATAATTTGCCTGTCCTGGTTGTAGATGGAAAACATCCATTTTATGCGCGTGCTGTAATGATATATTTTCCTCATTGTGACCGTAATCAGGGCGTTGACTATACTAGTACTGAAATGGATATTCATTTCGGTCGAGTTCAGCCAAACGGAAAATTGAAAACAATTGACGATAATAAGCAATCCGAAGAGGGGCAAGTTCTTTATGAAGAAGATGCACGAGAAATATATCGTAAATGGGATAATGTCAAACGTGTATGTGAAGAAATAAAGGGGCGTGCTGTTCCAAGAAAATCCTACGAATCAGGGATGTGGGGAATCAGTATTTTAACCAAAGATCGTGTGACGACAAAGAATAAAGAGGCTTTGCAGTTTGGCCTAGTTATTACTCTCAAGGAAATGTACGGTAAAAACAGAATAAATGAGTTTATTAAGAGTTGTATGGCACGTAACTGGCTTGTAACAAGACTTGATGTTCAGAATCAGGTTGATATCTATACACGGGCTGAGGAAGAAATTGAGTTTGAGTAAGGAGATAGTCATGAATACAGATAATTTGGTTGTGGCAGTTAGCTATGCACACGATAGCGATGAGTTTAATAAAAAAGTGGTGGCATTTGTAAGTTGTTTAAGAGAAAAGCATGGCTATGATGCCATAATGGATGAATATTTAAAGCAAAAGGAAACGGCAGTGGATTTTAATGAAATGATGGCTAAAATGATTCCAAATGCCAATAAGGTAATTGTATTATTGACACCAAAATATAAAGAGCGTGCTGACCAATTTATAGGAGGTGTAGGCGATGAGTATAGGATAATATTAGAAGAGATAAAAACATGTCCTAAGAAATTTATTTTTGCATCGTTTGTCCCAATTAATGATGAGGTTGTAACTAGGATTAATCCAGCTGCTTTAGGCAATAGGGAAATAGTGTATCTATCTGACGATGAGCAGTGGGATGATTTGTTTTCTAAATTGTTAGATGAACCTATTATAGATTTTCCGGATGTCGCAAATAAAAAAACAAAGCCAAGAAAGAAGAGCATTGGTTTTTGCGGGAATAAAAAGAAAACGGATTTGTTCAGGGAAACACAGATTTTGCTTTGTGAGAATAAACAAATCCTAGAACAATTTGGTCCAGATTCGTTGGTTGCAATTAATAACCCTATGTCATCAGCTATCAATACATGGAATCAGTTTAAGCAAAATATTATTATTCCCAATAATAGAAAAATAGTGGAAGCTTTTGAAAGTAATATTTCGGTTCTTTCTATGGAAGAAGTGGAAGTATACAAGAAATTTAAAATTCATGCCGAAGCTTTTGAAAGTTGTAATAAAGGAGAAATTATACGAGAGGGAACTCCAAGGTTTCCGGTAGAATTTGAGCAGATGATTAAGGGGGAGAAATAAATATGCCAGATCAATTTATAAAATTTCCAAGAGTGGAAAGTATACAGTACTTTGAGAGCGCTATGTACGGACATAATAAGGTGCTTAGATGTAAAAAAATAAGTGATAGTTATTACGAAATACAAAGAGAAGATTTACCACCAATATTTGTATTTGTATCAAATTATTATGCGCTTAGTGTATCGGATTATTATGAAATAACAAGTGAGTATCAAATAGATTGCCTTGTTACAATTTCAAATTGGAATAGGGTGACGCAAGATGCATATGAATTAGGTAGAAGAAATGGAATTGGCGTTTTTACTATGAGTGAATTTATGGGGGCTTTAAATTGTGCAAAACCAAGTGTATATATTAGGCCAATTGATAGAGAGGATAATGACAGAGCAGGCGTCGGATTTGGAAGAATCGGTTAAGGCTGATGTTTTTTTGATGGGTTCGTTTCAATATACAGAAGAAGCAAATGACATTGATTTAATTCTTATATATAGCATTGCAAATTATGATGCAATGAAACGCCTAAAAGATGTTTTGGCAGAAGCCATTTATGATACTTTTAATATTCCAGTTCATTATACAACTTTGAGTGAAAATGAATATGAGGAGATGTATGCACTTAGGCAGGAAAAACAGTGTGTATTATTTGAATATTACCATAAATGAGATATTTGATTAATACTGCCTTGACCTGCCGCCTAAGTCAGAAATGGCGTAGGCATGGTTACTGTCATTTAAAAAGAGGTGAAATAATGCCAGATATAATTAATTCCGTTAAAGAGGAATTTATAAATGAATACATAAGAAAAATAGATACTGCAATTGAAACTTATAACGCGACAATAGGTTCAAATGATGAAATATTTGATCTTGTTATTGAAATATCAAATGTTTTTGAGAATGATATACCAAATTTACAAACGAGTGTGTTGATAAGAACAGGAACGGAAATACGTGATGCAAATATTGTGAGAGCAATGCTGATAAAGTATTTGGCTGATAATGGAATTGAATATAAAGGTAAAGGAATCGAAGAAAATGTTAAGGAGAAAAGATTTTGGAATTCATTTATTCATTGGTTCGAAACAGAATTACCTGGCTTGGAATTGTTAGATGGTAAATATTTGCGGTGGGATAATTGGGATGGAGGAATGTGGTTCATAGAATTGGATTATGACCATGAATTTACTTTATATAGAGGTACAGTTTATCCAAGTTCGTTAAAGAATAATACTGGTGACTTTGTAGATATAAAGGCTTTTATAGAGATCGCATATAAGCACTGGATAATTAACACGGGAGAATGCCATTATAAATTTACTATAGAGGTTAATGATAGATTTAAAATATTCAAATTGCCATATAGGTTGCAAAATGGGATTGTAATAAAGCAAGGCTATAAATCAACTTCTCCTATTGATAAAATTATTAATTATAGAATGTTTGAACGAAAAATACAGTTTTCGGAGGAAATGATTAATAGTAAAGATATAATGGAAAAGAAAAGCGCATTAGATTTTATTATAGATGCGCTTCAATATCTAATATCAACTAAAGGAGATACTAGAAATGAACAGTATAAAGCGTTGGCTCTGAGTGTGAGCGATAATATGGATGGCAAAGTTTATGCGGTTGTGAAAAAAGAATTGGATGAATTAATGAAGTTATCCAATGAATATTTTGATGTAAGACATAATGATTATTTAAATGCTGCTAAGGAGAAAAGAGAACCATTGAATGATTCACAGTTTATAGAGTATTTATATAATCGTGCATATTCAATATTGTATCTGCTGAGATTGAAAAGTTAATACACTGATTATCATTGTTGTTAATAGCATTGAGACAAAAGAATAATTGTAAAAGGTAAAGCAATTTGAATAACTTGAGTCATAGTCCAAAACAAATTGGCATATTGACATTGGTCATATACAATGGTATAATTTCGACAATAAACAAAAAGAAAGAGCACATTGAGTGTAAGGTGAAGAAATGAGAATTAGATAGTTTAGTTTAAGTTATCACATTTAGTTTTAAGTCCTGCCGATGGCGGGCTGTTTGTGTACGCTTAAATTAGATTATCGCATCCGAATTCACTTTATACTTATCGTAGGATAAATATAGAGTTATTTTTGCGGGTCTATTTTGCGTATGCAAGATAGACCCCCTTTTGTTATGCATGTCGTGTACAATGAATGCTGTTATGTATTGAGGGCAGGCGAAGGAGGAAAATATATGGCACAAATTAATGTAAATAATCTTACCTTCGCATATGAAGGTAGTTTCGATAATGTATTTGAGAATACCTCTTTTTCTATTGATACCAACTGGAGGTTAGGTTTTGTCGGAAGAAACGGAAAGGGTAAAACAACATTTTTAAATTTGCTTCTTGGGAAATATGAATATGAAGGAAATATTAGTACCAATACGATTTTTGACTACTTTCCGTACATTGTTAATTCAGAAGAGCTGACTAAAACTGCCGGCGAGCTTATAGAATCCTGGAAGCCTGGAGTAGAAATCTGGAGGGTTATGTGTGAATTGCCGGAATTGTCTATCGATGCAGAACTTTTGTACAGACCTTTTGGTACATTAAGTTTTGGCGAAAGAACGAAGATAATGCTTGCAATATTATTCTCCGGCGGCAACGATTTCCTTTTGATAGATGAACCAACAAATCATCTTGATAAAGAAGCTAGGGAGATAGTCAAAAGTTACCTTAAGAAAAAGAAGGGATTTATCTTGGTTTCTCATGATCGTGATGTGCTTGATGCTTGTATTGACCATGTGTTGGTACTTAATCGCGCTTCAATTGAAGTTCAGACAGGTAACTTTAGCTCGTGGTGGGAGAATAAGGAAAAAGCTGATAGCAATGCACGTGTTGAGAATGAAAAGCATCTTAAAGAAATCGGAAAACTTGAGGTAGCAGCAGAAAGAGCAGGCAGATGGGCAGAGAAAAGTGAAAACACAAAGATAGGATTTGATCCCATTAAGGAGCACGACCGGTCTATAGATACTAGAGGATATATTGGTGCCAAAACCAAGAAAATGCAAAAGCGGGTGAAGGCTTACGAAGGTAGGATTGACAGAGAAATTGAAAAAAAAGAAGGACTTTTAAATGACATCGAAGAGGTGACGGACCTTAAATTAATGCCACTTAAATATCATAAAGAGCGTTTGCTGTTTGGGCGAGATTATTCGTTTAAATATAAGGATTCAGATAATAATGTATTTGATGGATTAAGTTTTGAAATTAATAATGGCGACCGCGTAGTTATTGATGGTGAAAACGGTTCCGGCAAATCAAGTCTTATTAAGGCAATTCTTGATATGAATCGTGGAATTGTTAAAGAGAATGCAAATTTTGAAGGGGAAGGAATACTCGAAGTTCCTGAGAATCTAGTTATTTCATACATTAACCAAGATACATCCCATTTAAAGGGCTTTCTTAAGGATTACTGTGAATTACAGGGGCTTGATTACACGCTTTTCTTATCACTTCTTCGACAATTAGATTTTGAGAGAGTCCAGTTTGTAAAGCCGATGGAACAGTATTCAGAGGGGCAAAAGAAAAAAGTTCTGATTGCTGCAAGTTTACTCACATCAGCACACTTATATATATGGGATGAACCCCTTAATTACATTGATGTTTTTACAAGAATGCAGATAGAAAAGCTTATTGAAACTTATAGACCGACCATGCTTTTGGTAGAGCATGATGTGACTTTTAAAGAAAAAATAGCAAATAAGGTTATTAGATTATAGAAGGGAGATTGTGGCTATATGAATTACTTTATTGAAGGAATACAAGGTTCTGGAAAGACCACCATGCTTGAAAAAATGACTCAGGACAATCCTAAACTTAAAGCGTATAGAGAAGGCGACTTTTCGCCAGTTGAACTGGCGTGGTGTGCATATGTTTCGCATTCACAATATGAAATAATAATAAAGAAATATGCCAATCTTGCAGGAGAAATAAAAAAGAATACGGTGAAGGAAGGTGAAATGTATATTATTACATATACACGAATCATCACAGATATTCCTGACTTCCATAAAGAACTGGAGCAGTATGAGATATACAATGGACTAAAATCTAAGGCAGAATTTGAAGAAATTGTTTTAAGTAGATTTACTAGCTGGAGCGAGGACAATCAATTATTTGAATGCTCTATTTTTCAGAACATTATTGAGAATCAGATTTTATATTTACAGATGAATGACGATGAAATAGTGGATTTTTATAGGAGAGTAAAGGATACGCTTAAAGGTAAAAAATATAAAATCATTTATCTTTCTGTAGACAATGTCAGAGAGGCTGAAGAAATAATAAAAAAAGAGAGAAGTGATGAGGCTGGAAATGAGATGTGGTTTCCTGTTATGATAAAATATCTTGAAGGAGCACCATTCTTCAAAGCGCATGGCTATATAGGAATGGAAGGGTTAGTTAAGCATCTGGAGCACAGAGTGGATTTAGAAAGAAGAATTCTTCGAGAAGTTTTTGAGGGATATTATGAAATTATAGAAAGGAAAATAGGACTGGAGAACACAAATATATGAACGAATATAAAATTATAATATTAAGAGAAAGGCCAGAATTAGCGCCAATTGCAGCTGAGTGGTTTCATTGCAAGTGGGGCGTACCGACAGAGGCATACTTGGAATGTATGGAAGCATATTTATCAGGTAAGACAGAGAATGGATGGTGGTTATGCTTATATGGTGAAAACATAGTTGCTGGGCTTGGGGTAATAGATAATGACTTTCATGATAGAAAGGATTTGACTCCGAATGTATGCGCTGTATACACGGAAGAAGAACATCGTAAAAAGGGATTAGCCGGAAAACTGCTAAATAAAGTAGTTGATGATATGGCAAACAAAGGAGTAGCAACCTTATATTTAGTGACGGACCACATTGGTTTCTATGAACGTTATGGATGGGAATTCGTATGTATGGTTCAAGGGGATGGTGAACCGGAAAAGACAAGAATGTACATTCACAGATAGTAATATAACAACAAAAGGCAGATGGTATTAATCTGCCTTTTGTTGTAGTAAAGTCTATTTTCTTTTGCCTCTTCCATTGCCTTTTGGCACCTTAAAAGCGTCTGAATATCTTTGAAGAATATCTGTAAAGGTCTTGAATTCATGGGGATCCATTTTGGAAAAGTTGATTTTGAACATTTTACTGTACATAATCATTTGAGCCTGTGTAGCATTATCAGCCTTCTGTACCTGTTCAAAGGCATCTTCGATTTCATCAACTTCGGTTGTGTCACTTCCGGTATTGGAATCTTTTTTATGAGCTTCTTTAATATCCTTTGCAATTCCGGTGATATCGTTGCCGAGAAGATTTGCAAAATAGTCATCTTCCTTTATAGTGGCAGCTTCAAGCGTTTTCATGAAGTGGTCGCTAGTATTCGTCCCTTTTTCTTGAAGTTTTGCTCTGGTATATTCAATATATTTGTTCATGTTATGAATCTGCATAGCAGCTAGATTATCAACATAAATCTCCATATCAGACATGAAATTAGCAAAAGCAGGATTCTTAATCATTTCACAAATAAGCCTGACATTTAAATCACCGCTTTTCAGTATTTTTACAGTGGCATCATCGAGACCAAGTTCATCAACCGGAAATAGATGCTGTTCTTTATTATCTGTCATACCAAGTAGATAGTCAGTTGTTACTCCATAATACTTTGCCAAGGTAATAAGTGGTGCAATGGTTATTTCCTTCTTGGTATCATCACTTTCATAGCTGCCAAGTGCGGATTTTGATATTCCGGTAGCTTCTTCAAGTTCTACTAGGGACAGCCCTGCAGCTGTTCTTAAATCTTTTAATTTCTCTCCAAGCGTTAGCTTGCAATTCATCTATATCACTTCTTTCATTTATACTCACAAAAGGTTACCGACACATTATACAGCAGAACAACAGTTCACATCAACAAGGATTTCCATAAGCGTGGAAATTCTTATTTTTTTGCAAAAAATCCTACCTTTTGGATATACGGGATGCGGCCTCTGATTTTGAGAAAATCGCTATACAAACAAAAAAACTAAATGAGCGTTCCAAATCAATACCGATTCGGGGAAGCTAAGCGATGACCGGAAAACCGTGAGCGAGCCAAGGTCGTGATAACGGCACAGTCCAAAACAGTCCACAGGGCTAAAGAAACCAGAGGTTACCTGCCAGGAATTGAGGAGGGGAGACGACAAAAAGAAATATTAACAGGAGGAAAGATGAAGAAGCGATTTAATTAATTTTATGGAGATCAAGCGCAGTTGTTTGCTTTCTATAGAACACCAAAAGCATTTTTCCAAAGTGACGAATACAAAGATTTATCGGCGGAAGCAAAGATTCTATATGGAATTCTTTTAGACCGGGTATCTTTGTCAGCAATGAACGAATGGAAAGATGAAGCCGGCAGGGTATTTATCTACTGCACTTTAGAAAGCATACAGGAAGCGTTGGGATGTGCACATCAAAAGGCAACTAAGTTATTGCGTGAATTAGAAAAAGCGGGACTGCTTGAACGTAAGAAACAAGGGCTTGGAAAGCCGGATATTATCTATGTTATGAACTTTGCAGATAATCTGTTTTCAGCATTCAAGAGTGATGAAAATCATCATTCCGGAGAGCTGAAAATCAGCACTACAGAGTGCTTAAAATCATCAGGTAATAATACTGATAAAAATTATATTGATATTAATAATACTAATCCTATCTTATCAGCGGATGAAGATGTGGATATGGATGAGAGACGGTCATATAAACAGTATTTTGATGAACAGCTCTGTGTAGATGCTCTTTATCATGATAATCCTTATGACAGAGAAAGTATTACGGAAATAATGGAGCTTATTCTTGATACGGTCTGCTCTAAGAGAAAGACAATACGGATTGCTGGTGATGACAAGCCACTAGAGGTAGTCAAAAGCAGATTTATGAAGCTGGATTATAGCCATATATCCTATGTGTTGTCCTGTCTTAAGGAGAATTCCACACAGGTTAGAAACATTAAGCAATATCTGTTAGCTGCGCTTTACAATGCACCACTGACAATCAGTAATTATTATCAAGCAATGTATAACAATGACCATGCGAATGGGCTTGTTTAGGAGGAAATGACAAATGAAGGAATACAGAACGAAACAGATTAATTTCAGGGTTACAGAAAGTGAATATGCCCGTATCAGTGAGAGAATGCAGGAGGCAGGAGTCAACCATCCTTCTGCATATTTAAGAAAAATGGCGATGGATGGATATATCTTAAAGCTTGATTTGGGTGATTTACAGGAGATTCAAAGGCTGGCAAGAATCAATTCCAACAATATAAATCAGATTGCAAAACATGCAAATGAAACCGGAGCTGTTTATAAGAGTGATGTTGAAGAACTTACCGCAGGTCAGAAAGAAATCCAGAAACTGCTCCGTGGCATTTTTTCTGAACTGGCAAAGATTCAGTAGGAGGTAACGGTACTATGGCGGCGACGAGATTAATTCCCATGCATCTGCAAAAGAGCAGGAGCATGGGACAGTGCTTAAAGGAAAGAACTGATTATGCAAAAAATGATGAGAAGACCGAAGCCGGGCAATTTGTTTCATCTTATGAATGTGATCCCAGTACCGTGGATTTGGAATTTGAAATCACAAAGAATCAGTATGCGGTTAACACCGGAAGAAATCCAAAAGAAAAGGATGTAATTGCTTATCAGATTAGGCAATCCTTTAAGCCCGGTGAAACTACACCGGAAGAGGCAAACCAGATAGGATACGAAACGGCGATGCGATGGACGAAAGGAAAACATGCTTTTATTGTTGCAACTCATGTGGACAAGGCACATATCCATAACCACATTGTTTACAATTCCACCACACTGGATGCGCAGCATAAGTATAAGAATTTCTTCCTGTCGTCATTTTCGCTAAGGCGATTAAGTGATCTTATCTGCTTGGAACATGGCCTTTCTGTTATTCCTGAGAAGAAGCCGGGGGAGTGGCAAAACCGGACAACTTATCCGAAAAAAGAAACCAAAAGAGATGATATCCGCAATCTGATAGATTCGATTTTTGAGAGGAAAAGGCCAGATAGCTTTGATGAATTTTTAAGAGCACTTGAAGGTAACGGCTATGAAGTTAAACGGGGAAAATATATTTCTGTTAAAGGAAAAGAACAGAAGAATTTCCTGCGACTTCGCTCACTTGGAAACGGATATACAGAAAAAGATATTGAAAAGAGAATTGCCGGTGAAGTAATTGATATTGTTTCAGATGATCCAAGAAATGTGATTGCAGGGAAGAGAGCGGAGCAAAAAACGGAAAAGAAGGTAGATACCGTTCTTGATATTCAGAGCATCATTGCAAAGAATAAAGGTCCTGGATATGAGCGTTGGGCAAAGCTTCACAATATAAAGGCTATTTCCAAAACTTTGATTTTCTTAAGTGAAAAAGGCCTTGGAGATTATGAAAAGTTGAGCGAAGCAGCAAAAGAAGCAACTGATAAATTTGATTATTTATCTGCAAGACAAAAGGAAATTGAAGCACGTTTGGCCGAAATAAAAGCTCTTCGTCAGCATATTTTCAATTATTCTAAGTCGAGGAAAATCTATATGGAATATAAGACAAGGAAATTTGATGCCAACTTTTTTGAAGAACATCGAGAACCATTGACATTATATCAGGCGGCAAAAGATGCATTCAAAAAATATGATGGACCGATTCCTACAATCAGGGAACTGGATGCAGAATTTCAAAAGTTGGTTAAAGAGAAAAATCAAATCTATTCAGAATTCAAGATTGCAAGAACAGAGATGATGGAACTTCTATCTGCAAAACAGAATGTAGAACATTTTCTTGGAGAGCAGAATCGGCTGGAGCAAGACATTCAAAAGAAGAAAGGTGATACCTCATTATAGGAGTTGATTTTGATAAAAGTGTTTTGCAGCTCCGAGCCGAAGGTGAGGTTTGGGGGGATTGGGGAATTCGTCCCCAACAAGCAAAATCGATATTCGCTAACGGATATCATTGCTTGCAATCTTTTATAAAGAACTTAATAAGAAAAAATAAATTGAGAAAAGAAAGGAATTTAAAAATGAAAGAAGTATTATTTTTGCAAGAAATAAACATGGCACCCAAAGCAATACCTGCATGTATTCCGTTAGCCTATGATGCAATAGCCAGACTGAATGGCAAACTTGCAGAAGCGGACAAAGCGTTAAAGAAATCATCACAGACGATCCCGGTATGGAAAAAATATCTGCTTACCATAGAGGAAGCAGCATCTTATTTTGGCATAGGTGAGAAGAGGCTAAGACAGCTTGCAGCAGAAAATGCCGGAGCGGAATATATTATGGAGATTGGAACTCAGATTAGAATAAAAAGACCTGAGTTTGAAACATATTTAAGCACAGCGTATGTAGTATGACAACAGAAAATATAATGACACAAACGGCAAATGTCGTGACACTAAGGACCTCCTATGGTAGAATTACAATCACGGGATGGTCCTTTCTTATTTACTTGGAAAATAGAAAGGAGACCGAATATGAGCGAAAAGAGAAGAGATAACAGAGGACGTATTTTACACACAGGAGAGGTTCAGCTTTCCACCGGACAGTACAGATATAAGTATGTAGATAATTATGGGGATGAGCGTTATTGTTACAGTTGGCGACTTGACCATAATGACAGAATGCTGGTGGGAAAGAAACATACAGAATCTCTCAGAGAAATGGAAAAGAAAATCGAAGCAGATCAGTTTGATCACATTGTTGTAAACGGAGGCAAACTTAATGTGCTTGAACTTGTAGAAAAGTATATTTCGGTAAAGAACGGAGTAAGACCTACTACAATGGCTGGATATGGAACAGTAATTAATCTTCTTAAGAAGGATCCGTTTGGCAGAAAGAGAATTGATACTGTGAAAATCTCAGATGCAAAGGCATGGCTTATTAAGCTTCAGCAGAAGGATGGAAAGAGTTACAGCTCCATTCATACAATTCGTGGAGTGCTTCGACCTGCATTTCAGTTAGCAGTTGACGATGATTTGATTCGCAAAAATCCATTTGGATTTCAGCTTGTTGATGTGGTTATCAATGACAGCATCAAAAGAGAAGCCATCAGCAGAGAGGAAGAACGAAAGTTTATGAAGTTTATAAAAGAAGATGCACATTACTGTCGATATTATGACGGAATGTATATTCTTTTTAAGACGGGACTTCGAATCTCTGAGTTTTGCGGTTTAACTTTGTCAGACATTGATTTCAAGAATCACAGAATTAATGTAGATCATCAGCTGCAGAAAAAGGGGAAGCATGGATACTATATTGAGGAAACCAAGACTGACAGCGGAACAAGAGTATTGCCGATGTCAGCGGATGTAGAGGAATGCTTTAAGCGTATTATTGAGAATCGTAATCCTCCGAAGATTGAGCCGATGGTGGATGGCAGAAGTGGTTTCTTATTTTTTGATAAGGATGGAAGCATTTCTTATTCGCTTCATTGGGAGCATTATTTCAAGCATGCTCTTGATAAATACAATGGCATCTATAAGGTGCAGCTTCCGACCATTACTTCGCATGTATGCCGTCATACCTATTGTACAAACATGGCTAAGTCCGGAATGAATCCTAAGGCTTTACAGTACCTTATGGGGCACTCTGATATAAGTGTGACACTTAATGTTTATACCCATGTTAAGTTTGAGGATGCCAAGGCTGAGATTGAAAGAATTGCAAATGTCTAATCCATTTACCGTGTAAAATACCGAGGTGTAAAGGCGATATTTTTACACCTTATTTTACACCTTTTGCTTACAAAACTATGCCATGTTATACCAATATATGCCAAGTTAGCAGAGTATAAAAATGGCTGAAACACTTGAAAATAAAGGAAAAAGCGTATGATTAGAGTCTTATTCATCTGCCACGGCAACATCTGTCGTTCCCCCATGGCAGAATTTGTTATGAAAAAATTGGTATCCGACGCGAATCTCGCCGATCACTTCCAGATCGCTTCCGCTGCCACCAGCACGGAGGAGATCTGGAATGGCATCGGGAACCCGGTCTATCCGCCGGCGAAGGCGGAGCTGGCGAGGCATGGGATCTCCTGCGAGGGGAAGCGGGCCAGGCAGGTAACGAAGGCGGATTATGCGGAATATGATTACCTGATCGGTATGGACAGCGCGAATATCCGCAACATGCTGCGGATATTCGGCGGAGATCCGGACGGGAAAGTAGCCAGGCTTTTATCTTATGCCGGCTCGGAACGGGATATATCGGATCCATGGTACACGGGAGAGTTTGGGACGACCTACAATGATGTCCTGGAAGGCTGTACCGCATTTCTTCGATATTTACAACAAAACGGAAGAATCGACACGTAAGCTGACACTTCCAACATAGTACACATGACAGAAATGTCATGCCTGAAAAATTCACAGAATCACCACATTTTTCTCACAATTCCTTCGCAGATGACCTTTATCATAAGAGGCAGATAAGGGGAAGTAAATATTCACAAGTTTTTTAAGGAATGAATGGAACAGGAGGAATGAGAAGATGAGAAGATGGAATTTACCCCAGGTGAACACAAAAGTAATGTGCGCAGTGTTGACTGCTGCCATGGTGATGACCGGATTTACAGCATGCGGAGGAACAACATCTGCGGGCACGGAGAGCGCAGCAAGTGAATCAGCAGAACAGAAGGAGACGATCGCACCGGAGGGCACGACGGAACAGAGCACGGTGGAGCAAAGTACGGAAACAGAATCAGGTGAAGAGAAGGTGGAATCTTATCTTGGTCAGATCACAGCCATTGACGGCAATGTGATCTCCATTGCACTGGCAGAGAAGCCGGAAACCCCGGATGGAGAAACACCGACTGGAGAAAAGTCTGACGGTCAGGCACCTGACGGCAACGGAGGCACTCCTAATGGAGAAGCACCTGCTGGTGAGGTACCCAGTGGGGAAAAGTCTGATGCTCAGGCACCGGACGGCGAAAAACCTACTGGAGAAGCCCCGGACGGTCAGAAACCCGAGAAAGATATGTTAGATGAGATGACATTAACCCTCAGCGGTGAAACTATGACTATTACGGTCAATGATGATACGATCATCACGATTGACGGAACGGATGCCACACTGGATGACCTCCAGGTAGGCGACACCGTATCTTTCTTCCTGGATGGCGATATCGTGACCTCTTTAAGTGTAGGTATGCCGGAGCCGACCCAGCCGGGACAGTCTATGCAGGATCCGGAACAAAAGTAAGCTGCCGCATAAGCATGGTGCCCAGAATCCCTGCCATTTCTTCCGGAGACTGGGGAGTGGTCTCTTTCAGCCAGGTCTCTACGACACCAACACAACCGGTAATGATGAAGGAACAGAGATATTCATAATTAGCATCGGATTGCGCACTTTCCAGAAAGCGGAGAGTGCGCTTTTTGATCTGGTCCTTCAGGCGGTTAACGAAGGTGAGGTCTCCATGGGGACCGATCATGACTCTGGCGAGATCTCTGTGGCGGTCTAAGAAGCGGAAGAACTCTAACAGGAGACCGTCAGAGGGCAATGTGGAAGTACCTACCGGTTCCTGTTCCATGATCTCGTTGAACTCCCGGAACATTTCATCTTCCACTTTATGGAGCATATCGTAGATATCATCATAATGCAGATAAAAGGTTCCGCGATTGATATCTACCAGTTCTGTGAGTTCTTTGACGGAAATATCCTGAATATCGTGGGTTTCCATCATTTTGACTAAACCCTGCAGCAACAGGGCACGGGTCTTGCGCACGCGGCGATCCATTTTTTCCATACGCCAATCCTCCATTCTTTCCGGAAAATGATCAGAAATCACTTTATAGATAATATCTAATACGTATCTAATGCAAATCTGAATTTTTTCTAAAACAATGAACATAAACCAATACAAATGTTCAAAAACAGACATATAAACACAATTTGTGGCTTGCTTTTTCTTTCTCATTATTATATTTTGCTTGTGTTAGAAAATCAACACGAGTTCATTAAATGACAGTAATACATTTTCTCATTTTTGTAGTAATGCTTTACAGACCAGGAAAAACATTTTAAACTAGAAACATACAAAACAGATACATAAAATAAGGGTACAAAAAGAGACACAGCAGGAGGAAACTATGGCAGCAGACAACACAGAAAAAGACAAAAAAGATAACTCCTTTATGATGAAGCTTGCCACGCTTATCGTAGATAAACGAAAAGGATTCTATCTGATCTTTATTGTTTTATGCATATTTTGCGTATTATCCATGAATAAGGTCAAAGTAAATAATGACCTGACCACATATCTGCCGGATACGACAGAGACCAGAAGGGGACTGGATCTGATGGATTCGGAATTTACGACCTACGGTTCCGCCCGGATCCTGATCTGTAATGTGACTTTTGATGAGGCACAGAAGCTGGCGGATCAGGTGGAAAAAATGGATGGTGTCAGTATGCTGGATTTTGATGACACGGAGGATCATTATCATGACATGGAGGCTTTATTGTCTGTCACTTTTGATGAGGAAGCGGATACGGAAGCCACACAGCAGCATCTGACCGAGGTACTGGATGCCCTGTCTGATTATGATGTTTATTATTCTTCAGATATCGGTCAGGAAGAGCGTGATGCGGATGACCTGAATAATGATATGATCGTCATTCTGCTGCTGGCAGCTGTGGTTATCGTAGCCGTGCTGCTATTTACTTCCACAACTTACGCGGAGATCCCGGTATATCTGACCACATTTATCGTGGCAGCTATTTTGAACAAGGGTACGAACTACTGGTTCGGTACTATCAGCTTTGTGACGAACTCGATCGCAGTGGTGCTGCAGTTAGGTCTGGCAGTAGACTATGCCATCATTTTGGCACACCGTTTTATGGAGGAGCATGAGGACAAGGATGCCAGAGAAGCTGTAATAGTAGCTCTAAGTAAGGCAATCCCGGAGATTTCTTCCAGCTCCCTGACCACGATCTCCGGTATGGTAGCCATGATGTTCATGCAGTTCAGAATTGGTTACGATATGGGTATTATCCTGGCGAAATCCATTATTTTCAGTATGGTAGCAGTATTTTTCCTGATGCCGGGACTGCTGCTTACCTTTTCCAAGGCAATCGACAATACGCATCATAAGAGTTTTGTACCGAAGATCACAGCAGTGGGAAAATTCTGTGTGGCTACCCGCTACATTGTACCGCCGATTTTGATCGTGGGTGTTATTGCAGCATTTTTCCTGTCCAACAGGGCGAATTATGTATATGATGTAAATACCCTGGAATCCAGCAGTATGAGCGAGAATAAATTCTCAGTCAGCATGGTCAATAAGGAATTTGGCATGGTGAATCAGCTGGCAGTCATTGTGCCCAACGGTGATTATGAAAAAGAGGCACAGACCCTGAAGGCACTGGAAAAGTTGGATGTGGTAAAATCCGTTCAGGGACTTGGCAATATTGAAGCTATGGATGGTTACATGCTGACCGACAAACTGAATCCCAGACAATTTGCAGAGCTGATCGATCTGGATGTGGAAGTGGCGGATATGCTGTATTCGGCATATGCCCTGGATCAGAGTGATTACGGTGCTCTGGTCAGCGGTGTCAATGATTACGAAGTACCTTTTATCGATATGTTCCTGTTCATTTATGATCAGAAAGAAAGCGGCAACATCACGCTGGATGATGATCTGGAGGAGACTTTATCGGACGCACATTCCAAGATCATGATTGCAAAGGATCAGTTGTTGGGAGAAGATAATTCCCGTTTCGTTCTGGAACTGAATGTACCTTATGAAGGAGAAGAGACCATCGCAGCGCTGGATCAGATACGTAATACCGTGGCGAAGTTCTATAATATAGATGATATCCTGTTAGTCGGAAATGCCACCAGTGATAAGGATCTGGGGGATTCTTTCGCAACAGATAATACGATCATCACTGTACTGACGGCATTGTTCGTTATGATCATCCTGTTGTTCACCTTCCAGTCTGCCGGTTTGCCGGTACTGCTGGTAGTAACGATTCAGGGTAGTATCTGGATGAACTTCTCACTGCCGTATCTGTTGAACGAAAATGTTTATTTCCTGGGATATCTGGTAGTATCCGCAATCCAGATGGGCGCGACGATCGACTACGCTATCGTTATCACCAGCCGTTATATGGATCTGAAGACGTACATGCCGATCAAAGAAGCTGCCATCGAGGCGCTGAACCAGGCGTTCCCCACGATTGTTACCAGTGGTTCCATGCTGGTATCCGCTGGATTTATTATCAGTTATGTATCTTCGAATGCAGCGGTAGCAGCGATCGGACTGGCGCTGGGACGTGGTACCCTGACCTCTATTTTATTGGTGCTGCTGGCATTGCCCCAGACACTGCTGATCGGAGATATCATTATTCAGAAGACGGCATTTACCTTAAAGCGTGATCTGGCGAAGCCGCTGCCTTCTGCCGGTAGGATCCGAATGAACGGTCATATCAAGGGTTATGTCAACGGTGTGCTGGAAGGTGATTTCATCGGTGTCATCGACGGTGAGATGGGAGCGGTGGTGCGTCCCAAGGATACCGTGACCATGGAGCGGGAGGATGCAGCGGAGGAGACGTACCCCAGGCTGGAAGCACAGGAGCCGTCTGAGGATGGAGAATCCTGTCTGGACAATGAGACCGGAGACAATGCACCGGGAACCGATGAGAAGCATGCAGATAAGAATACGACAGAAAGCGAGGGAACAGAAGATGAACAGTAAGAGATTATTATGTTTCCTGCTGGGAGCGGCATTACTGCTGCAGACACCGGCGACAGCTTATGCGGAAGAGACGTTAACCTATGAGCAGTATAAGGGCGGCAGCGGTTATAGCAGCACCGCACAGGAACCGGATTATGCAATTGTAGAGATCAGCACGGAGGAAGATCTGCGCAGGCTTGCGGAGAACTGTGTGCTGGACAGCTGGTCCAGAGGCATCAAAGTAGTGCTGTGCAACGACATCGTTCTGAGCATGGAAAGTGAATTCAGTATCCCAACATTTGCGGGAATCTTCGATGGTAATAGTTTTACGATCTCCAACGTAAAGCTTACGGGGAATGGTTCTGCGGCAGGTTTTTTCCGTTATGTGCAGGAAGGTGCCAAAGTACGTAATCTCACGGTGAGCGGAGAAATATCTCCCTCCGGAAGCCGGAATCAGGTCGGCGGCATCGTCGGGGTGAATTACGGCAGCATTGAGAATTGTAAGTTTTCCGGTAATGTGATCGGCGATAATGAAGTCGGTGGCATTGCGGGTGTGAATGAAGAGACCGGCGAGATCCGCAGATGTGAATCGGATGCCAATGTCATCGGCAATCATTCTGCAGGCGGCATTGTGGGGAGCAATCACGGCATCTTAAATAACTGTAGCAACAGTGGCAGCATCAATACCTATAGTACGGAAGTGACCTATGATCTGGATGACATTACCATGGACAATCTGGAGCAGATCAACAGTACTTCCAATGTGACTGCGCATACGGATACCGGCGGTATCGCAGGCATCTCTGATGGTAAGATCTATTACTGCTCCAATTCCGGAGCCATCGGATATCAGCATGTGGGTTACAATACCGGAGGTATCGTAGGCAGGCTGCATCAGGGATATCTGCAGAATTGTACCAATACAGGTTTCGTGCAGGGCAGAAAAGATGTGGGCGGTATCGTAGGCCAGATGGAGCCTTTTCTGGAGATCCAGTATCTCAGTGATAAACTGAAAGAACTGGACACAGAGACAGATAAGTTCCTGGATATGCTGGATGCGACACAGAAAGATTTCAGCAATTACAGCAGACAGGCATCTGCGCTGACCAAAAGTATCAGTACGAATCTGAAGGATGCCAATAGCGCGGGAAATTCCCTTACCGGAACCACGAATGACTTGTGGTATATTTATAATCAGGAACTGAACGGTGTCAGCAATGATCTGAAGGTTTTGAATAATGACCTGAACAAACAGGCAGAGAACGATAAAAATAACGGCAACAGACACGATATCACGCTGAGCGGTAATGATCTGAGCGGCGGTGATATTACGCTCTCTGTACCGGATGATACAGAGAGTTATAAAACAGCTCTGAAAAAGTTTGGTGAAAATGCCACGAAGCATCTGGATAATATGGTTAGTGCATCCACGGACCGCAGTGGTGGTATTAAGAATAATCTGGATACACTGAATAAGAGCCTGGATAAAGCATTTGACCAGCTGGGTCAGTTGGGAGATGTATTACAGGCAGGGTCAGACAATACCAGCGCACATATGGATGAACTGATGGACCAGGCGAGGGTATTGCGGAAACTGGTCAGCGAGATCCGCGATGATCTTTTCCGATACGAGGGGATTTCTGTGGAGGATACTTCGGATGAATCCGCCAGCAAGGGGGAAGTGAATCCCGGAGATCCTGATGCTGAGGCTGGTGAGGCAGAACCGGAGAGAACCGAAGAAGCATTATATGACACCTCCAGCTTCCAAAAAGGTAAAGTCACACTGTGTGTAAATCGTGGTACGGTAGAGGCGGATACCAATGTCGGCGGTATCGTCGGACAGGTGGCAACGGAATATGATTTTGACCCGGAGGATGACATCACCTTGACCGGAACGGAGAGCTTCGATGTGGAGCAGACCATCAAGGCAGTCGTAAGAGACAGTCGCAATTTCGGTGATATCACCGGTAAAAAAGATAACGTGGGAGGTATCGTCGGCAAGGCGGAATACGGAGCAATTATCTCCTGTGAATCCTATGCACCCATTGAAAGTACCGGAGGCAGTGATGTGGGTGGTATTGCCGGATCTGCCAGCTATGCGATCCGCAGTTGCTATAGCATGGGCAGGATTACCGGTAAAAATAATATTGGCGGTATCGCCGGAGAAGGTTGCGATATTTTTTACAGTTATGCATACAATGATCTGGATATGTCCGGAGAAAATCAGGGCAGCATTGCAGGTAAAGTCAGTGATGACGGCAGCCTGTATGGCAATTATTATGTAGAAGGCGGTGTCGGCGGTGTAGACGGCATCGGTTACCAGGGCGGAGCAACACCGTTGTCCTATCAGGAACTTTGCGCAAAGGATGGAGTTCCGGAAGCTTTTTCGCAGTTTACGATCACTTTCCTGGCAGATGGCGAGGAAGTGGCTTCCTATAAATGTAATTACGGAGACTATCTGTCGGCAGATCAGATTCCGGAAGTGCCGGAGAAGGAAGGCTATTACGGTGTATGGCCGGATTATGATTTCAGTTATATTACCGGTAATCGTGTACTGGAAGCGGAGTATGAGGAGTGGACCGCATCCATTGCTTCCGCAGAGAAAAATGATGCCAACAAACCTCTGGTCATGGCAGAGGGTAACTTCTATCCGAATGCTGCATTGCATCTGCAGATAGAGGGGGACACATATAAGGTCTCCATGACCAACTCCATGAAAGAGGACGCACCGGACTATACCGGAGAAGCAACCTTACGTGTCTACTGTGAGGATGCCGACAATACTGTAGTCTGGGTAGAACAGGACGGCGAATACAGAGAAGTGGAATCCACGGTAATCGGCAGCTACAGACAGTTCACCATGGAGGTACCCGGTAGCTTCCGTATCGCGGAGGCAGAAGGCAGCCATACCCGGATGATCGTAATTGGCATCATCGGAGTAGCTGTGGGAATACTGTTGATCGTATTACTTGTGAAAAAGGTGGCAAAACGCAGGAAAAAGCGTAGACAGGAAAAAGCGGAGCACGCCGGGCAGGCGGATGATACAGAGGGACAGTTATGATCCGGGCAGTAATTTTTGACATGGACGGTACGTTGATCGATACCGAAAAATATTACCGTATTTTCTGGCCGAAGGCATTGGAGGCTTACGGCTACACGATGACGGATGAGCAGGCACTGACGATGCGCAGTCTTGGAAGGCCTTTTGCCCCCAGACAGCTCAAGGACTGGTACGGTGAAGATTTTGACTATTATGTGGTGCGTGACAAACGAAAAGAGATGATGGAAGAAACACTGGACCGGGATGGCATCAAATGCAAGCCCGGTGCCGTGGAGCTTCTGGAAGATCTGAAAAAAAGGCATATCACCGCGGCGGTTGCCACAGCAACGGATCTGGAGCGGACCGAAAAATATCTGACGCTTACAGGGATCAGACCTTACTTTGAAAAATTGATCTCCGCTACCATGGTAGCGGAAGGTAAGCCGTCTCCGGACATTTATCTCTACGCCTGCGGGCAGCTGGGACTCGCCCCGGAGGAGTGCATGGCGGTGGAGGATTCTCCTAACGGTGTCTTAAGTGCTTACCGTGCAGGCTGCAAGGTTGTCATGGTACCGGATCAGACGCAGCCGGATGCAGAACTCAAAAAGTGTTTATATGCCTGTGTCCCGACTCTGGCAGAGATCAGCCACCTCGTTTAGAGGTGGCTTTTTGCATGTATCCGCGTATGCACTTGATTTTTATATATTGCTGTGTTATTATTTTAACGATTAGAGTCACCGGCACAGATATGAACAAAAATAGCTGCAAAGCAGCGGAGAGTGTGATCGATCGCACAATTTTGCGAATGGCTGTGGCTGCTGGAAGCCTTGAGAAGGGGCAGAAAGGATATGGAAGAAATGAATTTTGATGACATCGTAGCAAAAGTAAAAGAATGTGGGAAGAAGACGGTTGCAGTCTCCGTAGCACAGGACAGTGCGGTACTGGAAGCTGTACATGAAGCCAAGAGACTGGGTATTGCAGATGCAATCCTGGTAGGTGATGAGGCAAAGATCCGTGAGATCGCAGCAGGACTGAATATGGATCTCTCCGATTATGAGATCATCAATGAGCCGGATATGATCGAAGCCTCCCTGAAAGCTGTAAAGCTGGCACATGACGGCCGTGCAGATATGTATATGAAGGGTCTGATCGACTCTAAGAATTTCTTAAAGAGTGTACTGAACAAAGAAGTAGGTCTTCGTACCGGTGGAACCCTGTCTCATGTATGTGTGTTTGAGATTCCCGGCATTGACAGACTTCTGTTCCTGACTGATGTTGCATTCATGACCTATCCTACACTGGAGGAGAAGGTTCAGATCATCAAGAACACCATTCCGGTATGTAATGCCTGCGGCGTTGCAGAGCCCAAGGTAGCACCTTTAGCAGCAGTTGAGGTTGTAAATCCCAAGATGCCCGTTACCGTAGATGCGGCAGAACTGACGAAAATGTGTGAAGAAGGACAGATCCCCGGCTGTATCGTAGACGGACCGCTGTCTCTTGACCTGGCAATCGATCCTGAGGCAGCCAAGCATAAGGGTGCGACTGACCGTAAAATCCAGGGTGATGCAGATGTATTGCTGTTCCCGGATATCCATGCCGGCAACCTGGTATACAAGGCAATCGTACATATGGTAAAAGTAAAGAACGGATGCATCCTGACCGGTACCAAGGTGCCTGTTGTCCTGACCAGCCGTTCCGATACCTTCGAGACCAAGGTATACTCCCTGGCACTGGCTGCAGTTGTAGCAGAAGAGATGAAAAAGAATCAGAAATAAGCTATGGATATCGTGATAGAAGCCGCTGTGGAAGCTGCGGGAGAACTGCTGTCGGCAGGTATCGATGCTGTAGTGGACAAAGCGGTAAAGCATAAGAGTGAATATAAGAGTGAATATAGGAGGAAACACACAATGGCAATCAAGAGTCTGATCATCAACCCCGGTTCCACCTCCACCAAGATCGGTGTATTTGAGGATGAGAACTTATTATTTGAAGAAACTCTGAGACATTCTACCGAGGAGATCTCCAAATACGATACTATTTTCGAACAGAAGGATTTCCGTAAGAAGATCATTACCGATCTGCTGGCAGAGAAAAACTGCGATCTGAAGAGCTTCAACGTGATCGTAGGACGTGGCGGTCTGTTAAAGCCTATCCCCAGTGGTACCTATGCGGTAACCGATGATCTGCTGGAGGATTTAAAAGTAGGTGTACAGGGTCAGCATGCTTCTAATTTAGGCGGTATTCTGGCAAGAGAGATCGGTGATGAGATCGGCGTTCCTTCTTACATCGTAGACCCTGTTGTAGTAGATGAGCTGATGCCCATCGCAAGATATTCCGGTCTGGAAGAGATCCCCAGAGGAAGTATCTTCCATGCCCTGAACCAGAAGGCAGTTGCCAAGAGATATGCAAAAGAGGCCGGCAAGTCTTATGAGTCCCTGCGTCTGATAGTAGTGCACATGGGCGGCGGCGTATCCGTAGGCGCACATGAGGACGGCAAGGTTGTAGATGTATTCAGTGCATTTGACGGTGACGGTGCATTCTCTCCGGAACGTGCAGGCGGTGTGCCTTGTGCAGCACTGGTAAAAATGTGCTTCTCCGGAAAATATACCGAGAAGGAGATCAGTGCAAAGCTGATCGGCAAGGGCGGCCTGAATTCTTACCTGGGTACCAATGATATGCGTGAAGTTACCAAGCGTGCCAATGAAGGCGATGCCAAGGCAGCGGAGGTGAAGCAGGCATTCCTGTTACAGGTAGCCAAAGACATTGGTGCTATGGCCTGTGTGCTGAACGGCAAGGTAGACCAGATCGTTATCACCGGAGGCATTGCATATGGTGAGGATGTAGTGGCTAAGCTGAAAGAGAGATGCGGCTGGATCGCTCCTGTGACCGTATATCCCGGAGAGGACGAGCTGTTAGCTCTGGCTCAGGGGGCTCTGCGTGTCATGAACGGCGAAGAACAGGTGAAGCAGTACTAATTTAGAGTAAAAATATAGAACTCCCGGTGGAATGATTCCATCGGGAGTTTTTCTTTAGGGAATAGAACTAAAAATCAGCTTTGACAGAATCCCCAGTACCAGCATGTGTATCGGATAAAAGGCATAGCAGGCAAGCTGGATCTTGCGGTTATGCGCGCCCTGGCGTCCATGGTAGCACCACAGAAGCGGCAGACACAACAGCGCCAGCCCCTGTTCTGAAATCTCGAAGGCATGACCGAAAAGCTGTAATGGAATCTGCATTCCTGCCAACAGCATGACATTGATCCAGTAGAGTCCGGCAAACTGTCCGGCAAGCTGCCACCATTTTTTCCCATGGAAGAGATAGAATACGATAACAGTCAGAACGCCTTCCCCGTAATAGTCGAACATGAGGAGGGTTGCCAGCACGTAGCCCACTGCAGATAGCAGCAGGATCGATGGAATCCACAGCCAGACCGGCCATTTTTTCCGTAGGGTATCCATTGCCCAGATACACAGGAAGCCTGTGAGCAGTGTCCAGATCACGTTCTGATGAAATGGGTAGAATAACAGCCCGCTGTACATCAGATTGATGGGAAGCTCAGACAGAATGGCCAGAAGAAGCAGGCGTCCGCAATATTTTTTCTTATCATGGGTATGGAAGAAGCCTTCCACCAGGAAAAAGGCAAACATGGGAAATGCCAGTCTGCCGATGCCGGTCAGCCACCAGGCATCTCCGGCGAGGGTAGCCCACAGGTGATCACAGAACATGAACGCCATAGCGAGGATATGCAGCGTCAGAGCACTGAGATCCGGTGGGAAAGTAAATTTTGAGGATTTCAAGACAGAACCTCCTTTTTTCTTATTTTCAATCCATTGATCTGATTATAACAAAGTCCTTGGAAATTCGCTACCTTCCCTTGAAATAAAAAATACTTCCCTTAAAATAAAAAGAAAGAGCATGGAAAAATTGTTATACTGAAATGGTATAAAAAGGAGAAGTGGCGGATGTGGCAGAAAAACAATTCACTGATTGCAAAAATAATGCTTTTCATGAGTGGACTTTTGGTTCTGAGCGGTATTATTTTGCTGACATTATTGAGGTATACAGGAGATGTTCTGGCTGAGAACCGACAGAAAGAAATCGGTCATTTGCTGAATATCTATGAGACTTCTCTGGAATACGGTCTAAACAGTACAGACAATAATCTGCTGTCAATCGCCCAGGAACAGAAATCTCTTGAGGAACTGTCAAATGCGGAAGAAGCGAGGAGATACTATGCGGCAACAGATCTGCTCGATATCATTAAGCGTCTTCGTTCCAATAACGATACGGTGGATATGCTCATTGCCATCGGTAATTATGAGAACGATGTGTCGGATGCCAGTGCAAGGCTGACGGTAAAGGATCGCGATGCCATCATCGCTTATATGAACGACCGGAGAGCGGAACGTAAAGACGGGGAAAAGATGCCGACCGGGACGCAGGGCTGGATTGTCGTGACGGTAGGAAAGGAACAATATCTGCTACGGAGCTATGACACACAGGATTATTCTGCAGCTGCATGGATCAAAGCGGACACTTTTCTCGATCAGGTACTACGGCTGGAACATGATACGAACAGGATCTTGGCACTGGAAGATAAGGAAGGGGTACGGATCGCCGGAGAGGCATATGAAGGAACAAAGTCCATGGAGGTCTGGCGGAAGGAGATCGGAAAATATCATCTGATATTGGTATGCACAGTGGAAGGCAATACGATCTATGAACAGATCCCGCTGTTGCCGGTGGCAATTCTGAGTATTGTGCTGCTGATGATTGGGCTTCTGGCATGGCTGTATTGGTATGTCAGACGGGAGATCTTCCAGCCGATCCGGGCATTGATGTATACTATAGAGTATATTCAGAACGGTGACTACCGGCACAGGGTGGAGACCAGATGCGAAAATCGGGAATTCAGTGTGCTGAATGCAGCTTTTAATACGATGCTGGATACAATCGTAGAACTGAGAATCAGCGAATATGAACGACAGCTTTGCCAAAAGGAAGCGGAGATCAAGTATTTCCAGATGCAGATCAAACCGCACTTTTTCCTCAATGCGATTGCTACGATACACAGTATGAGCTTCGATAACCGTGGCGAAGAAATCCGGGCGTATATCGCAGCATTGTCGGACAATATCCGTTATATGTTCAAGGCGGGACTGCATACGGTTCCGATTGCGGAAGAATTGGATCATTTGGAAAAATATCTGGAAATGCAGGAAATCCTGTATCCGGGCTGTGTCTTTTGCTATATAGACAGACCACAGGAGCTGATGGAATGGCAGATTCCGCAGATGATCCTGCATACGTTTCTTGAAAATAAATACAAGCACACGGTAAAAGTAGGAAATATCCTATCAATTTATATTGCGGTAAAAGAGATACAGCGGCAGGGACAGAAGGCACTCGAGGTGACCATAGAAGATGATGGCGAAATGTTTCCGGAGAATGTCATACAGAAAAAATGGGAGATCAATGATCAAAATGGACATGGCGTAGGTCTCTATAATGTGGCGAGGACAATGGAGATTATGTATGGAATGCCGGATCTGCTGAAATTTGATAATATTTCCGGTGGAACAAAGATAACGATCTGTTTCCCGGAGAAACCGATTATATGAGGAGAGAGCCTATGAAGGTACTGATCGTAGATGATGATATCAATACAGTAGATGCGATCCGAAGATCGCTGGATTGGGAAAAGTTGGAAATCGGAGAGGTATGTTATGCATATGAGATTGCAGGGGCGAAAAAGATTCTGACGGAGGAAAGCATTGATATCGTTGTGTGCGATATCGAGATGCCTATGGGAAGTGGACTGGATTTGATCCAATGGACAAGGGAACACCATATTTCCAGTGAATTTTTGTTCCTGACCTGTCATGAAAGCTTTGAATTTGCAGTTTACGCAATGCGTTATGAGGCAGCAGCTTATCTGACAAAACCTTTCGTACCGGAGAAACTGGAGCAGGAGCTGTACAAATTGATTAGCAAAATAGGACGGAAACAGGAACTGCTGGAAGCGGAAAAATACCGGGAACTGTGGACCGACAGTGAAGAGTATATCCGTTACGGTTTCTGGAGAGATCTGTTGTTGGAACAGATTCCGGCACAGAGCGACTATATCGAAAGGGAGCTGCACCGGAGAAGGCTGCTGCTGGAGGATGGTTCGTGGATCCTGTTGGTGGCAAGCTCCAGAAAATATGAGAATGCATGGGAAGAGTGGAATGCCGATATGCTGGAGTATGCTCTGCAAAAGCTGGGGTGTGAGATCCTCGAGGGGAAAGAAGAGGGAGTGAACATTCTGCATGAGAGTACGGAAGATATGTTCTGTATGATGAAGGTCTATCGCCAGGAGCAGAGAGAGACTGCGGAACAAGCGGGAGCGGAGCTGATCCGCCTGTGTGACCGGTGGTTTGGCTGTGGAATGACCTGTTATCTGACCGGCCCGGCTGGTTTGGAAGAATTGGCACAGTTCCGAAAACAGATTTTAAAATATGATGTCGAGAACATGATGCAGCGGGGACGGGTACTTACGGAAACACAGTGGCAGACTTCTTGTTCCGGGGAAAAGATTACGATGGATCTGCAGGGTATGGAGCAATATCTGATTGAAGGAGATCAGATCCGGATTATGAATTATCTCAAAAAACTGTTAGAGCAGCTGATGAAAAGTCAGCAGCTGAATGCTTCAGCGCTGCTGACCCTACAGACCAATGTGACGCAGATTGTTTATGTGTATTTGTATAAAAACGGTATCCGGGCAGATGAGCTGTTCCACAATGATCATGCCTTGAAGTTGCGGAACAAGGCGCAGAATTCTGCGGTGGATTTTCTCAAATGGACGAATTATCTTTTGCAGAGGACGCGGGAATACATCCAGGAGATTCAGGAATCTGATAATGTCATCCAGACCGCAAAGCATTATATCACTGAACATTACACGGAAGATATCGGCAGAAGCCAAGTGGCGGCAGCGGTTTACCTGACTCCGGAATATCTGGCGAAGATTTTCAAGCGATCAGAAGGAATCAATCTCAAAGATTATATTTATCAGCTGAAGATTCAGGAAGCCAGGCGGCTGTTGATGGCGGGGGCGAGAGTCAGCGAGGTAGCGCAGCTTGTAGGTTTTGATAATTTTGCTTATTTTTCCACAATATTTAAAAAGGTTACCGGTATGAGCCCGAATGAATACAAAAAAGCCGGAGAAAGGACAAAAGATGAAAGTACAGGAATTAATTGATCGTATTATCGCGAAATGCGGGGTGGAGCCTTTGGACAGAACATGTGACCAAGTTATAGAAGGAGATCCACAGGCAGAGATTACGGGGATTGTTACGACATTTATGGCGACGGTGGATGTAATCCGTGAGGCATACCGGGTGGGAGCAAATCTGATCATAACCCATGAACCGACGTATTTTACCGGGGATGATGAGAGAGACTGGCTGGCACAGGATCCAGTCTATTTTGAAAAAAGACAGCTGTTGCTGCAATGCGGAATTTGCGTATGGCGTTTTCATGACTATCTGCATATGGCGACAGAGGGGGATGGTATCTACCGCGGACTGCTGCGGGAGCTGGGCTGGGAGGATTACCGGATTGCCAAAATGCGGGGAACGGATCGCAATATTTTGAAACAGGCGGATATGTGCTATCAGATTCCGAAGACAACGGTACGGGCGCTGGCGAAAGAGCTGAAGCGTAAGCTCCATATGGATGTGATGCAGATTGTGGGAGATCCCGAGACTTCGGTGGAGCGTGTTGGCATCCTCGTCGGAGGAGGCAGTCTCGGACTGGGACGGGAAGCTATGCCCATGGAGCTGATGGAGCGGGAGAGCCTCGATGTATTGATCTGCGGCGAGATTCTGGAGTGGACGATCTGCGCTTACGTACGGGATGCTTCCATGCTCGGGATGCAGAAGGCGCTGATTATTCCGGGGCATAATCGCACCGAGGAAGCGGGGATGAAGTATCTGCCGGAGTGGCTGCAGCCGCTGGCACCGGGGATCCCGATCCACTTTGTGGAGGCAGGGGAGCCGTTTTCTTATTTATAGTAAGATCACAAAAACCTTATTTTTGAAAAAGGATGACTTGTTCGCGATAGAAAAGAGAAGTACGGATTTGTTAAGATGACAATATCAGATAAACGTTTATCGCATTGCAAACTGAATTTGAAAAATGGAGGTTACTTATGAAGAACAGGACAAATACAAAGAAATTGTTGGCACTTGGGATGGCAACGATCTTCGCTCTGACCACGGCGGGATGCGGTACACAGGATAACAGCGGAGCAACTGGCAGTGCCGCAGACCAGACCGTGGGAAGCCAGAGCGCAGAGAGCAGCGGCAATTATACAAAGATTGTGTATTCCTACTGGACGATGGACCGGATCCCGGATCAGGATGCCAGAGTATCCGTGGAAAATGCAATCAATGAGATTACGCGAGAGAAGATTGGTGTAGAGGTAGAGTTGATGCCACTGGCAGCCAGTGAGCAGGCACAGAAGGTCAGTCTGGCGATGGCAAGTGGGGAGCAGATCGATATTTTCAATACCGTAGGCGAACTGAATACTTATATCTCCAACAATCAGGTATATGATATCACGGATCTGATTTCGGATCATGCGCAGGGCGCGGTGGATCAGGTTAGCGAAGAGTTTCTTAAAACAACGTCCAAGGACGGCAGAATCTACGGCATTCCTGCGGACAAAGGTATCGCACTGGCTCCGAATCTCTATTATAGAAAAGATATTGCAGATGAACTGGGACTGGACTTTTCCGAGGTGACCTGTATTGAAGACCTGACGCCCATCTATGAAAAGGTAGCTGCGGCATATCCGAATATGTCTGCACTGGCAGGTGGTGCCGGGGGACTGGAACTGATCCATACTTTTAAGGATTTTGATGTGGATTATCTTACGGATTCCTGGGCAAAGCCTATGGGGGCGGTTCTTATCGGTGATGATATGACCGTAAAGAATCTTTACGCAAGCGACCAATTCAAAGAAAAAGTGGAATTGATGCGTGACTGGTACGAAAAAGGCTATGTGATGAAGGACTCTGCTACGACTACAGCAAGCCCGCAGGAGACTGTAGCAGCCGGAAAAGCTTTTTCGTTCATTGGCAACCAGGCAGGTAATTATGGTGTACAGGAAGCAAGCTCCATGTGTGGTTATGACATGGGATATGTGAGACTGGCACAGCCATACCTGGATACCACAGCGGTCAATACGGTAACCTGGTGTATCTCCTCCCAGTGTAAGAACCCTGACAAGGCGTTGGATTTCCTTAATCTGACCTACACCGATCCGGATGTAGTAAATCTGATCGTCTTCGGACTGGAAGGCAGAGATTATGTTAAAGTAAGTGACCGTGAGATGGTATTCCCGGATGGTCTTGATGCAAATACGGTTCCCTATACCGCACAGTTTTCCTGTGGTGTGGTAGGCAGCCAGTTTAAACAGTTGGTACATCAGGGTACCCCTGCGGACAATAATGACCTGATGTATCGTGAGAATCATGAATCCAAAACCTCTCCGGCATTCGGATTTACTTTTGATAATTCTTCTGTAAAGACAGAGTATACCGCAGTGACTAATGTGATTAACCAGTATCTCCCCGGACTGGTATGGGGCAGCATTGATCCTGAAACCGAACTTCCGAAGTTCCAGGCGGCATTGAAGGATGCTGGACTGGATGCAATCATCGCGGAGAAACAGAAGCAGCTGGATGCCTGGGCGGCACAGCAATAACGGAGGCAGCAAGGAATGGCAAGCACAATACAGAAAAAAAAGAACCGAAAAAAGAATCTGATGTATCTGCTGTTTTTGCTTCCAGGATTACTGTACCTGCTGATCAATAATTATATTCCTATGTTTGGTGTGTTTATCGCCTTCAAGAATATTGATTATGTGAAGGGTATTTTTAAGAGTGACTGGATCGGACTGCAGAACTTCCGTTTTTTGTTCAAGACAAAAGATGCATTGATCATGACGAGAAATACATTGCTATATAATGTGGCGTTCATTGTGTTGGGGACGATATTTGCTATCTTTATCGCAATCCTACTGTGTGAACTGGGGGAAAGAATCTCTGCACGGCTGTTCCAGTCGGCACTGATCCTTCCGTATCTGCTGTCATGGGTCATCATCTCCTATATTGTGTTTGCCTTCTTAAGCTCTGACAATGGCTATATTAACAAGGCAATTTTGGAGGCAGCAGGCAAGGATGGCATTAACTGGTACGGAACACCGTTTTACTGGGTAATTATTCTCGTATTGGTCTATCTATGGAAATCCATGGGATACCAGTCGATCGTCTATATGTCCAACATCGCGGGGATTGACAGCAGTATCAAAGAGGCAGCCCGGATTGACGGGGCGAACAAGCTGCAGGAGATACGCTATATCATTCTGCCACTATTGAAGCCGACGGTGATCATTATGGTACTTATGGCAATTGGACGGATTTTTTACTCGGATTTCGGACTGTTTTTTCAAGTACCCATGGATTCTGGAGCACTGTACCCGGCGACCCAGACCGTCGATACCTACGTGTACCGTGGATTGATGAAACTTAATGATATCGGAATGGCGTCAGCGGCAGGTTTGTACCAGTCCGTGGTCGGATTTATACTGGTGTTGTTGTCAAATCTGGCAGTGCGCCGTATTGACCCGGATAATGCATTATTCTAGGAGGTGACGGGGAAGATGAAAAGGAAACTGAACAGTGAAAAAATATTTCGCAGCTTTGCTTTTGTGGTTTTACTAATCCTCGCCATTGTCTGTATCCTGCCGATTATACTGATTATCGTGGCATCCTTTACGGATGAGACGACGTTGCTGGCAAACGGTTATCGCTTTTTCCCGCAAAAATATGGTCTGGAGGCATATGTCTACTTATTGAAGCAGTCGGTGATGATGCTCCGTGCGTATAAGATCTCCATTCTCGTTACAGTGATCGGAACACTGGCAAGCCTTGTGCTGTCCACAACATTTGCCTATCCGTTGTCTCGGAAAGATTTCAAATACAGAAATATTTTCTCATTTCTGGTATTTTTTACAATGCTGTTTTCCGGAGGAATTGTTCCGTCCTACATGATGTGGACAAAATTCTTCCATATCAAGGATACAATATGGGCGCTGATCATCCCGAGCTATCTGATGAATGCGTTTAATATCTTGTTGATCCGCAATTATTACAGCAACAATATCCCAGATGCACTGGTGGAGGCAGCCAGGATTGACGGGGCGTCAGAGTTTCTGACGTTCCGTCGGGTGATTGTTCCGCTATCGGTGCCGGTGATTGCAACGGTCGGTCTTTTTACAGGGCTGGCATACTGGAATGACTGGATCAATGGTCTGTATTATATCAATGATCCGGGGTTGTACAGCATCCAGAACCTGCTGATCCGGCTCATGAATAATATCCAGTACTTGAATTCCGGGGCAGCAGCGGGTATCGTATCAGGTGGAACCACAGGTGCGCTGCCGAGTACCTCGGTGCGCATGGCAATTGCGGTTGTCGGTGTGATTCCAGTAGTGGCTGCATATCCATTCTTACAAAAATACTTGATCCGTGGAACGGTGATCGGTGCAGTGAAAGGCTGATATTATGAGTGAATTATTAAAAAAGCACGGGAGTATGCAGCAAAAATGGCAAAGTAGGCAGTAGGTGCACGTCCTACGTTCCATGTGACAGCTCCGGTGGGCTGGATTAATGACCCAAACGGTTTTTCCTAGTATGGAGGAAAATATCATCTGTTCTGTCAGTACCACCCATACAGTACTCAGTGGGGATCGATGCACTGGGCGCATTACCGGACGGATGATATCATCAGCTGGGAGCTGCTTCCCTGCGCGAGGGCACCGGATGAAGTCTATGATGCCGGAGGCTACTTCTCCGGTTCGGCGTTGGAGACAGAGAAAGGTCATGTGCTGATGTACACAGAGGTAATGCTGGAAACTGACGCAGACGGACTCTCCCGTATGCGACAGCAACAGGCAATCGCCATCGGAGACGGAGAGACCTATCATAAGCTTGCAGACAATCCGGTGATTACTTCCGATATGCTTCCGGAAGGATGTAGCCGGGAAGATTTTCGGGATCCAAAGATCTGGAAAGAGAACGACCGATATTATGCGTTGATGGCGAACCGTTCCGTGACCGGTGGGGGACAAGCGTAGCTCTATACTTCGGAGGATTTGGAGCATTGGAGCTTTGCATCGGTATTTGACCACAGCGGCGGACAATACGGTGAAATGTGGGAATGGGACGGTATCTGTGGAGGATGCCTGAATCTCACGGTATCACTTATGACAGCGGACTGTAATATGTTCCGGATGTGACTGTCGAAAAATATGATATCAAAGTATAAGGTCAGAATCGTACTTCCGGTATAGACTTATAATATCTGAGGCGGAAATAAGATAGAATTTGTTTGGAGACTGCTGTGGAAACATGGCAGTCTCTTTTGTATGATAGAGAATTATGAATTGTCATACCAAAAGGTATGTCTGGATTACAATGGAATGGTAAATTTCCTCTCAGGGGATTGCACTGGACGGTGCTCTTGCGATATAGTAGAAGATAATAAGAACAGAACAAGGATCGAGAGATTACGGATTTCAATGAAATGACAGATGTGATGAAGCGGTGTGAAGTCTGTCGGCGGAAAATAGCAGATAATAAAAAGAGAGGATGAGGGACGACAATGTATACAGACGGACAGATCTATATGGGACTGGCAGATGGCCGGCGTGTGAATATGTCACTGAATATGAGTAACCGTCATGGACTGATCGCGGGAGCCAGCGGCACTGGCAAGACCATTACTATGAAAGCTATGGCGGAATCATTTTCGGACGCGGGAGTTCCGGTATTTTTATGTGATGTCAAGGGAGATGTCTCCGGCATTGCCATGGCGGGTGTGGCTTCGGAGTCCATGGACAAGAGAATCGATAAATTCGGTATCCGTGACAGCTTTTCCTATAAGGCTTATCCGGTCTGTTTCTGGGATATCTATCAGGAGGGCGGACATCCCGTGAGAGCCACCATCTCCGATATGGGACCGGAGCTGTTATCCCGTATCCTGGGGCTCACCGCCGCGCAGGAAGGTGTATTGAATATTGTATTCCGGATCGCGGATGACAAGGGACTGTTATTGATTGATTTAAAGGATCTGCGCATTTTACTGAATTATGTGGCAGAACACAAGGATGACTACCTGACCACCTATGGAAGCATCTCGAAGCAGTCCGTGGGCGGTATCCTGCGGGCGTTACTGCCCCTGGAGAATCAGGGCGGAGATCTCTTTTTCGGAGAACCGGATCTGGATATTTATGACTGGATGCGTACGGATGTGTACGGTAAAGGTATCGTCAATGTGCTGAATTGTGTAAAGCTGGTGCAGAATCCTACATTATATGCCAGCTTCCTGTTATGGATGATGTCGGAACTGTTCGAAAAGCTTCCCGAGGCGGGAGATCTGGAGAAGCCGAAGCTGGTATTTTTCTTCGATGAGGCACATCTGCTGTTTGCCGATGCACCGAAAGTACTGGTGCAGAAGATCGAGCAGGTGGTGAAGCTGATCCGCTCCAAGGGTGTGGGCATCTATTTCGTGACCCAGAGTCCCAGTGATATCCCTGATTCCGTACTGGCGCAGTTAAGCAACCGGGTACAGCATGCCCTCCGGGCGTATACTCCAGCGGAACAGAAAGCCGTCCGGGCGGCAGCACAGTCTCTGCGGGCCAATCCGGCGTTTAAGGCAGAGGAAGTGATCATGGAGTTAGGTGTGGGAGAAGCGCTGACATCCTTCCTGGACGAGAACGGCGTGCCCGGCATTGCCCAGCGTACCTCCATCATCTGCCCTCAGAGTTTTATGGGACCGGTGGACGAGACGGAGCGCCGGAACCTGATGGCGCGGGACGGCATGGGACGCTACGATGAAGCAGTGGACAATATTTCTGCCTACGAAGTGCTGACAGACACGATAGAACACGAAGCAAAAGCACAACAGCTTGCCGCAGAGCGCGCCCAGCTGGAGAAGGACAAGGAAGCTTTGGCGAAGCAGCAGGCAAAGCTCCAGGAATCCGCTGTGAAGCAGAAACAGAAGGAATGGGAAGCCGCTCAGAAAAAGAAGGAAAAAGCAGCGGAACGCAGACAGGCCCAGATCGAGCGTCAGCTCATCAACACCGGTGCCCAGGTCATCAAGAGAGGCATTCTGAGCACGCTGTTTGGAAAATAATAGATTGCTAACTTGAGAGTTAGTGAAATAGTTGTTTTAAAATCAACGCAGAAAGGGCTGCCCGCCCCGGACTCGGATGCTAGCTACAACTGTGGATTTTCTAAAGGAAAGTGGCCAAGTGCTTCTCACCATGACGGGGCCGCCTTTACGTTGCCATCCATGGCACTTATCGGCTAACGCGAACATCGTGTTCGCGTTGCCCCTGCGGCTCAACCACTTTCCAAGAAAATCTCACAGTCTCCGCCGCATCTATGTCCGGGGGAGCAGTCCTTTTCTGCTGGGTTATGAAAGACATCCCAATTATTTAGACAGAGCATTTGAGAATACATGTGCGGAAGTTAAAAACAAGAATCTAGTATGTGCGAAAAATCAAGAAATACATGCGGACAATTCAAAAACAGGAATTAGGTATGTGAAAAAAAGTAGGAAACACATGCGAATAACTCAAAAGTCATAATTAGGTATGTATAACAAGTCGGAAAATACATGCTTTAAAGCAAAAAATAATGATCCGGCATGTATGATAACTGGGAAAACACATGCGCAATAGGCTAAAACGGAAAATAGGTATGTATATTGCTTTAGAAAACACATGTATAAAATTTAAAAATAAGAATTAAGTATGTAAATGACTTTGGAGAAATACAGAAACTTATTGGAATATTGAGAGTTGGTTGAATAGTTGTTCTAAAAACTTCGTGGGTCTATAGAAGATAAATTTCCCTGTAGATACTTTTTGGGGATGGGTAAAAAGCAAAAACTAAACAATATGGGCCTATAGCGAAAAATTCGCCTGCCAGATACTCAATTTCTTCAAAATGAGTACCTCAGAGCCGTTTTTTTCTCTATAGACCCATATTCATCTTTTTATGCCTTATTTGTAGCAAATTTAGTATCTCACAACTCATTTTTTCTGTATAGACCCAAAACACAGAACGCCCACAGTGGACGGAATGTCATGCCGCGATGTCTGTCGGAGGGCGTTGATATTTTCTTGAAAAGTGCTGCCGCTGTATCACTTTTCAATAGAAAATTCACACCTGGAGACGCGACATCAAGGCGTGATGTTCCGTTCGCCGTGGGCGTTCGTGGGGTCTATGGCTCGTAACTCTCAATTTACTCCGCAATTTTGTACAGTGTCACATCATCCAGTGTTCCCCAACTGTTCACATTGCATTTGTATCTCACACCGATGGTCAGGGATCCGTCAGTTACCTTGATCTCAGGAATGGCGGGATTCTGCCAGTCCGCATAAGTAGTAAGCTTGAAGGGAGCGGTCAACTCCTTTCCGTCTACCATCGCATACAATTCCATGGAAGCATCATCGGACAGATCACCGCCCTGGGAGAACGCGGATAATTCATAAGTGCCGGGTTCCAGATCCGTGAAGCTCTGCTCGATGGAGAAATCCATATCCGCACTTCCTGACCAGAAGTGGAAAGCGACTTCGCCACTGTGGGCATCTGCAGCCTTCACCTGATAATCGGTAGGATCCGTCTCTCCGGAATAGTTGACCGTCCACATGGAAGTATCGGCATCCTCAAAGCTTGGGTTCTGTACATAATTGATACGGTCTACCGTGACAGCAGCGATGACTTCCGTACCGTCCTCCAGTGTACCCGACACTGTGAAATTACCACCGTTTTCCGTATCGATCGTAGCGACATCGTCGGTATTCCAGATGACCGGAACCTGTGCTTCGGACCGATCATTATAAATGACACTTACCGTATCGGGCAATTCCGGGTCTGTACCGATATTGCATGCTACCGTAACCGCGGGAATGCTGTCCACAGCCAGGGGAGCGGTAGCACCGTATTTTAGATATTTGAATACCTTCAGAGAGGCCAGAGGGTGTCCGGTGAAATCAAACATTGCCTGATTGTCCCAGGAACATCCGCCGTAGTATTGACCGGCATCCTTCGGATCATAACCGGATGCATAACTGCTGGCCCAGCCGCTGCCATACTTCTCCCAAAGGGCGGAATTGTCAGCATCTGCAGGACCGACCGGGATCCAGGTACCTTCCCAGTAGAATACCCCCTCAGCTCCGGCTTCGCTGGCTGCCGCACAGACATCCCGCACTTCATTGGCCTGTCCCTGTACGCTGGCGGAATAACCTTCTGCCAGATCATCGGTTCCTTCCACACTGTTGGCGGATCCGTCACCGTCTTCCGCGGTATAGCAATAAGCATTTTCTGCCACATATACTTTCTTGCCATAAGTATTCCGGATATGGGTAATGGCGTTTTTCAGATCATCCATGGTGCCGTGCCAGTAGGGATAAAAGGAGAGACCCACAATATCATAATCAATTTCTTTTACCTGTAATCCGGACAGCAGCGTATCCAGTTTTTTCATATCATCAATATTCGTGTAATGTACAGCAACGAGAATTTCTTTTCCGGAATTTACTGCAGCTTCCCGGACGGCTTTGCTGCCTGCGGTCAGAAGTTTTCTGACATTTGCCACATCGGTCTCACCGGACATACCGTTGTTGATCTCGTTGCCGATCTGTACCATTTCCACGTCCACGCCGGCATCCAGAAGCTGTGTGAGACTGTCTAAAGTAAAATCATAGAGTGCATCTGCTTTTTCTTCGATCTCCATGCCTTCCCATGCCTTGGGGACGAACTGCTTCTTGGGGTCGGCCCAGAAATCGGAATAATGGAAATCAATGCAGACTTTCATGCCATATTTCGTGGCACGTTGTCCCAGAGCGATGGCGGTCGCCACGTCATTATTGCCGCCGCCGTAACCGTTGCCGTTCTCGTCATAGGGATCATTCCAGACCCGGAGACGGATATAGTTCACACCGGCCTGTGCCAGTGTCATAAAAACATCCTGTTTTTCCCCATCAAAATTATAATATTTCACGCCGCTGTTCTCCAGAGCCAGCACGGCAGAAGCGTCCATACCACGGTAAAAGTCATCGGAAATGCCGTCGACCGGCTCGACAAAAATGGTAGACTCCTCCGGAACCTCAGGCAGGGGAAAAGTGGTGATATTCGTCACCCCGGCAGAAGCGGAATCCCTAGATGTTACAAGGGTATCGGAACTTCCGGTGTCTTGTCCCTGATTGCCGCAGCCCGTGAGACTTCCCAGCACAAGCCCCACACTGAGTCCCAGAGCCAGCAGGCGCGTGCCGAATTGTTGTTTGTGAAAATGTTGCATAAGTAATCCTCCCGTAAAACATAATTGCACAACCGATTGCGCATCTATATTATATCACATAATTGCAATATAACGATAAAAATGTAATCAAAAATGCGCAACAAAATCACAAGATAATTGCGCAATTTTAATCAGAGACTTTTTTATTGCATTTCCATTGACAGTAGATTCGACATTTGCTATCATCAAACTACACATTGGGAAGCAATTCTGATATTTCAAAATTTCAGGACCATTCGGTCGCTCATCCCATTTTAACACAAACAATTAAGGGAGGCGACGAACCTCTCGCATAAGAGAGGAGAATGCAAATGATAGTCAGACCCAAGTGGGATTACTGCATGAAGGAACTGTTCCGTAATTTTATTATTTTGAAATATTTTATCAGTGATATTTTAGACATTCCGATAGAGAAGATCAGGAGCCTGAAATTACGAAATACAAATTTGTGGCGCAGATATAAATACCAAAAGCAGGGGATCGTAGATGTTTTAAAAATGTATCACCATCAGCATTTTGGATTTTCATTTGACATGGGACAATAACTATCACAAAAAATATCTGTTGAGAGAAGAAAACGGTGAACTGTTTAGTGACCTGGTGGAATTACATATTTTGGAATTGAACAAAGTGCTGACCGGGCGACGAGTCGACGAGTGGATTCGACTGTTCAATGTAGAGACAGAGGAGGATCTGGAAATATTGGAAACAATGACGAGGAATCCTGGAATTTTGGAAGCGGTGAAAGAGGTAAGGCATATGAGTCTTGGAAAATGGGCGAGAGCCAGATACGATGAACATATGAAGATGGTACGGGATCAAAATGCCAGAGACGCTTATGTCCGTGATGAGGGAATAAATATTGGGGTTGAACAGGAACGTAATCGCCTTGCCAACTTGATTGCCCGCATGAATGCCGAGGGCGACGAAGATCAGGTCACCCGTTTGCAGGATCCGGAATTCGTACAGGAAATGTTAAAAAAATATGATTTGTAAAATAATACGCCATTGGGAAGAAAGCCTTCTCAATGGCATATTTTATCACAGGGTATTACACAAATAATTCAATCACAAATACCAGCACACAGCAGATCACAGAGACCGGGAACAATCCGGCACCGAGCCATGCAGCGATGATTCCTGCGATAAGTGCTACCAGTCCGGAAATGGGGGTCTGGGTGGCGTGGATGATGGCAGGGAAGGTCATGACTGCCAGCGTGACGTAAGGTACATAGTACAAAAAGGACTGAATGAACTGATTTTTAATGGGTTTGCGGATCAGCGTCAAGGGTAAGACACGAATCGTATAGGAGACGGCTGCCATCACGGCAATATAGATATAATTATTCATGGATGTTGTCTCCTTTCTCAGTGTTCATTGTCTCTACGGAAGCATTGTTTTCTGTAACAGGAACCTGATCTGCTTTCAAATCGGAAACTTCTGACGATGTGTCTGTTGCCTTCGGAGCAGTTCCTTCTGCGGCAGTGCTATTTGCCTCTTCCTGTTCCACCGGGAACAGAATTGCTGCGGCACCGGAGATCAGGACGGTGAGCAGGATCGTTCTGGTACCTTCCGACATGGAAGAGATCCCGGGCAGGTAATTGCAGGCAAAGCTTAAAGCAAAGCTGATTGCCACCAATGCTGCCACAATTTTACTTTTTCTGGCAGGCGGAATGATGATGGCTAAGAACATGCCGTACAGGGCAACGCTCAGTGCACTGACGGCCCGAAGCGGCAGTGCATTCCCGGCTAAGATGCCGCAGGCAGTTCCGCCGGCCCATGCCGGTGCAGCCAGCAGGATCGCTCCGTAAGTATAGTAAGGGTTCAGGATGCCCGGACGGGCGATCGTGATACCGAACAGTTCGTCCGTGACGTCATATCCGATGATGAGACGGTGGAAAAAAGGCGTGTCCGGGGAAAACTTCTGTGCCAGCGCGCAGCTCATGAGCAGATATCTGGCATTGGCGATCAGTGTGATGATCGCTACCTCCAGATAAGAGGCCTGCGCTGCAATCAGGGTAAATGCCGCGTACTCTCCGGCAGAAGCATTATTTAACAGGCTTGCCAGAAAACCCTGCATCGGCGTGAAACCGGCTCCTCTTGCGGCAATTCCCAGAGAAAAAGATACTGCGAAATATCCAAGAGCAATCGGGAAGCCGTCGCGCATACCGTCGCAGAAGACTTTTCTGCTGAATTTATCATTCATGTCAACGATTCCTCATCTTTCTGTAAGACGCCTTTTTGGCGCACATGTCCTATTATAACGCACATTTCCACGGGAGAAAAGGAGGAAAATTAATGAGATAGACAGTGGAAACAGAGTATATTTCTGCTTTTTCCACATAAATATGGAATAAATCAGTACAGACGGTGGAGAACGGATGAAAACTGCAGGGCGACAGTGGAAAAATGAGAAAACAGAGAAAACAGAAATGAGAGACTGGGATCTTATGCAAATATCTGGGAGAAAGCTCAGAAAGGAAGACAGCAGAAGAGGTAAAAAAGACAAAGCAAACATAAGGAGAATCCTAACTGCAGCAGCGCTTCTTGGTCTGTATATTTTATTATGCACGGGCTGTGGTCTCATGCAGGATGAGAAAATCAAGCTGCGGGATCTGGATTTCACAGTGCTCAGTGAAGAAAAAATCCCGGAAGAATTGAAAACAGTGATTGCCGAGAAAGGAACCGAACCGTTCAAACTGACCTATAGTGATAATCAGAATCTCTATATCAGCATCGGTTACGGAGAGCAGAAGACCGGTGGCTACAGCATCGCTGTGGATGCATTGTATCTGACGGATGACGCCATCTATGTCAGCACCAGTCTCTTAGGTCCCGATATCACCGGGCAAGAGGAGAATACCGGGAAGCCTTCTGTACCCTATATCGTATTAAAAACAGAAATGCTGGATAAAACAGTCATCTATGAATGAATTCAAAGACTGCGTAAATAATCGCAGAAGGTAGTGGCAGCTCTGCTCTGACTGAGGCTTTTGTCCCACAGCATTTTCACATCACGGGACGGCAGCGGTACATTTAGGGACAGAGGGACGAGACTTTGGTCTTCAAAAAACGGAGCGGCCAGAGGTTCCGGGATAAATCCGACGCCCAGGTTATTCTGGAGCAAAGGAATGACCAGATCGGCGGTGGCTACTTCCATGGCAGGTTCATAGTCCAGCTTCTGTTCCATGAATACCTTCCGATAATATTCATAGCTTGCGGTGCCATAACCCAGACCGATGATGGAATGGAACCGGAATTCTTTAAGACTCATGGGGTGACCGGCAAGTGCACGGTATTCGGAACCGCCTGCAGGAACTTCCCGAAAGGTCATCAGGTCTTCGCAGGCGAAGGTATCATTTAACTCAAAGGGAGTCGTTACGATGGCCAGATCCAGCCGCCCGTTGAGCAGAGCCTTTAATATCCCCGGTGTAGTGTTGTTCTGGATCCGGATTTTAATATCGGAATATTTCTGCTGGAAGCCGTGCAGGTGTTTCAGAAGAAACAGATGCAGGGCGGTTTCGGTGACGCCGAGTTCGATAGTACCACTGCAAATATTTTTATTCCAGCAAAGCTCCGCCTCCGCATCCAACAGATGCTGGCAGGCAATCGCCACATGGTCGTAGAGCCGCTTTCCCTCTTCCGTGAGCTTCAGACCTCTCGGCTCCCGCAGGAACAGACGGCAGTCCAGCTGATCCTCCAGCAGATGAATGATCCTGGTGACATTGGGCTGGCTGCTTTTTAAGACCATGGCAGCTTTGGTGATGTTTTCGTATTTGGCTACATAATAGAAAATCCGGTAATATTCAAAACTAATATTCATATAAAAATGATATACCTCACATATAAACTATATATTTTTAGTATTTGTCAGAATATAGTATAATACGCGATTGAAAAAAAGTAAACAGAGGAGAAAAGGTTATGCGACATTTGATTGATTCACTGGACCTGTCGGTAGCGGAGACACAGGAGATCTTAGACCTGGCGGACCGGATCGCAGGAGATTCCGCGGCATATGCTCATTGTGCAGACGGAAAAATACTGGCAACCTTATTTTACGAGCCCAGCACCCGTACCAGACTTTCTTTTGAGACCGCCATGCTGAATCTTGGCGGTAGGACACTGGGATTTGCCGGGGCGGAGCAGTGCAGTGCCACCAAAGGCGAGACGGTGGCAGATACCGCGCGGGTGGTCAGCTGTTATGCGGACATCATCGCCATGCGGCATCCCAAGGAGGGTGCGCCGCTGCGGGCTTCCATGTATTCCAGGATTCCGGTGATCAATGCCGGGGACGGCGGACATAACCACCCCACCCAGACCATGATCGATCTGTTGACCATAAGGCAGCGCAAGGGGCATCTGGATCATCTGAAGATTGGTTTCTGCGGCGACCTGAAATTCGGTCGGACGGTACACTCTCTGGTGAACAGCCTGGTGCGCTACCCGGGCAATGAATTCTACTTTATCTCCCCGGAGGAACTGAAGATTCCGGATTATCTGGTGGAGGATACTCTGAAGCCGGCGAATGTCTCTTATCATGAAGTATCCAGCCTGGAGGACACCCTGCCCGAACTGGACGTGCTCTACATGACCAGAGTCCAGAAGGAACGTTTTTTCAACGAGGAGGACTATATCCGGTTGAAGGACATCTATATTCTGGATCAGGAAAAACTGAATCTGGCGAAAGCGGACATGCCGGTGCTGCATCCGTTACCCAGAGTGGACGAGATCGCTCCGGGAGTAGATGCGGATCCGCGAGCCGCATATTTTCAGCAGGTATTGAACGGTAAATTTATCCGTATGGCACTAATCTTAAGTCTGTTAGACCTTACGGATCCGGTGACGGGAAAGAAGGTGCTGGTATGTTAAACGTAGAATCCATTCAGAATGGTATCGTGATCGACCACATTCCCGCAGGCAAGGGAATGGACATTTACAGACTGCTGGAACTGGAGTCCAAGACCCAGTCCGTAGCTTTATTGCAATCGGTAAAAAGTCAGAAATACGGCTGCAAGGATCTGATCAAGATTGAGGGAGAGACCCTGCCGGAACGGCTGGATGTTCTGGGATATCTGGACAGCCAGATCACCCTGATCGTGATCCGGAATGGAAAAGTCGTAAAAAAATACCATCCGGTTCCTCCACAAAAACTGGTAAATGTGATAAAATGTAAAAATCCTCGTTGTATTACCAGTATAGAGACGAACTGTGACCATATTTTTGAACTGTCACCCTCTGGAAGATATCGTTGTTTATACTGTAATCAGGAGATGCCTGTAGGCACAAAAGCCGCAGGTCACTGAAAGGAATGAGAATCACTATGCAGCGTAAATTACACGGACAAATGTCAGAGTCATTTCTGATCGCCGGGATCCTGTCGGTCTCCGGTGGTCTGCAGGATGCCTATACTTATATGTACCGGGGAAAAGTGTTTGCCAATGCACAGACCGGCAATATCGTGCTGCTGGCACAGAATCTGGTAGACAGGAACTGGCAGGCGGCACTTCGTTATTTTTCCCCGTTACTGTTTTTTGCACTGGGTGTGGCAATGGCGGAATGCATCCGCATGAGATACCAGAAGGCACAGAAAATCCACTGGAGGCAGCTGGTACTTGTAATGGAAATAGTTTTATTATTTGCAGTCGGATTTTTCCCGAATGACATTGATCTGCTGGCCAATGCCATGGTATCCTTCGCCTGCGCTATGCAGGTACAGGCGTTCCGCAAGGTGAACGGCTATGCTTTTGCCAGTACTATGTGCATCGGCAATCTGCGCAGCGGCATGGAATCCTTGTGCGCTTACGGCAAAACGAAAGATAAAAAGATATTGCAAAAATCCGGTTATTATTTCGGAATCATCTTCTTGTTCGCCATCGGTGCGGCACTGGGAGGACACATGATCAAATACATAGGAGCGAAGACCATCTGGATCTCCTGTCTGATTTTACTGATCAGCTTCTTATGTATGTTCATTAAAGAAGAAAAAGAAGAGCATCCAGAGATCATGGAAGAAGAGCAGAAGATCCGGGATAATCTGAAAAACATCCGCAAAGAAGCAAAAGATGTGGAGCATATTTTGGAGGATGACTTCCGTTCCCAGATCGAGAAAAAATAACGTAAAGACTGGCGAAAAAAAACACCTTATAGTATAATGGCAAAGATTGCGCTATAAAAATATAAGGAGTGTTCAAAAATGACAGAGGTGAATAAGAATATAGATAATAGAAAAACGAAAAAGACAGAAATCCTACAGAAAACATGGGTAGTCTGTGCCCTGGCACTGGTATGTACTTTTTTGTGGGGAAGCGCGTCTCCCTGTATCAAGCTAGGCTATGCCCTGTTCGAAATTCCTTCCGGGGAGACCTGGACGCAGGTATTGTTTGCCGGAATGCGCTTCGTACTGGCGGGCATCCTGACAGTGCTGATCGGAAGTCTCTTACAGAAAAAGGCACTGGTGCCTACGAAGACTTCCGCACCCAGTATTGTGAAGCTGGCAATCTTCCAGACGATTTTGCAGTATATCTTTTTCTACATCGGACTGGCGCATAACAGCGGCGTCAAGGCTTCCATCATCAACGGCTCCAACACCTTTTTCGTCATCCTGGTGTCTGCCCTGATCTTCCGTCAGGAGAGATTGGACCTGAAGAAGGTACTGGGATGCATCATCGGCTTCGCCGGTGTCATCGTCGTCAGCATGAATGGTCAGAAGATCGACATGGATTTAAGCCTGATGGGAGATGGCAGCCTGTTTTTGTGTGCTCTGTCCTATGCGGTGTCTTCCTGCCTGATGAAGAAATATTCCAAAAAGGATAACCCGGTCATGCTCAGCGGTTACCAGTTCATCTTAGGCGGTATCGTCATGGTCATCCTGGGCTTCAGTCTGGGTGGACGGATCCCCTATGTATCCGCAAGTGCGCTGTTAATGCTGTTCTACCTGGCATGCATCTCCGCAGTGGCATACTCCCTGTGGGGCATCCTGTTAAAATACAATCCGGTCTCTAAGGTAGCCATCTTCGGATTCACGAACCCGGTATTCGGTGTCCTGCTGTCCGCATGGTGGCTGAGAGAGGGCTCCGCAGAGCTTGGCTGGAATGCACTGGTCGCATTGGTTCTGGTATGTATCGGTATCTGTATTGTCAATGTCAAAATAAACACCGGAAATAGAACGGCATAGTGAAAGCCTTAAAGCTTCATCCCGTATTTTACCAGATCAACCCGGTTATTGATCACCGCAATGCCATCTGCCCGCAAGCGGTTGGCCTGTTCATCGGCGCCGCCGAAGGCAAAGGCACCGGAGAGCTCTCCCTTGGAATTGACGACGCGGTAGCAGGGGATGTGTTCAGGATCCGGATTCTTATGCAGGGCATTTCCCACGGCGCGTGCCATTTTGGGCTCTCCCGCCATGGCAGCCACCTGCCCATAGGTGGCGACACAGCCCTTTGGAATCCGTTTCACTGCTTCATAGATCCGCTTCGTGGGACTGTAGGTGACGAGATCATAGCTCTCCGCGATCATGCGCCGGATGTCCTCATCGGGGATGGTGCCGTCTAAGATAATGGTGTTCCAGTGTTCTTTATTCTGATGATATGCGGGAATGACGGAAGCAAAGGTGCTGCGCCAGAAGTCCCGCCAGGCAGGATCGGTTTTCACATTCAGATGCAGCACACCGTCTTTTTCATAAGTCCATAGAAATGCTTTTTTACTGCCCTTCACCCGTACCAGCTGCCAGCCTGGATCGTGGAAGGGCATTTCTGTATACGTATCCGGAAAAGATAATCCGTATTCCAACGCTTCTTCTCGTGTTTTCATGTCTTCGGTCCTCCGTTTTTTTTCTATTATAACACTCTTTTCTTTTCTATGAAAACATGGTAAACTTTTCCGAGAAACAGGTCATGGAGACGGGCTGCAAAAGCCCGGGAACGGAGACGATATGATACTGATACAGGATGGTTATATGATCGATCCCAAGTCAGGAAAAGAAGGTAACTTCGATATCCTGATCGACGGAGACAAGATCGTAAAGATCGCAGAAAAAATCGAACCGAAGGGTAAGGTGACAAGGATCAATGCGGAAGGGCTGTTAGTCGCTCCGGGACTGGTGGATGTGCATGTGCATTTCAGAGATCCCGGTTTTACAGCGAAGGAAGATATCAACACCGGAGCTGCGGCAGCGGCGAAGGGCGGTGTGACCACCGTGGTGCTGATGGCGAACACGAAGCCCACTGTGGACAGTGAGGAGACCCTGAAGTATATCCTGGACAAGGGAGCGAAGACGGGGATCCATGTGACTACCTGTGCTAACGTGACCATGGGCATGCAGGGAAAACAGCTGACGGATATGAAGAAGCTGGCAGCGGCGGGTGCTGTGGGATTCACGGATGACGGTGTGCCCCTGCTGGATGCGGAACTGGTGCGACGGGCCATGGAGATCTCCGCAGAGCTGGATATGCCCATCAGTTTCCATGAAGAAGACCCGAAATATATCGAGAACAACGGTGTGAACCGCGGAAAGGCCAGTGAACATTACGGAATCGGCGGCTCTTCCAGAGAGGCGGAGATCGCACTGGTGGAACGGGATCTGAAGCTGGCGGAAGAGACCGGAGCCTGCATCGATATTCAGCATATCAGCAGTAAGGAAGCGGTAGAACTGGTGCGTCAGGCGAAAAAGAGATGTTCTAATATTCATGCGGAAGCCACACCACATCATTTTACCCTGACAGAAGATGCCGTGATCAAATACGGCACGCTGGCGAAGATGAATCCTCCTTTGAGAGAAGAAGAGGATCGTCAGGCAGTGATTCGGGGACTGGTGGACGGCACGATCGACATGATCGCCACCGATCATGCGCCCCATACCGCAGAGGAGAAGGCAAAACCCATCACGGAAGCCCCCAGTGGTATCACAGGACTGGAGACTTCTCTGGCACTGGGCATTACAGAACTGGTAGATGCAGGATATCTCACCATGAAGCAGCTGCTTCGCCTCATGAGTACGAATCCGGCTGCCATGTATCATCTCGATGCCGGATATCTGGCGGAGGGAGGCCCTGCGGATGTGATCCTAATCGATACTGCGGCAGAGTTCATCCCGGAGCAGTATGCATCCAAGGCAACGAACACTCCTTTTACCGGATGGAAATTAAAAGGTGAAGTGAAGAAGACCATCTGCGGTGGTAAAATGGTATACGAAGCATAGCGTGCGCGTTAGAGAGCGCATATAAGCAGATAACGCTTGCCACTTATATATAGAATAGAAAAGGATAACAAAATGAAAAAGAAAATCACAGCAACCGTGCTTTCTCAGAAAGAGATCGCACCCAGAATTTTTGATATGTGGATCGCTACGGAGCTGGCGGCATGCGCAAAAGCCGGGCAGTTCATCGGCGTCTATCCTAAGGACCGCAGCACTCTACTGCCCCGTCCCATCAGTATCTGTCAGGTAAGCGATAAAAAAGATGCCCTGCGCATCGTGTACCGTATCGCCGGACAGGGCACTGCGGAATTTTCCTCTTATCAGGAAGGAGACAGCGTGGAGATCCTGGGAACCTTAGGAAACGGCTTCCCCACAGAGGCCGCGGAGGGTAAAAAGGTATTCCTCATGGGCGGTGGCATCGGCATCCCTCCCATGCTGGAACTGGCCAGAGAGCTTCCGGCATCCACAGAAAAGCAGATCATCGTGGGTTATCGTGATGACCAGCTGTTCTTAAAAGAGGACCTGGAGAAAAACGGAACCGTATATATTGCTACGGAAGACGGCAGTGTCGGCACGAAGGGCAATGTCATAAACGCTATTGAGGAGAATCATCTGCAGGCAGACGTGATCTTCGCTTGCGGACCGATGCCCATGCTTCGTGCCATTAAAAAATACGCGGAAGAAAAGAAGATCAAGGCATATATCTCCCTGGAAGAGCATATGGCCTGCGGCGTGGGTGCCTGCCTGGGCTGTGTTGTGAAGACAAAGGAAGTGGATCATCATTCACATGTGCATAATGCAAGAATCTGCACCGACGGTCCCGTATTTGATGCTGAGGAGGTAGAGATCTGATGAATACACAGACAACGATCGCAGGAGTGACCTTTAAAAATCCCGTCATGACAGCTTCCGGGACCTTTGGATCCGGTATGGAATATGAAGAATTTGTAGATCTGAACCGCCTGGGTGCGGTGGTGACCAAGGGTGTGGCAAATGTACCCTGGCCCGGGAATCCGACGCCCCGTGTGGCGGAGGTGTACGGTGGCATGCTCAATGCCATCGGATTACAGAATCCCGGCATTGATGTGTTCATGGAGAGAGACATTCCTTTCCTGAAAAAATATGACACGAAGATCATCGTAAATGTCTGTGGCAAGTCCGTGGAGGATTATGTGGACGTGGTGGAACGTCTGGGAGACGAGCCGGCAGTCAGCATGCTGGAGATCAATGTATCCTGCCCGAATGTCAAGGAAGGAGCCATTGCCTTCGGACAGAAAGCGGATGCCCTGTATAACATTACTTCTGAACTGAAAAAACATGCAAAACAGCCCATCATCATGAAGCTGAGCCCCAATGTGACAGACATTACGGAAATGGCGAAAGCGGCAGAGGCAGCAGGTGCGGATGCACTGTCCCTGATCAACACCATCACCGGCATGAAGATCGACATTCACCGCAGGAAGTTCGCCATTGCCAACAAGACCGGCGGCATGAGCGGTCCTGCCATCAAACCCATTGCGGTTCGTATGGTATACCAGGTGGCACAGGCAGTCAAGATTCCCATCATCGGCATGGGCGGCATCGCTACGGCGGAAGATGCCATCGAATTCATTCTGGCGGGAGCCAGTGCAGTCAGTGTGGGCGCCATGAACTTCGTGGATCCCTATACGACGGTAAAAGTCGTGGAGGGCATTGAAGATTACATGCGCACCTATCACGTAGAGAACCTGACAGATCTCATCGGCGTGGTGGAATAAACGGACAGAGAACAGAATACGGTATAAAACAGCACAGACCTTCATATATATAGACATATCTGTATATATGGAGGTCTGTTATTGTGGAACTGATCAAGAGAAATATACATATGGACCGGGTAAAACGGTCCACCGTCATGCAGTTTACCATGGAAGAAGATCTGAATCTTCCGGAGGATAAGCCGGATATCAGTACCCTGAATCTGGAAAAAGGAGAGGTTGTCATCGAAGAGATCTGTCCGGGTACGGATGAAGTAACCGTCCGGGGAAAACTGGGGTATGCGATTTTGTATCACACGCGGGAGTCCGGAAGCAGTCTGGTACTGTTGGGCGGCGCTCTGCCTTTTGAGGAGAGGATCCGCATGGAAGGGGTATTACCCTCGGATACGGTGACCGTGGAAGGAACGGTGGAAGATTTCACGGTAAATATGATCAATTCCCGCAAATTGAGCTTACAGGAGCTGATCCTTCTCTCCGCCCGTATCGAAGAAATCTATGATGAAGAGCTTCCCGTGGGGATTCAGGGAGAAGATACGGAAGCCGGCGTGGAATATCGGATCGCGCCGATGGAAGTGACACAGCTTGCTATCTGTAAAAATGATATTTTCCGTAAAAAAGAAGAAATTCCGCTGCCTTCCAGCTACCCCAACATCTATCAGATCCTTTGGAGCAATATTTCACTGCGGGACGTAGAATTCAAACCACAGGAGGAAAAACTGGCAATCCAGGGAGATATTCAGATTTTCGTGCTCTACGAAGCAGAGGGGGAGGACAGGGCGATCCGTTCTTATGAGACGACACTTCCATTAAACGGAAGCCTGGAATGCCAGGGATGCCGGGAGAATCTGCTGCCGGATATCCGGTATACGTTGCTGCGGCAGGAACCCGGACAGCAGACATTGACCATTCAGCCTGATCTGGATGGGGAGGAGAGAATCCTGGGAATGGAGTGCGCGCTGGAGTTGAATATCCGGCTCTATGAAGAGGAACAGATCGATATTTTGAGGGATATCTACGGTGTGAAGAATGAAGTGATCCCGGATACCAGGCAGACCAGTGTGCGCCAGCTGCTGACACGGATCACCGGCAAGACCAAGATAACAGATCATGCAGGGACAAATATTGACGGTCCGATCCTACAGATATTGCACAGCGAGGGAACAGCTTCCATTGATCACCGGGATATTACGGAGGACGGAATACGGCTGCAGGGAAGTATTGATCTCACGGTATTGTGCATTACGGAAAAGGATGAGACACCTTATGTAAGCACCCGGATACAGATTCCTTATGAATATCTGCTGAGTGTGCCGGGAATCGGGGATACTGACCAGGCAGAGGTACACTGCGAAATGGAACAATTACAGGTAAATCTGATCGATGGGGAAGAAGTGGATGTAAAAGCGGTGCTGTCTTTTTCAACGACAGTTATGAAAAGCACAGAGTTCATGGCAATTGAAGAAGTGACGGAACAGGAGATTGACAGTGCCGTACTGGCAGAACTTCCCAGCGCGGTGATCTATATTACCGCGCCGGGAGATGATCTGTGGAGTATCGGCCGTAAATATCATATGCCGGTAAAAGCGGTCCGGGAACTGAATGCGCTGGAAAGCGATGAATTAAAACCCGGCCGGAAACTTCTGCTGGTAAAAGGTCTTTAGGCTTCGGCAGTCAGACCGGCGTCAGCAGCCAGTTTATCGAACTTTTCCATAACGGCATCGTAAGTCTTCTGGGAAATCTCGGGGAGAGAACCGCCCCAGGTCTTTTCCGCCTGTGCATAGCCCTTCTTGAATGCCTCACGCATGGATTCAATCTTGTCGGGATCTCCGCCGGTCAGAGCAGTGGCAAACTGTATGATACGGTCGGAGGTCTGGTTCACACCCCAATAGCCGTCTTCTGCAATGTCTGCCTGTGCCTGTGCTTTGGTGGCGGGATCTACGGTATAATTACCGGAACGTAAGAAGGACCAGATGTCATTGGCGTTGCCGTAGGTGTCAGCCTGCTTGCCCATTATCTTTTCTACCAGGGAACGAAGCTGGCTGGTACGTGCATCTGCATCCGCTTTTAATTTGTTGATCAAAGCGGTGTTCGGTTTATAGGTTTTCTTGGTGGAAGAGGTCTTGGTGTCGGTATTGTGTTCATAGATGACACCGGTATCCTCTGAGGTCTTTGTGCTTTTTACTTCCTCGGCGGAAGTTTTTTCTTTTGCTGCACTTGAGCTGCTGTAGCTGTAAGCTGCAGCGGCCTGTGTTGATGTAATTCCGTTTACACTCATAATTTCCTCTTTTCCGGTACGGCTTTTGTCCGTACCTTTTGTCATCCTTGACTGTGGTGTTACTTACTACACCCATTATATCGGAGAAAAACGTCAAATACTTTAGGGAACCATTGACAAAGAGAAATGGATTGTATAGAATTAAGTACAATCATTGTATACAAAACGGAGCAGAGCAAAATGAACGAATATCGGATAAAAGCATATGCCAAAATTAATCTGGGCCTGGATGTTGTCAGAAGACTGGAAAATGGCTATCACGAAGTGAAGATGGTCATGCAGACCGTTGGTATTTATGATGTACTGGATTTTCAGCGGACAGCCGGCGGCATCGTCATCACTACGGATTCCGGGGAGCTTCCCACGAATGAGGATAACCTGATCTATAAAGCGGCAAAACTTATGATAGAGAAATATCATATTACCGAGGGCGTGAAGATCCACCTGGAGAAGCATATTCCGATCGCAGCCGGTATGGCGGGAGGAAGTACGGATGCTGCAGCCACCCTGAAGGGAATGAACCGCCTGTTTGATCTGGGATGTACGTTGAAGGATCTGATGGAGCTGGGTGTGAATATCGGTGCAGATGTTCCGTATTGTGTCATGGGAGGAACGGCTCTGGCCGAAGGGATCGGTGAGAAGCTGACTCCGCTGGCTCCGGCACCGGATTGTTATGTATTGGTGGCAAAGCCGGATATTAACGTATCTACGAAATATGTGTATGAACATCTGGATGCGCAGGAGATCCGGAAACATCCGGATATTGACGGCATGGTGGAGGCGATTGCCGAGGAGAGCTTACAGGGAATTCTGGACCGGATGGAAAATGTGCTGGAGACAGTGACTGTCAGTGCATATCCCATCATTCAGAAGATCAAAGACCGGATGAAGGAACTGGGAGCCATCAACAGCCTGATGAGCGGAAGCGGCCCAACGGTATTCGGCATTTTTGTAGAAAAAGACATGGCCCGCAGGGCATATGATAAATTGGAGGAGGAACAGCTGGCTAAGCAGATATTCCTGACGGAATTCTGTGAGTAACGGCAAAAAAGGTTATGCAGGATAATTTACAGGTGACAATGGATGAATTTCTGCCGCTTCGGGATGTGGTATTCAACACTTTGCGACAGGCCATTCTTACGGGAGAACTGAAACCGGGAGAACGACTCATGGAGATCCACCTTGCCAATAAGCTGGGAGTCAGTCGTACACCGATCCGGGAAGCGATCCGTAAGCTGGAGCTGGAAGGTCTGGTGACCATGATCCCCAGAAGAGGAGCGGAAGTAGCGCAGATCACGGAGAAAAGCATGAACGATGTGCTGGAAGTGCGTCGTGCACTGGATGCTCTCTGCGTGGAACTGGCATGTGACCGTATCTCACAGGAAGAATTGCAGCATTTGAAAAAGGCATGTGATATCTTTGAAGAGGCGGTGAAGACCAAAGATGTGAAACAGATTGCACAGGCGGATGTGGCACTGCATGATATCATTGTGGAAGCTACGGGGAACCAGCGCCTGATCCAGCTGGTGAATAATCTGTCGGAGCAGATGTACCGTTACCGGTTTGAGTACATCAAAGACAGCAGCCAGCATGAACGCCTCGTGGAGGAACATAAGGTGATCTACGAAAGCATTGTCAAAAAGGATAAGGAAACGGCATCCCATATGGCCAAGGTGCATATCGATAACCAGAAAAAGGCCATCATCCGCCAGATCCGACTGGAGCGGGAGAAAAATAAATAACTTCGGAATCGTATAATCTATCCGGAAAGTGGAAATTCTTTCCATAAACCATAAAAGGAAAGAGGTTCACTGATGGATAGATTATGTGTTTTTTATGAAAAATTACGGAGAGTGGCATGGCAGGGGATCCGGGTGGCGGCGGTCTGCACAGCCTGCTATGGCTGGTGGGGAGTGATCTACCCGGAACTGGCCATGCTGCCGTCCACTTATGAGATCGTATACGAGGAGCAGGCAGAGGAGACCAGGACTGTACAGAAGGATGCGGAAGTGGTAGAATGGAATTCCGACAGTCAGATCTACTGGAAGATCCTGGAGGCGGATCCGGAACAGATCCACTTCAAGAGCAGACTGCTTACGATGTTAAAAAGATAGAAGGAGAAATCCCATGTATCAGGAGAATATAACTGCGCTGAAAAAGGATGCACCCATCGGTGTATTTGATTCCGGCATCGGCGGACTGACCGTAGCCCGGGAGATCATGCGGCAGATTCCCAATGAGAAGATTATATATTTCGGAGATACGGCGAGAATGCCTTATGGCAGCAAGTCCAGGGAAACAGTCACCGGCTTCTCCAAACAGATTGTGCGTTTCCTGGAAACTTTTCAGGTGAAGACCATCGTGGTGGCATGCAATACGGCAAGCGCCTATGCACTGGATGAACTGGAGAAGGAACTGGATATTCCCATCATTGGTGTGATCAAGCCGGGAGCGAGGACCGCAGCAGAAGTGACCCGCAACGGCCGGATCGGCGTTATTGCCACCGAGGCTACCATCGGCAGCCAGATGTACAATAAATACATACAGGAACTGAATAAAAATGTTACCATCTACGGGAAAGCCTGTCCCCTGTTTGTGCCGCTGGTGGAAGAGGGGCTGTGGGAGGATCCCGTGACGGATGAGATTGCCAGGCGATATCTGACGGAGCTGATTGACATTGATATTGATACCCTGATCCTGGGATGCACGCATTATCCGCTGATCCGCTCTACGGTAGGACGGATCATGGGAGATCAGGTGACACTGGTGAACCCGGCATACGAGACCGCCAGAGAACTGAAGGAGTTGTTACAGCACTATGACATTCTCAATGAGGAAGAACCTCATCTGGGAGAAAATAAATATCAGTTTTATGTCAGCGACGGTGCGGAGAAGTTCAAACGTTTTGCCAATTCTATTATTAAATATGGTATTTTGTCAGCGAAGACGATCAAGATCGATGAGTATTAAAAGGGCGGATGAAGATGAATCGGGAAGTAGAACTCGTCCTGTCCGGTCTGCACGATACCGAGGGCGCTTCGGATAAGGATGCAGTGGAGACCGCACAGACAGCACAATATTTTAAGAGAAATGACAGCCATTATCTTCTCTATGAGGAAGATATGGAGGGATTCGACGGAACCTGTAAGAGCCGGATCAAGTTCCGGGATAACCTCCTGGAGCTGACCAGACAGGGAGCCGTGGAGATGCATATGATCTTCGAGGAAAATAAGCGACATGTGGTGCCCTACAATACGCCCTACGGACAGCTGCTGCTGGGGATCGAGACCCGCAGGGTGCAGGTAGAAGAACAGGAAGATCAGATCCGTGTGACGGTGGAATATACCCTGGACCAGGAGGGAGAACCTTTCAGTGAGAGCTGTTTAAAGCTACATATCCGGGAGAAACAGTAACGATTCGGAATTCTATGCAAAAAAATAGCAGATGCGCAAATCTGCTATTTTTTAATGGCTGAATCGTTATTTACTTGATAGGCTTTGCTCCTGCCTTTTCCTGTGCGGAAGCGATCATGCGCTTGAAGAAGCCTTTCTTTTTCTCGGGAGCGGCTTCGGTCTTGCCGTGCAGTCCCTTGACATCCAGTACATAGATACCGCTGACAACGGCCTTGACTTCCTTTTTCACGGGAACACTTTCGAAGATCTTCTCATCACAGATCAGGGATACGATCTGGGGTCCGACCTTTGCCTTGATGATGGGAAGCTTGGAGCCACGCATCATCTTCGGTGTCTGATCGATCACCATTTGGGGAAGACCGGCATCTTTCATTTTCATGCGTTTCTTATCAATGATCAGCATGGATACGGTCTGCTTGTTGGCATCTAACAGCTCCTGCTGTTCTGCCTGCTTTTTCTGTGCTTTCTTGCCTAAGAAATATAATACTGCAATGATAATCGCAAGTACTATTACAATAACTAATAATGTGATTGCAACCGGACTCATTTTACAGTCCCTCCTTCAGTTAATCGGAACAAATTCCTTTTGGACATTGTAACACAGATTCACTATGATACGCAACCATGCATTTCATTGAAAAAATAAATAAATATTATTGCTTCCGGAAGTATGCAGAACTTTCAAAACAATATGTCAATCGATTGACATATATGCGGTAAAATTATATAATCTTGGTATGCAGATGCTGATCATTTTAAGTGGTTTGCAGTATATTTCCGAAGAATTGTATGAAGCTGCAGAGATCGATGGTTGTACCACTTTTCAGAAATTCATTTATATTACGGTTCCCGGATTGAAGAATACACTGGTGTACATTCTGGTATCTGTAATTATCAATTCCCTGAAAGTATTCACACAGGTGTATGTGCTGACAAACGGCGGACCGTCCAATGCAACGACCACAGTAGTATTCCAGCTGTACAAAGCCGGATTTGTAAATGGACAGGTAGGCTACTCTTCCGCAATCGCTGTTACATTCTTTATGTTGGTAATGGTTATTTCGATTCTGCAGAATAAGTTTGCAAAGGAGGACTAGTATAACCATCATTAATTAACTGGACTTTTCAAGAGGTAATGTTTCAACCTGCACCTCTTCATT
>OGKR01000091.1_pt1 | contig 107901 bp, 100 predicted proteins | sample 1572431 | NCBI WGS metagenome assembly OGKR01 (sample SAMEA2582079, study PRJEB24529) | metagenome | biome: Human gut stool | place: China | collected 2011 | reverse complement strand
TTAATTAGATATTATCATCTTATGTCTGATAATTCAAGAGGTTTCGCTAATTTGGGAAAATTTTTACAGTAAGCTTGTCAGTCCCTTTCGACACAACCATGTTGTCATCAAGCAGGTGTTGCTTGATTTCTTCAATGTTCTCATTGATACGCTGCAAGCTGGCATTGTATTCTTCTTCAGAATAATCATCTTTTGAATTTATCATATTTTCACTAATTTCCAAAGCTTTCATATAAGTGCAGATTTTTTTATTTATTATAGGATTCTTAAAGGATATTTTGACCGTAGCAGGTTTAAAGTTACCTTCTTCGTCCTTTTCTGCTTCAAATTTCATATCAATCTGGTCATCCAGCTTAAACAGTAAAGACAACACGTCCGAAACAGTTTCTATATCAAAATCCATAAAAATATTGATGCTGATACCCAATGCATTTGCAATCTTCAGTAGCTGATCTGGCTTAGGATTGCGAATACCATATTCATATTTCTTAATTGTAGCGGAGTTTATGCCGGACAGTTGACCGAGCATTTCTTGCGATATTCCACGCATATTACGAAAATATTTAATCTTTTCTCCAGTAGTCATAAAACAGCTCCTTTATGATTTGTTAGCTCTATTCTATCACAATAGGACACATTTGTGTATAAAAAGTTTGATGAATTACTTGACAGACACAAATGTGTACTATATAATACGGATAAACAAGGTCACAAAAGTGTGCCAAAATAAAAACAGGAAGGAGAACACAGTATGGAGAATACGATGAAGATGTATGTAACAGCAGATGAAGCAGCACAGATTCTTGGAGTATCAAGAGGATATGCTTACAAAATCATTCGTGGTCTTAATAATGAATTGAAAGAAAAAGGCTATCGGGTGATTTCAGGCAAGGTACCTACAAAGTATTTTGAAGAAAAGTTTTATGGTATGGCAGTTGGTTAATGGAGAGGAGATGATGATATGCCAGCTGCAAGAGATGGTAAGACTTGGCGTAGCCAGTTCTATTATGAGGACTGGCAAGGCATACGCCATAAGAAGAACAAAAGAGGTTTTAAGACAAAAGCAGAAGCAGAGGAGTGGGAGCGTAACTTCCGGCAACAGCAGAGAAAGGATCTGGATATTAACTTTGAAAATTTCGTTGAAATCTATTTTGCTGATATGGAGAACCGGCTTAGAGAAAGCACAATCAAGAATAAAAGATATGTGTTTGATTTAAAGGTTACGCCTTATTTCAAAAAGAAAAAGATGTGCGAGATTAAGACAGCGGATATTCGGGCATGGCAGAATGAACTGATTAAGCAGGGGTACGCACCGACTTATCTTAAAAGTATTAATAACCAGTTGGCAGCACTTTTCAATTATGCCGTCAGATATTATGACTTGTATTATGGCATATTATAACTATAAGTTGGAAGAAAATGGCATTAATCCTAAACCGTGTGCAATAACAGATGATGATGGAGAAGTGGTAGCAGACGATTTTCCACCAGATTATAATTATTTGCAGGATTATGTGTATAAAATAGTTTCTTCATTTGATTTTATAGAGTCACCAGAAGAATGCACCATAAAAATTGCAGATGAGAATGACGAAGAGTATATAATGATTTGCAAATTGTAGAAATCTGTAATTTAAGTTTATGGTTTACAAATCGGTATTTTGGTTACTATGGCTTTTGATTTTAAGAAAGAATTTAAAGAATTTTATAAGCCTAAGAATAAACCAGAGATTATAAATGTACCTAAGGCAAATTATATTGCAGTTAGAGGAAAAGGCAATCCAAATGAAGAAGGCGGAGCATATCAACAAGCAATCAGTGTTCTATATGCTGTTGCATACACATTAAAAATGAGTTACAAGACCGATTATAAAATTGAAGGCTTTTTTGAATATGTTGTTCCGCCATTGGAAGGTTTTTGGTGGCAGGATGATGTCGAGAGGGTAGATTATACAAATAAGTCTGCTTTCAGCTGGATTTCTGTTATTCGTTTGCCTGATTTCATTTCTAAAGCTGATTTTGACTGGGCGATAGAAACAGCAACGAAAAAGAAGAAAATTGATTGTTCGTCAGCAGAGTATCTTACGATTGATGAAGGATTATGCGTTCAAATTATGCACATAGGTTCTTTTGATAATGAGCCAGCAACTGTTGCGCTTATGGATACTTATTTAGAACAAAATGGATATGTTAATGATATTAACAAAGATAGGTTGCACCACGAGATTTATATGTCTGATGCAAGAAAGGTTGCCCCAGAGAAATGGAAAACTGTAATTAGACATCCGATTAAGAAAGCGTAAAATCAGCAGTTGAGGAGGTGATTTTGTGATAAGTAAGTTAAGATACGGCAATACCAACACTTTCTTTATTCAAGGAATAAGTGGCGGTTTGCTTATTGATACTGATTTTGCGGGAACATTGCCTGCATTTTATAAAGCAATTAAAGAACACAGCATTAAAATTAGTGAGATTTCTTATATTTTGGCAACACACTACCATTCTGACCATATTGGTTTAATAAGCGAGCTGATGAAACAAGGAGTAAAACTTCTTCTACTCAATATACAGAAGTCATATATTCATTTTTCAGACGAGATTTTCAGACGAGATAAGCGATTAGAGTATGAACCTATCAATACCGATAATTCTGTAATTATCAACTGCAAAGATAGTCGAGAATTTCTAAAAAACATAGGTATTGAGGGAGAAATCATACCGACTCCAAGTCATAGTAAAGATAGTATATCCTTGATTTTAGATAATGGGATTTGTTTTGTGGGAGATTTAGAACCTATCGAATATCTTGATGCTTATGATGGTAATAGTAAATTAAAAAGTGATTGGAACCTTGTTATGAGTTATAATCCCAAAAGGATTTACTATGCTCATGCTAATGAAAAAATATTGTGATCGACAGCAATAAATTCAAGTTTACCCAAATGACAACAGACAGGAAACTTGATATTTTTGTAACAAAGGCATCAATATATCTCCCATAATTCCCATAAATTTATGGAATTAAAATTTCATGATACTTATAAAACAGTTCCGATTTTCTTTCGGATTTCTCCTATTAGTGAGACAATAATTATTTTTACACAAACCAGCTTATTCGTGGTAGAATAAAACCACAGATAAGCTGGTTGTTTGTTTTGAAAGGAGAATCTTATGAAAACCAAACAACCGGAACTAAACAAAATCACTGCGCTCTAAGAGAGATTATCCCGTGATGATGAGCAAAGTGGTGACAGCAACAGTATCATAAACCAGAAGAAAATGCTGGAGAAATATGCAACCGAACATGGATTTACCAACCTGCGTCATTATACAGATGATGGCTGGTCGGGAACCAATTTCGACAGACCGGACTGGAAACGTATGCTTGTGGATATTTGCCCCATTCCTTAATATTATGAATGAGTGGTATGTAAGAGATACCAGCCGGAAAATCAAATCCGTACTTTATAATAAGGGGATGGACGGAAAGCATCTGACAAGCAACGCAATATACGGGTACAAGAAAGACCTTCCTATTATCTTGCAAAGCAGGGACTTGGAACCTGCCGGGGAAGCTGTGACATGAACAGACCATATATGGCGACAGCGTTGAAAGCGTTTAAGCTGGATGGAAAATATGACGGAATGCAGACCTTTTTCTGATACAGAAATGAAAGTTTACAAAGACAGATAAATATTGATTATGAAGAGGATCTTCGGGCAAATAAAAATCTTGGAATTTATAAAGGTGCATTATTTGAAAATTTTATAGCAGAAGCATTTGTAAAACAGGGGTTTGGTCTGTATTATTATAAAAAGTCATTTTGGTGTGCTAAGATAGAAAAAATAAAAAAGAAAGTGAATGGGAAATGGAATTAGACATTATTGGTCTGCTTGGTGCATGCTCTTATGCACTCGACTGTGTCGAAGCGGAACTGACCCATGTTGCGACAAAACATGGAAAAAGAGTTGCATATATGAGCGTATGCACAGCACAAAAAATGGGAATTACAGGAGATGCCCTGCAGGATCTCGCGGCGTGTTCGCTGCTGCACGACAATGCGCTGACGCAGTATATTTATGAGGAATTTCACAATGACCTTACAAAAAATAATACGGAAAATATAACGTCAAAGCAGCTTGGCATCCACTGCATTTACGGGGAGGAAAACTTAAAAATGTACCCGTTTCTGACGGATGTGAAAAATGTGATTTTATATCACCATGAAAATGCTGATGGAAGCGGACCATTTGGAAAAACGTGGGAAGAGATCCCTCTTTTTGCAAGGATCATTCATCTGTGTGATATTTTAGATGCGTTCTGCCGGACGCCGGTATTTGATGATGCCGTGTGGCAGCGCGCGAAAGATTATCTTTTGAAAAATAAAGGGACAAAATTTGATACTGCATGCGTAGATACTTTTTTGGAAGTGTTTGGGCAAGAACATTTTTTGAGTCTTGGAGATGCAGATTTAGAAGAACGGCTGTGGAATATTGTTCCGAGAAAAAAGCGGGATTTAAGCGATGAAATGTGCAAAAATTTTGCCAATCTGTTTGCAAAGATCATCGACTATAAATCCGAATTTACAAGCCGCCATTCACTCGGTGTTGCGGAAAATGCAGCCAGATTATCCAGATATCTCGGTGATGACGAGGAGACGGTGCTGAAAATGTACCTGGCAGGCGCACTGCACGATATCGGGAAAGCAGCAATCGGAAATGATATCTTAGAAAAACCGGGACGCCTGACGGACGAGGAGTTTTCTAAAATGAAAAATCATGCGGGATACACATATCTGATCTTATCACAGGCAGAAGGAATGGAAGATATCCGTGACTGGGCGGCGCTCCACCATGAAAAACTCGATGGCACAGGGTATCCGTTCGGTAAAACTGCCGACGAGCTAAACAGGCAGGAACGTATCATGGCGTGCATTGATATCTATCAGGCACTGACGGAGAGCAGACCGTATAAATCCGGAATGACGCACGAGGCAGCATGTGAGATATTGGAAAATATGGTGCAAAAGGGATGGATAGACGGTGAGATCACAGAACAGATCAAAAAATGTTTTGCTTAAGAGGAAGCGGCATTGAGCCTGCTCCACTCGTTTTACTGCTGGGGCTGCACGGGTGCAGTTCTGCTTTTTAGTTATAAAAACCGTGCGGATTAAAATTACCGCACGGTTTTTTGGGATTAAATATTAATTTGTATATAGTTCATATGATTTACAGCTTAAACTGTTTCATATCTGCAGAAAGTTTTTCAATATCATCTGCTAAAGCAGATACCAGATCCGAAGATTTCCGGACAACGGCATCGAGCTCGGTTGCCATTGCGGAAGTTTCTTCTGTGGAGGATGCATTGTCGGTTGCAAGCTGTGTCAGGGTATCGATACTCTCTGTGACAAGCTCACGCTGAGAATTGACATTCTTGATCTTTCCTGTAATGGTCTGGATGGACGCCATACAGGAATCGAGAGCACCTTTTAAGTCTTCAAACATCTGCTGTGTGCTTTCAAGAGCTGCAACCTGTTCGTCGGAAGCCTCACTCATTTTCTTCATCAGCTCCATAGATTTTTCGGAGTTCTGGCTTAACTCACTAATGATATTGTTGATCTCACTGACCGTCTGCGCAGACTGGGTGGCAAGTCCGCCGATTTCTTCTGCAACAACCGCGAATCCACGTCCGGCTTCACCGGCTCTTGCTGCCTCAATGGAAGCATTTAAGGAAAGCAGGTTGGTCTGGGATGCAATTTCGCTGATCAGGGTAGCTGCCTGACTGATCTTGTTGACGGAATCATTTGTCTGGGCAGTCTGGTTATACATAGAATCAATATCAGTCTTGGTTGTAGAATTGACATCAATCAGTCTGTGTAAAGTTTCCATGGACTTATTGGAACGATCCTGCATCAGCTGTGCATTCTGATCAAGGGATTCCATTTCTGAGGAAGTATCTGCGATGCCATCGGCAATCTCAGCAATATTTTCAGAGGCACTTGAAGTTGATGCTGCCTGAGAGTTACTGTTTTGGGCAATTTCATTGATTGCAGTCGAAACGTTCTGGATAGATTCGTTCATGCTGTCAAAATTCTTTTTGAAATCCGAAACGGCGGACTGTAAATGAGAGGAAACTCCATCAATGTTGGAGATAAGTCCGACAACCTCCTGCTGTGCAAGATCAAGTGCACCAGCTGTTTTTCCAAGTTCATTGTTACTTGAAACACTGACTCCGGTAGTCAGGTCTCCGGTCGACATCCTGTTTGCAAAATTCTGGATCTCGATCAAAGGTTTGCAGATCATATTACCGAAAATACGGGATGCAATGAATACGACAACTGTAAAAGACAGATCAATTATGATTATGACTGTGATCATAGTATGGTATTTCGCCTGAACTTCGTTTTTGGAACTATTCATTTCCGCTTTCATATCATCTACATAGTTACCGGTGGAAACAACCCAGTTCCATGGGGTAAAGATTTGAGAGTACGCGATCTTTGGTGCTACGGTAACACCGTCGGCTTTCGTAAAATAAAATTCATTGAAGCCGCCGCCGTCAGAACCGGTCGAGACCTTCATGATCTCCTGAATGATCTTGACGCCATTCTGATCTGTCAGATCGTAACGGTTATTACCTTCCTGATCGGTTAAGATCGGATGCATAATGAGGTTGTAGTCGGTATCATCGATCCAGAAATAGCCGCTTCCATCATCCCTGTAACGCATGTTGCGGACGATCTCTGCTGCTTCTTTTTTTGCTTCGTCTTCAGTCAGATCGCCGTTTTGGAATTTGTCGTATTCTGCCTGTAAAATAGCGATGACAGACTGTACCTGACTTTTGATCTCAGTATTGTACCCATCTAACCTGGCATTTTCATAATTCTTGTTTGCCGTGGAAGTCATAGTGCTGATATTTAAAATTGAAATACCGCCAATGACCATGACAGATACAAGAACAATCATAAGACACATTAGTGTCAGTGAATTTTTTACGCTTTTGCTTTTCATGGATATCAAGCTCCCTTTCCTATAGGTTAATTACACTTATTTTACTATTTTTTGACAAAAAATGGTAGACATAAATTAAAAAAATATGGTACTTTGGCTATGAAATTGTGGGTAATCACGAAAAAGTGTGAAAAGAAAAAAGGAAACACGAATATAAAGCAAATTGTGTTTCCTTTTGGAAGAGCGGAGACGGAGGGATTCGAACCCTCGTGCCCCGGAGGGCTAACGCATTTCGAGTGCGCCCCGTTATGACCACTTCGATACGTCTCCAGATATGTTTTTGCAAATACTTGATTAGTATACCATATTTTGAATGATTTGCAAGAGAAAAGTGGTTGTTGTAAATAGGGAGTGGATATGCTAGTATATTAAAAGTTTCATAGAGAAGATAATTGGTGCCGGCTGTTTTTATCCGGGAAATGGAGCAGTACATAAAGTACAGTATATTTTTCATATTAAAAATAGGTTGGTTAAAAGGGAAACAGGTGCGATTCCTGTACGATCTCGTCACTGTGATTAGGGAGTGCAGATTCCAAAGATAAGTCACTGATGTACTTTGCAGTATGTTGGGAAGGCGGAATCTGTGTGATGATCTTTCAGCCAGGAAACCTGCCAGTTGTCTGGTACAGGGAAATATTTCCCGGATCACGAGTAATTGGTCGTACCGTAAATGTAGGCTGTCAGATTGTCAGCTTATTTATGCAGACTTATTACTCCGCCCTCAAATAAGGCGGAGTGTTTCTTTGTGTGGAAAAATTCCACTGTGTACTATGAACGATACATTATATTATAATAAGGAGAGCATTATGAAGAAAAGAACTATCGCGTTACTTACCACATTAGCGCTTGCAACAGGTATGGTCGCCGGATGCGGAAGCAGCAACACAGCAGCAACAGACACAGCAAAAACCTCTGAGACAGTATCTTCAGAGAAAACAGAGGCAACAGAAACCGTAGAGAGCACGGAAGTTGACGATCAGGCGGCAGCCGATCACGTCGCAGAACTGATCGATGCGATCTATGTTCAGACAAGAAATGATGATACGGACGCACAGTGTGCAGAGGCAAAAGAGGCATGGGATGCATTGACAGATGCACAGAAGGAATTAGTTTCCGGCGAGAACGCAGATCCGGATTATTTCGGAAGAGATACAGGAGATGCCTCAAAGGATGATCCGTTAAATGAAGATAATATCGGGGAAAATGAACTTCTTGTAGTAAGTTTTGGTACCTCGTTTAACGACAGTCGTGCCGAGGATATCGGTGGAATCGAAAAAGCACTGGAAGCAGCATATCCGGACTGGTCTGTAAGAAGAGCATTTACCGCACAGATCATCATCAACCATGTACAGGCAAGAGATGACGAAAAGATTGATAATGTGGATCAGGCATTAGAGAGAGCTGTTGACAACGGAGTAAAAAATCTTGTTGTTCAGCCGACACACTTAATGCATGGTGCAGAGTATGACGAGCTGGTAGAGACACTTGACAATTATAAAGACAAATTTGAGACAGTTACCGTTGCAGAGCCAATGCTTGGTGAAGTAGGATCTGACGCAACTGTGGTCAATGAGGATAAGGCAAAAGTTGCAGAAGCAATTACAGCAGAGGCAGTAAAGACAGCAGGATATGATTCTTTAGATGCAGCAAAAGAAGATGGAACTGCATTCGTATTTATGGGACATGGAACTTCTCATTCTGCAAAAGTAAGCTACAGCCAGATGGCAGCACAGATGAAAGATCTTTCCTATGATAATGTGTTTATCGGAACTGTTGAGGGTGAGCCGGAAGAGACAGCATGCGAAAATGTGATTGAGGCAGTAAAAGAAGCCGGTTATACAAAAGTTGTTTTAAGACCTCTTATGGTTGTTGCAGGAGATCATGCAAACAACGATATGGCTGGTGACGACGAAGATTCCTGGAAGAGCCAGTTCACAGCAAGTGGATATTTTGACAGCATTGATACACAGATTTCAGGACTTGGCAGAATCGACGCGATCGAGCAGATTTATGTAGATCATACAAAAGACGCAATCGATTCTTTAGGAGCACTTGAGTCAACATCCACCACAGAGAGTACCGTTGGTACTCTCGAGGATGGTGTTTACACCGCAAAGTTTGATACAGACAGCAGCATGTTTCATGTAAATGAGGCAGATGAGGGACGTGGTATCCTTACCGTAGAAAACGGAAAAATGACGATCCATATCAGCCTTGTTTCAAAAAAAATTGTAAATCTGTTTGTCGGAACAGCAGATGATGCGAAAAAAGACGGTGCTGATATTTTAGAGCCGACAACGGATACTGTAAAATACAGTGATGGAACCACCGACGAGGTATATGGTTTTGATGTGCCGGTAGAAGCATTAGATGAAGAATTTGATCTTGCAATCCTCGGCACAAAAGGCGAGTGGTACGATCACAAAGTAAGCGTTTCTGATCCGCAGGAGACAGATAACTAATAAATGGAGATTTGTATGAATAAAAAGAGAGTGACCGCAGTAATCTTATCCGCAATGATGTGCATGCAGATATTCACGGGATGCGGTGCAAAAAATAATGCCGCTGCAGTAGAAGGCGGGGTTGGTCAGACAGCCACGGAAAGTGCACAGGGAGCGGCAGGTACAGTCACAGAGGAAAATGCACAGACAGCAGAGGAAAATGTGCAGGGAACGGCAGATCAGGATGGAACAGAAGAAAGCATGACTGGAAATGATGCCGCAGAACAGGCAGACAGCACAGAAGTTTCAGTTCCTGAGGATGGCGAATATACGGTGGAAGTCACATTAGAAGGCGGCAGCGGAAAAGCAACTGTGGATTCACAGGCGAAAGTTACTGTAACGGATGGAGTGGCATATGCGACGATCACATGGAGCAGTACGCATTACGATTACATGATCGTGAACGGGGAGAAATATCTCAATGAAAATGAGGGTGGAAACTCTACATTCACATTTCCAATCGATGGAATCCCATGTGAGATGGATGTGATCGGTGATACGACGGCAATGAGTACGCCGCATGAGATTGATTACACCCTGACTTTTCAATTTCCGGAAACGGCAGGTTTTAAAGACTTAGACTGTAATGGGCGTATGGAGTTATCCTGCGCCGATCAGTTTGAAGTAGAACAATATGGTGCTTATAAGCTGATTACGATCGTGGATAACGGTCGTTTTTTGCTTGTGCCAAAAGGTGTCAAAGTGCCGGCGGATGTTCCGGCAGATGTGACAGTTTTACAACAGCCGCTTGAAAATGTATATCTGGTGTCGAGTGCGGTGATGGATTTAGTCTGCCAGATCGGTGCTGTCTCCGATCTGAAATATACAGGAGTAAAAGAAAAAGACTGGTATGTAAAAGAGGCGGCAGATGCGATGGCAGCGGGAAATCTGATCTATGCCGGGAAATACAGTGCGCCTGACTATGAACTTTTACTTTCCGGTGGATGCACGTTTGCGATTGAAAATACGATGATTACGCACAACCCGGAAGTGAAAGAAAAATTAGAAGAACTTGGGATCAAGGTCATGATCGAGCGCTCCAGCTATGAAAAGCACCCGCTTGGAAGACTCGAATGGATAAAGCTTTTTGGCGTTTTGTTCGGGAGAGAACAGCAGGCCAAAGCGTTTTTTGATGCGCAGGCAGCACATATTGAGCCGATTTTGGAAAAAGAAAAAACGGGACTGTCGGTAGCATTTTTTGCAGTTGCATCGGATGGAACGATTACGGTACGGAAACCAAATGATTATGTATCATCAATGATCGAACTTGCGGGGGGCACTTATTCCTTAAATGGTTATGTCCCGGAAGAGGAAAATGCACTCTCCACATTAAAAATGCAGATGGAAGATTTCTATGCGGCCGAAAAAGATGCTGACATTCTCATTTACAATGGTACAATAGAGGGAGAACTGACATCGATCGATGAACTGGTACAGAAAAATAGTCTGTTTGCCGACTTTAAAGCAGTAAAAACAGGACAGGTCTACACAACCGGAAGCAATTTTTACCAGCAGACCAGTGGAACCTGTGATTTCATTGAGGATCTCAATAAGGTACTGAATGGGGAAACAGATGCAGAGTACCGGTTTTTGAAGAAAATCAACTGACAGGAATTCATATAAACCAGAGGAAATCATGAAAAAACGTTATATCATCTCTTTTGTTGTTGCAATTATCATATTATCGGTATTGTTTTTATGGAATGTCGGGGCGGGAAGTGTGGACATATCCACATCGGATCTGTTTGCAATCCTTGCGGGAAGTGGAAAAGATGAGACATTTTCACAGATTGTGTGGAAAATCAGACTGCCGCGCATCCTTGCTGCGATCTTGTTAGGAGGAGCACTGTCAGTGTCGGGATTTTTACTCCAGAGCTTTTTCCAGAATCCGATTGCAGGACCGTATGTGCTTGGAATTTCATCCGGCGCAAAACTGGTGGTGGCACTTACCATGATTTTCCTGCTGGAAAAAGGCATTATGATCAGTTCCTTTGGCATGGTTATGGCTGCGTTTGTGGGTTCCATGCTTGCCATGGGATTCGTGCTTTTAATTTCATTTCGCGTGTCAAAAATGTCGCTGCTGGTGGTCTGTGGGATCATGATCGGTTATATCTGTTCCGCCATCACGGACTTTGGCGTCACATTTGCCAGCGATTCGAATATCGTCAATCTTCACAACTGGTCGATGGGAAGTTTTTCCGGCATGACATGGGAAAATATAAAAATGATCGTCGTGATCGTCGGCGCAGCAGTGCTTGTGACTTTTTGTCTGGCAAAACCGATCGGGGCATATCAGATGGGGGAGGCATATGCCAGAAATATTGGTGTCAATGTAAAAGTGTTGAGGGTCACGATGATCCTTTTATCAAGCCTTCTGTCTGCCTGCGTGACGGCATTTGCGGGACCGATCTCCTTTGTCGGAATTGCAGTGCCGCATCTGGTGAGGATGGCGACAAAAACAGCGCGCCCGATTATCCTGATTCCGGGGTGTTTTTTGTGTGGTGCAGTTGTGACACTTTTTTGTGACGGAATTGCAAGAACCGTGTTTGCGCCGACGGAAATCAGTATCAGCTCGGTTACGGCACTGTTTCTGGTGCCGGTCGTGATCGCAGCAATGTTGAGAAAACAGGAGGGGAGGTAGTCATATATGCAGGAGATCCGCACAGAGCATCTGACTGTCGGCTATGATAAAACACCTTTGATCGGGGATGTGAATCTTTCTGTCCGGCCGGGGGAGATACTGACACTGATCGGGCCGAATGGTTCCGGAAAATCCACGATCTTAAAGACGATTACAAAGCAGTTAAAGAAACTGGATGGAACCGTATTTTTGGGCGAAGCATCCATGGATGAATTAAAAGACAGCCAGATTTCCAGACGATTGTCCATGGTCATGACAGAACGCCTCCGCACGGAGCTGATGAGCGGCAGGGAAGTGGTTGCCTCCGGGCGTTATCCTTATACGGGAAGATTTGGCATCCTGTCAAAAGAGGACTGGGCAAAAGTGGATGAGGCGATCGCGCTTGTCCATGCAGGTGAAGTGCAGGATCAGGATTTCATGAAGATCAGCGACGGACAGCGCCAGCGTCTGATGCTTGCGCGGGCAATCTGTCAGGATACAAAAATCCTGATCTTAGACGAGCCAACCTCCTATCTGGATATGGGCTTTAAGATGGATATACTTACAAATATCCGCATGCTTGCAAGGGATAAAAAGATGGCGGTCATTATGTCACTGCATGAGCTTGACCTTGCGCAGAAAGTTTCCGATACGATCGCCTGTGTCAGAGGCGACCGCATCGACTGCGTCGGCACACCGGAGGAGATTTTTGCCGGAAATTATGTGCAGGAATTATACGGGGTGGCAGATCAGAGCTTTGATCCGGTGACGGGACAGATTTTTTTGTGCACGGGATATGAGAAGGCAGTTGTTTCGAGAGATTTTAGTGCAGAGAATTGCTCTGGCAAAAATTTTGGATGTGGTAAGAAGAATCCAGATCCGGTCAGTCCACAGTTTTTTGTGATCGGTGGTGCGGGCAGCGGCATCCCGGTATACAACAGGCTGTGGCGCGAAAACATTCCATTTGCAGCAGGGATCCTGCAGGAAAATGATGTGGAGTACAAAGCGGCTGTGGCACTTGCGTCAGAAGTTGTGGCAGAAAAGGCATTTTACCCGGTTGGACAGGATAAGGTGCAGGCGGCAAAGCAGCTGATTGACAGCTGTAAAAAATGTATCTGTGCGGTGGAAGAGTTTGGACCGTTAAATGAAGCGAACCGGGAGCTGGCGGAGTATGCGAGGAGGATTGGGAAGACTGGCAAAAACATATGAACAGTATACACAGAGATATCTTCAAAGCTATCCACGAAGGAAAATGGCTGAAAATTGAATATCTGAACAAAGAGGGCAGGCACACGAACTACTGGATCGGAATCCGGGACTTAGACCCACGGAACAAGACTTTAAAAGTGGACGGACTTCATCTCAACCGGTGCTCGATTGAGGGATACGATAAGATCTATATCGATTCCATCCTCTCGACCGAGATCGTGGAAGGCTCGTACTGCCCGGAGAATGAGCGGCTGATCGAAGATATCGCGCTGCACCCGGAACGCTACCAGAACCTTTTTGCAAACACGGCAAATTTAAAAATACTGAATTATCTGGAAATGTGCAGCAAACTGGATGCCACGCCGTATACGACCGATTATGAACTGGTGCGCTATATCGACGGAGATCAGGTGCGTGACGGGGAGTACCAGTTGTCGGAGGAACAGTTTAAAGAGATCGTGACAAATTTTCAGCGGCGCATGAACCGGGGCACGCAACAGGGGAAAACGCTTCATATTCAAAAGCTGGCACTAAATATTTTAAGTATCCATACAAAAAATGGATTGTATGTGCTGGCATACCGGAATCTGAATCTGGATGTAAAAAACAAGGCATTTAAACCGGATGAAGATATCACGATCTGCACGCAGTTTACCATAGGGGGAGAGCAGGAAAATATCCGAAGGTATTTAGATGCGGATGAATATGAGCTGTTATCCGATTTTGAAAAAAATCTTGAAAAAATAAAAGATGCGATTACAGAAAAAAACGGTGCACGGGCGGTTGTGGATGACATGCCCTATGTCATCGGACTTGGCATGGACTGTGCATTAAATCTGCATGAAGAGTATAAGGCGATTCTTGACATGTACGAAAAAGAGCAGGTGACTTTTCCAATCCGGGCATTTTTCGGCGATCTTTTGGAACGTCCGCGAAGAACGAAGGCATATCCGATCGCACTGTTAAACCAGAACATCAATCTCGACCAGCTTCTTGCAATTAACAATGCCATGAAATATCCGCTTGCCTATATTCAGGGACCACCGGGAACCGGCAAGACGAATACGATCTTAAACACGATCGTGACGGCATTTTTTAACAATATGACGGTACTGTTTGCGTCTTACAACAATGTACCCATAAACAATGTATTTGAAAAATTAAGTTCCCTGACTTATAAGGGAAAACGGGTCGCATTTCCGGTACTGCGCCTTGGAAATCAGGAAAAAGTAAAAGAATGTATCTGTTACATCAACCAGCTGCGGAGAGAGGTGCAGGGCATTAAGGTATTTTCTTCCACGTTAGATCGTCGAAAAGGTGATAGAATTGACCGGGCGAAACAGCTTTCCGGCAGGTTAAAGGAATATGAGGAAGTCTTAGACCTGACGGAGCGCAAAGAAACGTTAACGCAGGTCATGGAGTATCAGGAACGGATGAAAAATGTGGCGACGCTCTTTCATTTCCATACGGATCTGCAGGGGCGTCAGCTGCGGAATCTGGATGATAAAATCAGAAAGATCGGTGAGATATCTGAGCGGGATGCAATGGCTCTATTAGACCGCAATGAGGATGAATTTTACAGTTATCTGTATTATACCTCCGCAAAATACATCAAGGAGCTGGAAAGTAACAGGTTTCAAGATTTACGGAAAATTTTAGATGATGATGAAGATGTGAATGAGCAGGCAGCAGCATTTAACAAGTATCTGCAGAAATCGGAGAATGTAAAGAAGCTGCAGAAGGTATTTCCAATCATGATAACGACCTGCATTTCTTCCCATAAACTGGGTGAACCGGAACCGCTGTTTGACATGACAATCATGGATGAGGCGAGCCAGTGCAATGTTGCGGTCTCACTTGTGCCAATCATCCGGGGTGAAAAACTGATGCTGGTGGGAGATCCGCAGCAGTTAAAGCCGGTTATTTTATTGGACGAACTCACGAACCGGAAACTGCGCAGAAAATACCATGTTGCGGATGAATATGATTACCGTGAAAATTCCATTTATAAGACGTATCTTGCCTGTGATGCGGTCAGCGATGAGATACTTTTGCGAAATCATTACCGCTGTAATAAAAAAATCATAGACTTTAACAACAAAAAATATTATAACTCCAAACTTCAGGTGCAGTCCGACAGCAGGGAAAGACAGCCGCTTGTCTATGTCAATGTGGATGGCGGGCCGGGTGACATGAAGAATACCTCTCCGGCAGAGGTGGAGGAGATCATGCGCTATGCGGGGGAAAATCCTGATAAAAGTATTGCTGTCATCACACCGTTTGTGAATCAGCGGATACTGATCGAGCGAGGAATCAAAGAAAACGGATTTGAGCATGTCGTGTGCGGAACGGTACATGCATTTCAGGGAGACGAAAAGGATGTGGTGCTGTTTTCCACGGCGTTAAGCGACCGGACTGGAAAGGGAACTTATGACTGGCTCAAAAATAATAAGGAACTGATCAATGTCGCAACGTCGCGGGCGAAGGACAAGCTGATCCTTCTTGCGGACGGGAAAGAATTGGAGCGCCTTCATCAGGGAAATGAGGACGATGATCTGTACGAGCTGGTGCAGTATGTGAAAATGAACGGGGAATCCAAAATTACGGAAAAACATATCAGTTCGAGAGCACTTGGAATCCAGCCGTTTTCCACGGAAACAGAAGCGGCATTTATGAAAAACCTGACACATGCGCTGGAAAATATCTGGCTCACCCGGAATAAATATACGATTCACAAAGAGGTTGCCATATCCCAGGTGTTCCATGATAATGTCACTTATGATAATCTGTTTTATATGGGAAGATTCGACTTTGTTGTCTATGAAAAGAGGGGAAAAAGCGAGCTGCCCGTTTTTGCGATCGAACTCGACGGCAAGGAGCATTTTGAGGATGAAGTGGTACGGGAGCGGGACAGACAGAAAAATGAGATCTGTAAGGCGCACCATATGCAGATCATCCGCGTGGAAAACTCTTATGCAAGACGTTATCACTACATCAAGGAAATTTTGAATGACTATTTTGCGAAGGCACGTTAAAAATTTTGCGTTCAAACATCCGGCAAAAAGTGGTATGATGTCTTTATGCATCACACAGGACAAAGGAGAAAATAATACAATATGGAAAAAAAGAGCCGGGAATTATTAGCACCGCATGTGGAAGAAGAACTGATGGATTATATTTTGCATACGCCGGTGAAAATAGGTGAGAAACTGCCAAATGAGTTTGAACTGGCAGAGCTGTTCGGCGTTGGGCGGAGCACAGTGCGGGAGACGGTAAAAAGCCTGGTTTCCAAAGGTGTGCTTGAGGTCCGCAGGGGTTCCGGGACTTATGTGATCGGGACGAACCGCTTAGAGGATGATCCGTTAGGGCTTTCAGGGTTTACGGACAAATATGAACTGGCGTTAGACCTCTGCAATGTGCGCCTGATGTTAGAGCCGGAGATCGCCATGCTGGCAAGTGAAAACGCGACGGACGAGGAAAAGGCGGAGTTAAAGCGGCTGTGTGATGAGGTGGAAAATCTGTATCTTGCCGGGGAGAACCATCTGCAGAAAGATGTGGAATTTCACACTTACATTGCGCGGTGCAGCAAAAATAAAGTCATTGAGAAACTGGTACCGATCATTCAGTCGGCGGTCATCACGTTCGTGAACCTGACACACCGCCAGTTAAAAGACGAAACGATTGATACCCACCGTGCGATCACGGATGCAATCTTAAATGGAGACAGTGCGGGTGCAAAATATGCGATGATCATGCACCTCAATTATAATCGTCAGATGATTTTGAAAAAACAGGCAAAGGCGCAGCAAAAAAATGAGTAAGGGACAAAAACTCCAAAAACTGGTAAGACGTCATATGACATGATGCAATATCGGAAAAATATACAAAAAACAAGGTGCTTTTTTAGGAAAACACCTTGTTTTTTTGTCTAAAAGAGAGGTTTTAACAAACTAGACATCAGATGTATTGACAAAAAATGATCAATAAAATACAATAATCGCAATGAAACATCAGACGTCATACAAATATCAATAAGGAGGTATATCATGGGTAACGTCGCAGAATTAGATACAACCCGGCTGGTTATCGCAGCAATTATCGGACTGGCATTGTTGTTAGTTTTGATCATCAAATTTAAGGTTCACGCAATGCTTTCGATCTTAATCGGTGCGATTGCAATCGGACTGATCGCAGGAATGCCGTTTGAAGAAATCGTAACGGCGGTGGACGATGGTATAGGAAACACGCTAAAGGGAATTGCCCTCCTGGTAGGACTCGGTTCCATGTTCGGTGCGATACTTGAAGCATCGGGTGGAGCACAGACTTTAGCAGTTACAATGGTAAAGAAATTTGGGGATGAGAAGGCTGCATGGGCGCTTGGAATCACCGGCCTTGTTATTTCTATCCCGGTATTCTTTGATGCAGGACTTATCATTTTAATTCCACTTGCATTTTCTCTTGCAAAAAGAACAAAGAAATCTTCCCTGTTTTATGCGATCCCGCTTTTAGCAGGACTTGCCGTAGGACACGCATTTATTCCGCCGACACCTGGCCCGGTATTAGTTGCCACAATGTTAAATGTGGAACTTGGATGGGTTATTTTAGTCGGTGTATGCTGTGGATTTTTTGCAATGATCGTTGCAGGTCCGGTCTGGGGAGCTATCTGCGGAAAGAAATTTTATGTTCCGGTTCCGGATCAGATCGCAAACCAGGAAGATATTGATGAATCCAAACTTCCGAGTTTTGCATCGGTCGTTACCATCATCATGATCCCTCTGGTACTTATCATATTGAAATCTGTTGCAGGCGTGGTTCCGGCATTGGCAGGAGTGGCACCGTTATTTAACTTTTTAGGACAGCCGTTTGCAGCACTTCTGATCGCAACATTAGCCGCAATGTTCATCCTTGGAACAAGACATGGATACACGATGCCGGAATTAGAGAAGATCCTCACAAAATCTTTAGAGCCGACAGGACTGATCCTTCTTGTGACAGCATGTGGTGGTGTACTCCGTTATATTTTACAGTACTCCGGCTTAGGTGAGATCATTGGTAATGCTGTGGCATCCATAAATCTTCCAATCGTTGTTGTAGCATTTTTAGTTGCAGCACTGGTAAGAATCTGTGTAGGTTCTGCAACCGTAGCAATGACCATGGCAGCAGGAATTGTAGCAGCAATGCCGGAGATCGCATCCTTATCACCGATGTATCTTGCATGTGTGGTTGCAGCAGTTGCCGGTGGAGCGACAGTCTGCTCACACTTTAACGATTCCGGATTCTGGCTGGTAAGATCACTGATCGGACTTGACGAGAAGACAACGTTAAAAACCTGGACGATCATGGAGACATTGGTTGGTGGAACCGGATTTATCGTTGCACTGATCATTTCTTTCTTCGTGTAGAAGAAACGGTAATGACAGAGCAATCACAGAGCATGAAATTTAGTATATTATAGATTTTCACGGTAAAAAGCAGCGCAGGAATGGAGGCTAGTGTGAAAAATAAGATTTTTCACACGCAAGATTTGTGCTTACGCACAAACTTGAGATGCGCAAAAAACAGCGCAAGAATGGAGGCTATTATGGAATTAAGAAGTCAGAAAGTAAGAGAACTTGCACCGGAGATGGACCCGCTTCGCATGGGTATGGGATGGAAGGCAGAGGAGCTTTCCAAACCGCAGATCATCATTGAGAGTACTTATGGAAACAGCCATCCGGGTTCAAGCCATTTAAATATTTTTGTGGAAGAAGCAGTAAAAGGTGTTGATGAAAACGGCGGAAAAGCAGCGCGTTATTATGCAACAGATATGTGCGATGGAATGTCCCAGGGACACGATGGAATCAATTATTCTTTAGCACACAGAGATGCGATCACAAACCTTGTGGAGGCGCAGGCAAACGCTACAACGTTTGATGGTGGTGTTTTTATCGCAAGCTGTGACAAGGCAATGCCGGCGATGCTTATGAGTATCGGCCGTTTAAAAGAGATGAGCGCGATCGTTGTGACCGGTGGTGTTATGGAAGCAACGGTTGTAAAACCGGAATATGTGGAAAATGATCCGGGCTGTAAGATCAATGAGCTTTTAACCTTAGAGCAGATCGGAAAATTCAGCGCGCAGTATGAGCGTGGTGAGATCCCGGAAGAGCAGCTCCGCTATTACAAACACAATGCATGTCCAAGCTGTGGCGCATGTTCTTTCATGGGAACCGCTTCCACAATGCAGGTTATGGCTGAAGCACTTGGACTGATGCTTCCGGGAACAGCACTGATGCCGGCAACTGCGCCGGAATTAAAAAAGGCTGCCTATGATGCCGGAAAACAGTTAATGAAATTAGTTGAGATGGGAATTGCTGCAAAAGATATCGTCACAATGGAAAGTCTTGAGAATGCGATCATGGTACATGCTGCAATCTCAGGTTCCACCAACGCGGTCATGCACATTCCGGCAATCGCACATGAATTTGGTTTTGAAATTGATGCGGATACGTTTGACAGAATGCACCGCGGTGCACATTATCTGCTAAACATCCGCCCGGCAGGAGACTGGCCGGCACAGTATTTCTACTATGCAGGCGGTGTGCCGAGAGTCATGGAAGAAATCAAGAGCATGCTCCACCTTGATGTGATGACAGTTACCGGAAAAACACTCGGTGAGAATTTAGAAGAGTTAAAAAAGAACGGTTTCTACGAGCACTGTGATGCGATCTTAAAAGAGAAATCCGCCCTGATCGGAAAAGAGATCAAACGTACCGATATCATCGCTGATTTTGACCATGCGATCGGTACAGAGGGAAGCATCGCAATCCTGCGCGGCAACCTTGCACCGGAGGGAGCAGTCATTAAACACACTGCCTGCCCGAAAGAAATGTTCCATGCAAGATTAAACGCAAAACCGTATGACAGCGAGGAAGAAGCGATCGATGCGATCCTGAAGGGAAAAGTAGTACCGGGAGATGCCGTATTTATCCGCTACGAGGGACCGAGAGGCAGCGGTATGCCGGAGATGTTCTACACCGGCGAGGCAATCTGCTCCGACCCGAAACTTGCAGCCAGCGTTGCACTGATCACAGATGGACGTTTTTCCGGCGCATCCAGAGGACCGGTCGTAGGACATGTATCTCCGGAGGCAGCAGCCGGCGGCCCGATCGCATTCGTGGAAGAGGGAGATCTCATTGAACTTGATGTTGAGAACCGCCGTCTTGCGATCGTAGGTGTCAAAGGCGAGGAAAAGACCGGGGAAGAAATTGCACAGATCTTAGAGGAACGTAAAAAGAACTGGAAAGGTTTTACCAGCAAATATAAGAGTGGTCTGTTAAAATTGTATGCACAGCATGCGACCAGTGCGATGAAGGGTGCCTATATGGACTAAGTATCCAGACCATAAAAAAATCCGGGTGTTGCTGCCCGGATTTTTTGTATTATAGTACGATGTCAGCTCTGCTTTTTTAATTCACAGGAAATTACGTCCTATGAATTAAAAAGCCCTCCGGGCGGGATGCGCATCTCGCGGAGTAGAAGTTAGCTGTAAACAGCACCGCTCGAGCGCGAAAGAGTCGCAAGCGACTCCTTGTTCAATATCAACTGATAGTTGATGCGTAAAAAGAAATAACAACCGGCACATGCTTGAAAAATCAACCATTAGTTTTTATAATGAAATTAGAAAAACGAGATGGGGGATGCGAAATGTTTGATATCATGACAATGGCGGAAAACATCAAAACATACCGGAATAAAAGAGGACTGAATCAATATGAATTTGCGGAAAAATTAGGAATCAGCCCACAGGCGGTATCCAAATGGGAGTGTGGACTGTCCTGTCCGAGTGTCGAAAATCTTTGTGTGATCTCAGAGATTTTAGATGTTTCCATTGATACGCTGATCGGTGAAAACAGTGACAGTGAAAAGATGATGATCGGAATCGATGGCGGGGGAACGAAAACAGAGTTTGTTTTATTTTCGGAAAGCGGAAGAATTTTAAACAGGATCGTCCTTGACGGCTGCAATCCGAATACGGTAGGAATGGAGGAGGCAATGAACATCCTGCAGCTTGGCATTGATACGCTCATGAAGATCAAGGGGAAGATCAGCGGAATCTTTGTGGGTGCTGCAGGATTAGATTCCGGAAACAATACATCAAAGATCAAAAAGATGTTAAAAGAAAAATATCCGAAAGTAAAAATCCAGTGCGAAAATGACATCTATAACGTCATTGCCTGTGGAAAAAATCTTGACCGGTGTGTGGCTGCAATCAGCGGAACCGGAATGATCATTTACGCAAACCAGAATGGAAATTTAAAGCATTTTGGCGGGCGCGGCTATCTGCTTGATAAAGGCGGCAGCGGCTACCACATCGGACGGGATGCGATCTGTGCAGCGCAGGATGCAAGGGACGGGATCGGAGAACATACGATACTGACGGATCTTGTTGAGGAAAAGTTAGGGAATACGGTATGGGAGAGCATCCAGGACATCTACAGTAAAAACCAGTCCTATATCGCTTCATTTACGCCGTGCGTATTTCTGGCATATGAAAATGGGGATAAAATCGCCGAGCAGATTTTAAAGAACAATGCAGCATGTTTAGCGGAACTTATCAATTTTGCCGTGGATCATTATGATATCGGAAAATATGTGGTTGCATCCGGCGGAATTTTAAAACAGAAACCGGCATTCCGGGAAATGCTAAAAGAGATGCTGCATCCGGATATTGAATTAGACGTTCCGGACTATCCGCCGGTATATGGCGCATGTATCATGTGCTGCCTGTTATGTGGGGTTGATACAAAGCCGGTAAAAGAACGTTTTATGATGTCATATGATTCATACCAGTAGGGAGAGGGAGGAAAATAACATGAGAATTATTAAAGTAAAAAACTATGATGAGGTTTCTGTAAAGACGGCAAATATGATTTTAGGACAGGTAAATTTAAAACCGGATGCGGTTTTAGGACTTGCTACCGGTGGTTCACCTGTGGGGGCATATAAAAAGATCGTGGAAGCATATAACAACGGTGAGGTTGATTTTTCCGGAGTTACAACGATCAATCTGGATGAATACAGAGGAATCAAAAGAAACCACGAACAGAGCTACTGGAGTTTTATGCAGGAAAATCTGTTTAAACATGTAAATGTAAGGGAAGACCACATTTTCATTCCAAACGGAGAAAATCTTAACAGTGAGGAAGTCTGCAGGGAATATGACAAGATCATCGAAAATGCCGGTGGTATTGATATGCAGCTTCTTGGAATTGGCCTGGACGGACACATCGGTTTTAACGAACCGGCGGATCATTTTGAAAAAAATACACACTGTGTGGAACTGACGGAGAGCACGATCGAGGCAAACAAGAGATTTTTTGAGAGTAAGGATGAAGTTCCGCGTCAGGCATATACCATGGGTATCCTGCCAATCGTACAGGCAAAGAAAGTCATCATGATCGCAAATGGAAAAAACAAGGCGGATATCATCAAAAAAGCATTTACCGGACCGGTCACACCGGAAGTCCCGGCATCCATTCTGCAGATGCATCCGGATTTCACACTGATCGCAGATGAGGATGCACTTTCGGAGATTTAAAAGGGGGAAAATCCAAAATGATCATAAAAAATGCATTGGTTTATACAGAAGATCATAAGTTTGAAAAGAAAGATGTCAGGATCGAAGATGAACGGATCGCAGAGATCGCAGAGAACGGTCAGATCACTGCCACAGATGAGGATGTGATCGACGGGGAAGGCATGTATGCGATACCGGGACTTGTGGATATTCATTTTCATGGGGCGGTAGGCTATGATTTCTGTCAGGCATCGAAAGAAGAACTGTTAAAAATAGCAGAGTATGAGGCAAAAAACGGTATTCTTGCCATCTGCCCGGCAACAATGTCCTATAATGAAGAAATCTTAGGACATGTCATGGACAAGGCGGCAGATTACAAAGAAGATACCGGAGCAGATTTGGTCGGCATCAATATGGAAGGCCCGTTTATCAATCTAAAAAAAGCCGGGGCACAGAATCCGGAATATATTATGCCGGCAGATAAAGAAATGTTTCTGCGTCTGCAGGAGAGAAGCGGCGGGCTGATCAAACTGGTAGATATCGCACCGGAAGAAAAAGGTGCGATGGAATTTATCGAACAGTGCCATGACAAGGTAAAAATCTCTATCGCGCATACCTGCAGTGATTACGATACGGCGCGCGAGGCATTGGAAAAAGGCGTGGGCCATATGACACACCTCTATAATGCCATGCCGGGGATCAATCACAGGGAGCCGGGACCCATCATAGCGGCACTTGAGGCAGGAGCCGAGGTGGAACTGATCGCAGACGGTATTCATATCCATCCGGCGATGGTGAGAACGACATTCCGCATTTTCGGGGCAGATAAAGTCATTCTGATCTCAGACAGTATGGAAGCTACGGGACTTTTGGACGGGGACTACCAGCTTGGCGGGCAGGGCGTGACCGTAAAAGGCAGAAAAGCCGTCCTGACAAAAGATCCGGGTGTTATCGCAGGCAGTGTCACAAACCTGTTTGACTGCATGAAAAACTGTGTACTGAATATGGGAATCCCGCTCGAGGATGCAGTCCTGGCAGCAACTGAAAATCCTGCGGAATCGATCGGTGTGGAGAAAGATTACGGTAAGATTGCAGTTGGAAATTATGGAAACCTGCTATTGCTGGATAAAGATCTGCAGATAAAAAACATCGTTCAAAAAGGGAAAATAATGTCCGTCTGAAAATTACAGACATGGTCGTAAGTGCACAATTTTTTAATTTTTTTAGTAATTTTTCGCGATCTTAAGGCAGAGGCTTGAACTTGCAGATATTTAATAGTATAATCACTTAAGCTAAAAAAATTTTAAGTACCTAAAAATATATTTATGGAGGAAAATGCGCGATTCTTATGGAGCGGGTATTTCTCTCTGAAAAACAAGGAGGACATTATGATTACCTGGAACAACTTAGACACCCTTGATTCCTATAAGGAACTTTCAAAGGCTTCCCGCGTAAACCTTGCAGAAGTAATGTCAGGCGAGAACGGTGCAGAGCGTGTAAAAAATTACAGCATTCCTATGGCTGAGGGATTTACTTACAATTATGCAGCAAAAGCTGTTGATGATGATGTGCTTGATGCACTCGTAAAACTTGCAAAAGAGGCACAGCTTGCAGAGAAATTTAAGGCTCTCTACAATGGTGAAGTTGTAAATACCGGTGAAAAACGTCTGGTACTTCATCATATGACACGTGGACAGCTTGGTGATGCAGTAAACGCTGACGGCGTGGACAAACGTGCTTTTTATGTAGAGCAGCAGAACCGCATTGCTGATTTTGCAAACAAAGTACATGCAGGCGAGATCACAAACGCAGCAGGTGAGAAGTTTACAACAGTTGTTCAGATCGGTATCGGCGGCAGTGATCTTGGTCCTCGTGCTATGTATCTTGCATTAGAAAACTGGGCAAAGAAAAACAACACATTCAAGATGGAAGCAAAATTCATCAGCAACGTTGACCCGGATGATGCAGCAGCAGTTTTAAATTCCATTGATGTGGCACACTCTATTTTCGTACTGGTTTCCAAATCAGGTACCACACTTGAGACATTAACAAATGAATCTTTCGTAAAAGACGCATTAAAGAAAGCAGGATTAGATGCTTCGAAACATATGATCGCAGTTACCAGTGAGACATCCCCGCTTGCAAAGAGCGATGACTATCTGGCAGCTTTCTTCATGGATGACTATATCGGAGGACGTTTCTCTTCCACTTCCGCAGTCGGCGGAGCCGTTTTATCCCTGGCATTCGGACCGGAAGTATTTGCACGGTTCTTAGAGGGTGCAGCAGCCGAAGATAAACTTTCCGCAAATGAAGATGTATTAAAGAACCCTGAGATGCTTGATGCACTGATCGGTGTATATGAGCGAAACGTTTTAGGTTATCCTTGCACTGCAGTATTGCCATATTCCCAGGCATTAAACCGTTTCCCTGCGCATTTACAGCAGCTTGACATGGAGTCAAACGGTAAATCTGTAAACCGCTTCGGTGAGCCGGTCAGCTATCCGACAGGCCCGGTGATCTTTGGTGAGCCAGGAACAAATGGACAGCACTCTTTCTACCAGTTATTACATCAGGGAACCGACATTGTTCCACTTCAGTTCGTTGGATTTAAGAATAACCAGATCGGAACCGATGTTGTGATCCAGGACAGCACAAGCCAGCAGAAACTGTGTGCAAACGTTGCAGCACAGATCGTTGCATTTGCATGTGGTAAATCCGATGAGAACCGCAACAAGAACTTTGAGGGCGGCCGTCCATCCAGCATCATTATCGGTGATCAGGTAAATCCTGGTTCTCTTGGTGCGTTATTAGCACACTTCGAGAATAAGATTATGTTCCAGGGATTCTTATGGAATGTAAACAGCTTCGACCAGGAAGGTGTTCAGCTTGGTAAAGTCCTTGCAAAACGTGTTCTTGCACATGAGACAGACGGTGCACTGAAAGTATTCAGTGATCTGCTGAATATCTAGTAGATATGGATGATGGTGTAAACTTGGGATTCTATGTAATTTAGGATTACATGTAATTTAGGATTACATGTAATTTGGGATTACATGTAATTTGAGATTACATGCAGTTTGTCAGTGAATACAATTTCAGATGAAGTAAAAATGCTCTTTTCTAAGCAGGCGGGTAAATGTCTCTCAGAAGAGGGCATTTTTTGTGTTGTGGGATTTTTTATAATGCGCAAAGCAATCAGGCATTGAATTGTTCCAATCCAGCAATTATAATGAAAGACATTAGTTGTTGATGGAAAAGGGTGGTTTTGAGATCATCATAAGAAATATTTTTTTGAAACCATGATTTGGAAACAGAAAGGACAGACATATGGAACAGGAACAGCAGACACCGCACAAAAGGCGTGTACGTTATAAAGGAAAATACCCGAAGAAGTTCGAGGAAAAGTATAAAGAACTTCAGCCGGAAAAATATCAGGATACGATCGAACATGTCATCAAAAAGGGAAACACGCCGGCAGGAATGCATATTTCCATTATGGTGCAGGAAATTCTTGATACCTTAAATATCCAGCCGGGCGAGACCGGTTTTGATGCTACGTTAGGATATGGAGGGCATACAAAAGCAATGCTTGCCTGTCTGAACGGACAGGGGCATATCTATGCAACCGATGTTGACCCGGAGGAGTCCGCCAAGACGAAAAAGAGACTGGAAGAACTCGGGTACGGAGAGGATATCCTGACGATCCGGCTGCAGAATTTCTGTACGATCGATGAGATCGCAAAAGAAGCCGGCGGTTTTGATTTCATTTTAGCGGATCTGGGTGTATCTTCCATGCAGATCGACAATCCAAAGCGTGGATTTTCATTTAAGGTGGATGGTCCACTTGACCTGCGCTTAAATCAAGAAGCAGGAATCAGCGCGGCAGAACGTCTTGATACCATCACAAGGGAGGAACTTGCCGGAATGCTCTATGAAAATTCCGATGAACCTTACTGTGAGGAGCTTGCGAAGGCGATCACCGACGAGATACGAAAGGGCAGCCGGATCGACACGACGACAAAATTGCGCGAAGTGATTGAAAAAACACTTGATTTTCTGCCGGAAAAAGAAAAAAAGGACACGATCAAAAAGACCTGTCAGCGTACATTTCAGGCACTCCGCATCGATGTGAACCGTGAGTTTGAGGTCTTATATGAATTCATGGAAAAACTGCCAGACGCCTTAAAACCAGGTGGACGTGTGGCAATCCTCACGTTTCATTCCGGGGAGGATAAGCTGGTCAAGAAAGCATTAAAAGAAGGCTGTCGTGCAGGAATTTATGCAGATTATTCAAAAGATGTTGTAAGACCGAGTGCACAGGAATGTGCACAGAATGGAAGAGCGCGGTCTACGAAGATGCGCTGGGCAGTCCGGGCATAGAAGATTTATTGGTGCTGATATGGTATCATGGATTGAAATAAAAAATGAATGCTCAGATCATGTTAATTACAAACTGGCATGGCTGAAAAAGAAAAAACTGGATGTTTTCATGCATCCAGTTTTTTCTTATACTTCATAACATCAGGATCCGGAAAGAAATTGATACAGAGTAACTGTTTGAAAAACTGCGCAGAAAATCAAACTGGTTGTCTGAAAAAGGAGAAAGTTAGTTATGAGTAATATAAATAATACAAAAGAGCAGTATGAATTAAACCGTGAACTGGCACAGATGTTAAAGGGTGGTGTCATCATGGATGTCACAAATGCCGAGCAGGCAAAAACCGCAGAGGCAGCAGGAGCATGTGCGGTTATGGCATTAGAGCGGATCCCGGCGGATATCAGAGCGGCAGGCGGTGTGGCAAGAATGAGTGATCCGAAGCTGATCAGGGAGATTCAGGGTGCGGTTTCCATTCCGGTTATGGCAAAATGCCGAATCGGTCATTTTGCGGAGGCACAGATCTTACAGGCATTAGAGATCGATTACATTGACGAGAGTGAAGTGCTTTCTCCGGCAGATGATGTTTACCACATTGACAAGACAAAATTTCAGGTGCCGTTTGTCTGCGGAGCAAAAAATTTAGGAGAGGCACTCAGAAGAATCGCTGAGGGTGCAGCGATGATCCGTACCAAAGGGGAACCGGGAACCGGTGATGTGGTTCAGGCGGTACATCATATGAGACTGATCAACTCCGAGATCGCGGCAGTTGCGGCAAAACGTGAAGATGAACTTTTCGAGACAGCAAAACAGCTTCAGGTTCCATATGATCTAGTAAAATATGTGCATGACCACAAAAAACTTCCGGTTGTAAACTTTGCAGCAGGCGGTGTGGCAACTCCGGCAGATGCGGCACTGATGATGCAGCTTGGCGCTGAGGGCGTATTTGTAGGTTCCGGTATCTTCAAATCCGGCAATCCGGCAAAACGTGCAGCAGCAATCGTACAGGCAGTGACCAATTACAATGATGCAAAACTGATTGCAGAGTTATCTGAAGATTTAGGAGAAGCGATGGTCGGCATCAACGAGGACGAGATACAGCTGCTTATGGCAGAGCGTGGGAAATAAATTGCTCAGAAATGGAGATTAGTGTGAAAAATAAGATTTTTCACACGCAAGATTTGTTCTTACGCACAAACTTGAGATGCGCAAAAAACAGCGCAAGAATGGAGAATATCATGTCAGAAAAAGTATCAATCGGAATCCTTGCGGTGCAGGGCGCATTTGCGGAGCATCAGGCGATGCTTGACGGGCTTGGCGCGGATACATTCCTGATCCGTCAGAAAAAGGATTTGGAAGAGTCTGTGCAGAATGGCGGACTGCAGGGGATCGTGCTTCCCGGAGGTGAAAGCACGGTACAGGGAAAACTGCTTAGAGATCTTGGCATGTCTGACCAGTTAAAAGAACTGATCGAAGCGGGTACACCGGTGCTTGCGACCTGTGCAGGGCTGATCCTTTTAGCAGAGCGTGTTTCCAACGATGACAGAGCGTATTTAAAAACCCTGCCGGTAAGCGTGAAGCGCAACGCCTATGGTAGACAGCTCGGAAGCTTTGTTACGGATGCTGAGATCACACACGTTGGAACCTACCGGATGAATTTTATCCGTGCACCATACATTGATGAAATTTTAGATCTGCAGGTAGAGACGTTAGCGGCGGTGGATGGCAATATTGTTGCGGTTCGCTATAAAAATCAGCTTGCGCTCAGCTTTCACCCGGAAGTGAGTGAGGACGCGAGAGTGCATGCATATTTCTTAGACGAAATCGTGCAGGCTGTATAAAAAAGAAGAAATGGGCGAAGGGGACTTGAATAAAGGAACTTTCGCCCAAAATACTTGACATAGAAAACCATCCGGTATAGAAGATAGATTGAAAGAAGGTAAGATCGGGCGTATAATAAAGATAAATGAGCAATTTTGAAACAGAAAGTTATGAAAGAATCAGGTACAAAACACCTGTGGAGATGGAGGAACGCTATGGTCGGTGCAGTGGATGGATACAAATGGAATATCACAGATTCTTATGATAATCATTTAAATCAGCGGAATAATGTTAATAATAAGAATGATCTGGGACAAAAAGATACAATCGATGCGGATGATAAATCTAAGCCCACAGAGTGCCAGACCTGTAAAAACCGTAAATATGTTGACGGTTCGAACGAAGCGAACGTCTCCTTTAAAAGTGCGGCACATGTTTCACCGGAGGCTGCATCGTCTGCTGTCCGGGCACATGAGGGACAGCATGTTTCCAATGCATACAACAAAGCTGCCACACAAAACGGCGAAGTTGTGTCTGCATCTGTGAGAGTCCAGACGTCGGTCTGTCCGGAATGTGGACGATCATATATCTCAGGGGGTGTAACAGATACACAGATCAGATATTATAATGAGACAAATCCCTACCAGAAAGATTTAAAGAGCACGGACGGGATTAAACTGCGCGGGGCAAACGTCGATGAGATCGGATAAATAAGTGATTTGTACCCCGAAACAAACTTATGATGTCAATGAAAACGTTGATTTCATTGAAAAGCGGGCAAGAATGGAGGATTTTATGTGTACAGCAGCAACTTACCGGACAAAGGATTTTTATTTTGGTAGAACATTAGATTATGAATTTTCATATGGAGAGGAGATTGCGGTAACACCGCGCAATTATCCGTTTCATTTCCACCATACAAAAGATTTAGAAAAACATTATGCAATCATTGGAATGGCGCATATGGCAGGAGATTATCCGCTTTATTATGATGCGGTGAACGAAAAAGGTGTCGGCATGGCAGGACTTAATTTTGTCGGCAATGCATATTATCACAAGGAGCAGACAGGCAAAGAAAATGTAGCGTCATTTGAATTTATTCCGTGGGTGCTTGCGCAGTGTGCAACATTAGATGAGGTGAAAAACCTGATTGCAGACTTGAATATTGTAGACACACCGTTTAGCGGGAACCTGCCGTTGGGCATGCTGCACTGGATCATTTCAGATAAGAGCGGATCGATTACAGTAGAGTCCATGAAAGATGGCCTGCATATCCATGAAAATCCGGTTGGCGTTCTGACAAACAATCCACCGTTTGAACAGCAGATGTTTATGTTGAATAATTATATCGGACTGTCACCGAAACAGCCGGAAAATCATTTTGCGGATAAACTGGCTTTGAATACCTATAGCCGTGGTATGGGAGCTTTAGGACTGCCGGGAGATTTGTCATCCGCGTCCCGTTTTGCAAGGGTTGCGTTTACAAAAATGAATGCAGTTTCCGATGATTCTGAGGAGGAGAGTGTGGCACAGTTTTTTCATATCTTAGGTTCTGTTGACCAGCAAAGAGGATGCTGCGAGGTCTCAGACGGAAAATATGAGATTACGATCTATACTTCCTGCTGTAATGCGAGCCGCGGAATTTATTACTATACCACCTACTCAAATAGCCGGATCACGGCAGTGGATATGCATAAAGAAGATCTTGAAGGAAACGTTCCGGTGCATTATCCAATGCTCACAAAACAGCAGATCATGTGGCAGAATTAATCTGGGTTTCCATTATATTTGCATTCTTTTAACACAAATTCACGGAAATTTCTTACGGCAGGCGGCATAAACGCCTGCCGGTCATGAATCATATACAGATTGCGTTCCCATACAGGCGCGCTGATCTGTAGAATCTTTACATCCAGCTTTAATAAAAGATCCATATAGGGAACGACGGCGATGCCAAAACCCTGTGCAGCCAGTCCGGCGATCACTTCGGCCTCTTCTGTCTCATAGGCAATCTGCGGGATTGCGTGGATCTGTGAAAACAGATGGTCTACGACATCACGCATACCGGAACCGTGGGAAAAATATATTTGCGGATATACGAGCGTTTCTGTCAATGCAACGGACTGTTTTGTTGCCAGCGGATGGTGGCTAGGAACAATAAGCACCAGATCTTCACGTGTGATCGGCACAGTGTCTAACGATTCTGTCTCCGGCGGCATGGAACAGAAAATCAGATCATAATCCCTTGCCGAGAGACCGTTGACAAGATCGCCGGTCGAGCCGGTATGAAATGTAAAACGCACATCATGCTCAGGATGGGATGCCAGATAACGCGCGGCAAGCTGCGGAATGAAACTGACACCGAGGGAACGCAGCATGCCAAGCCGGATCAATCCGTCACCGCGTGCGCTCCGCTGCAGGGATGAAACTCCGGAATCCAATGTGGCAAGCGTGCGGTTTGCGCAGATTAAAAACTCTTCCCCAAAACTTGTGAGTGTAGTATTGCGTCCGCTTTTTTCAAAAAGTGCCACGCCAAGTTCTGCCTCCAACTGCGAGATCGCATGGCTTAAACTCGGCTGTGTGATACAAAGTTCATGTGCAGCCTTTGTGTAGTGCTGCATTTTTGCTAAAGTTACAAAATAACGAAGCTGGAATAAGTTCATGGCAATCCTCCTTGTTTTGCGAAGCAAAATCCGAGCCCAATGGCGAGGAGAGGATTTTCCTTCCTGTTTTGCTCATTTTATCACGATTAATAGATACTGTCTATCGAACTATAAAAACTATTGATTTGTTAAATGAATTAGAAAGGTGTAAAGTGTTTCTGAAATTTGGGGATGGCCATAAATGCAGAAGCAGGACTTCTGTAAAAACATCCCCGGGAGGAAATATTTAAAATGAAAGAAACAGAAATACAGAAAGAAAAATCCCGCCGCACGGTCCGCGGGGAACTTGCACTCATGGTCGCAGTTGCCATCAACAGTCTTGGTGTTGTACTGATGCTGCATTCCGGTGCAGGCATCTCGGCAATATCAAGCGTGCCGTATGCATTTTCCGAAGTTTTCACACGCGTATCGCTTGGAACCTGGACTTATATATTTCAGGGACTTCTGGTGCTAAGTCTCATGATCCTGCGGAAAAAATTTGTGCCGCAGTATCTGTTCAGTTTTGTAGTGGGATTTGCATTCAGCGAATTATTGGATGTGCATGAGAGCTGGATCAATGTTTTGCCGCTGACGCCGGGATATCGTGTAATCTATTTTCTGATCAGTTATATTTTGCTCTGTATTGGAATTGCTTTGTCGAACCGATGCAAACTGCCGATCATACCGACGGATTTATTCCCGAGAGAATTGTCGGATATCACATCCGTTACCTATTCTAAGATCAAAGTTGGATTTGATGTTACCTGCCTTGCCGTGACAGCCGGACTGACCTTTGCATTTTTAGGACATCTTGACGGCCTTGGGATCGGAACTATTTTAGCCGCATTTACTATGGGAAAAGTGATCGGACTGATCGGAAAATGGATGGACAGACATGCCTGCTTTGTATCGTTCATGACACAAAGACAGACAGCCTGAACTAGTGTAATGTATCATTCACATTTCGTATAATTACTTGCCTGAATTTTCATCTGCTGTGGCAAATGAAAATTACAAATTTTTCTCAAATGCTTCCACTGCCTTTGCATCTAAGATAGAGGTGCAATGCGGGCAGCGGCAGGCATCGATCGCAATCTCACTTTTACACATCGGACAGATCTTAGTTGGCTTTTTCTCTTCCGGCGCATCTTCTTTGACCGCTAATTTCGAAGCAGCGGTATTTAACGCTTTCACCAGTATAAATACAACAAAAGCCATGATCAGGAAATTCATCACGGCAGTCAGAAACTTTCCGTAATTCAATGTGACATCCCCAACAATATTCCAGTGCAGCTTGTCAAAATTCATGCCACCGAAAATTCCAAGAAACGGGTTGATAATATCCTCGACCAGTGACGACACAATACTTGTAAAAGCACCGCCGATAATAATACCGACAGCCATGTCCATCCGAATCGAACCCATCCACATAATTATATCGGCTCAAAATCCCCCCACAAGACTGTTCATAACAAAAAAGTGTGTTATAATCAAAAACAGGAAATAATTTGAATACAAAAAGAAATAGATAACACAAAAAACAGCAAAAATAGAAGCAAAAAAGAAGGTGTGACACACATGACAATGCAGGAAGCGGTCATAAAAAATATTGATACGGATTACTCGTACCAGCTTGCAAAACGGATGGAGCAGTTTCGCTCAAACGAGAAACTCGGTTACCGTCCTGCGGGTTCGAAGGCAGAATTCCTGACAGGGGAAATGTTAAAGGATGAGATGCAAAAACTTGGACTGTCGGATGTATGTAAAAATGCGGTTACCGTGGATGGCTGGGAGTTTAAAAATGCGGAGCTTACGTTTGAAACGAAAGAGGGAAAAAGGCATACCGCATTGCTCGGGGCATATCAGACAGATTTTGTAACGGACGGTGAGCAGGCATTTTCCCTGATGTATCTTGGAAAGGGAACAGAAGCGGATTATGAAGGGAAAGATGTAACCGGAAAACTGGTGTTAGTGGATATCAACCAGAGAGATGAGTGGTGGATCAATTATCCGGTTTATCAGGCACATTTAAAAGGTGCGGCGGCAGTGATCGCTGTGCAGTGTGGCGGTTATGGAGAAGTCGATGCGAAGGCACTCAACGCACAGGATATCGCCGGACCGGAGGATGCACCGGCATTTTCCATCTCAAGGGAAGATGCTGCATTATTGAGGGAACTGCTGGATGGAGAGAAAGAAGCAACCGTATGGTTGAAAGCCGACAGCCGGGTAAAACGTGACTGCACGACTTATAACATTTCAGGCTGTATTCCGGGAAAACACCCAGAGCGCATGGTATTGTTATCTGCACACTATGACTCCTATTTCAGTGGATTTCAAGATGATAATACGGCAGTCGCCATGATGTTTGGCATTGCAAAAACGCTGATTGAAAGCGGATTCAAGCCGAACAACACGATCGTGTTCTGTGCGATGGCGGCAGAGGAATGGGGCGTTGTTGATTCCAACTTTGACTGGTCGACCGGAGCTTACGAGCAGATTTTTACCGCACATCCGGAATGGGTCGGAAAAGTGATCGCAGATCTGAATTTTGAGCTGCCGGCGCTGGCACACGGCACGCGTGCAAGAATCCGCTGCTGTTATGAATATGTACATTATATAAAAGAATATTTAGACGGACTTCCGGAACTGACAAAGGCTTATCCTGAGATGACAAGCGTGACGGCACCGATCGAAACCTGGTCAGATGATTTTTCGATGGCAATCGCAGGAATCCCTTCCATGGTCAATGATTTTACCGGCGGAAGTTTTATGGAAACACATTACCATTCCCAGTTTGATAATGATGATTTTTATGATGAGGCGGTTTACCGGCTGCACCATGAGCTGTTCGCACTGCTGATCTTAGCACTGGATGAAACGGCAGTTGTGCCGCTTGATTTTACACCGGTGTTAGAGCGCATACTTGCCGGAGACAGTGAAATCACAGCGAAAGTGGAAGAAACACAGGAACAGATCGCTGCAATCACAAAAAAATTAATTCAGGTAACAGAAGAGGCACAGGAAAAAGCAAAACAGTCTTACGAAGAGACTGCCGCTATCAATACCCGCTACCACGCACTTCTTGCAGAAGGTAACATGCAAGAGGCAGAACAGCTCTTTGCGGAAAACAGGGAAAGAGAAAAACAACTGCTTGTAAAATTCAAACAGGAGCAGGATCGTTTTGTCCGCATTGACTGGTATGGAGAGGTATTTTTCCCGCATGAGATATTGTGGAAAAATATTGGTCTGCTGCAGAACGCGATCAACGCTTTAGAACAGTCAGATGTGGATAAAGCCTTGGAAAAAATTTATCAGGTGGATAACAATGCGTATGCGTTTATGTTTGATGAATATGTTTACCGTCATTTTACGGATTATGTGTTCAACCAACCGAAAGAACGTTTAAAATGGGGATATGGCAGACTGTTAGAGCATGAAGATCTTTATCACGTGGTAAAATGTCTACTGAAAAAGAGAAAAGAAGCAGACACAGACTACAGGGAAGAACTGCATTATTTAAAAGAATGTCATAAAAAACAGACCGGACGTCTGATTGACACCTTAAAAGAAACCGGTCAGACGATACAGGAAATGTTTTGACAGAATAAAAGAAACCAGTCAGACAATTCAGGAAATGTTTTGATAGAATAAAAGGGGATAAGAGAATATGAAATCGGACAAATTATACCGGGTAGAGCGTGAGGATCTGCCAAAATTAGAACAGCTTTTATACCGCTGCTTTGCACACGATCCGCTTTATGAAACACTGATCCCGGATGCCGAAGTAAGAAAAAGGCTGATGCCGGAACTGTTTCAATGCGATATGGATGAATTTTATGAAACCTGTGAGATTTTTGCGGACAGTAAGGAACTAAACAGTATTCTTGTTGTGTCGGATGAAGCAGAGCACATCAATATGTTTCATTTTTTCCTGACAGAGTCATGGGCAACGATCCATACGGATGCATTTCTGATCAAAGAAGACCCATCGCTTGTAACACTTCACAATTTCATAAAAGGCGGGGATTATTTAAACTCAAGCTGGACGGATCAGTTACATCAGACCCAGCGCCTTCATATTATTTATCTGGCGGTTGATCCGGATATGCAGCATCATGGGATCGCTGCGGAACTTTTAAATGAAACGATTGCGTATGCGCAGGAACACCATATGATGATATCATTGGAAACACACAATGAAAAAAATGTTGATTTTTATAAAAACTTTGGATTTCAGGTGTATGGAATTGTGGAGAAGAACTTCCCACTGAAACAATACTGCCTGATCCGTGAATACCAGTAGAAAAATGACAGGATACTGCGAAAAGTGGTGACCTGTCATTTTCTTTTTTCATATTTGCGCTAATGAAAAAAATGATTCGTCCGATATAAACACTAGAAAGCGAATTTCAAGGAAGAAAGGAGATGCCATTATGCGAGTAGAAGCTTATAATCAGGTGGCACAACTTTACAATAGAGAGAAGACGCAGAAAGTGCAGAGCACAAAGCAGCTCGGCTCCGGACGCGACGAAGTGCAGATCTCTTCTATGGGACGTGATTACCAGATCGCAAAGCAGGCAGTGGCAGATGCTTCGGATATCAGGGAAGATAGAGTCGCACAGCTTAAGGAAAGGTTGGACTCTGGTAATTATAACGTGGATATGAATGATTTCGCGAATAAGTTATTAGAAAAGTACAATGCTTTAGTAAAGTAAAAGTGAGGATGAATCTGTGGCTAGTTTAATGGAAGAGCTTTTGGATGTTTTGGATAAAGAGGAGAAGCAGTATGAAGAACTGATCGCACTTGCAAAAGAAAAGACAGATGCAGTGGTTCAGGGCGATGTCGGACATCTTAATGATGTAACAACGCGCGAGCAGGATGCAGCGAGTGTGCTTTTAAATCTTTCCAATAAGAGAAACCGTGTCTTAACAGATATGGCGACTGTCTTAGGTCAGAGCCCGGAAGAGATGACTATCACGAAGATGATCGGGTATCTGAATAAGCAGCCGAAAGAACAGGAAGCACTTACCAGACAGCGTGACAGACTACTTGAGGTCGGCACGCAGATGCAGCAGCTTAACAGACAGAATGAAGCACTTTTAAAACAGGCATTGGAGATGGTGGAATTTGACCTTACCTTGCTAAGAAGCACGCGGCAGGCACCTGAGACTGCCAACTATGATAAAAACGCTTACAATACGGGCGATATCTTAGGAAGCAGCGGATTCGATGCAAAGCAGTAATTCATAATAATAGAATGTCCGGAATGCGTGCATTCTATTTTTTAAGCAGGGAGGAACACTACCATGGCAAATGGTTTTGGAAGTATGTTTATCGGCGTAGCCGGTTTGCAGAGCAGTCAGAATGCACTTAACGTAACATCAAATAACCTGGCAAACTTAGACACAACAGGTTATGTGCGTCAGAGTGTTCTGTTTGCAGATCGTGACTATGTCACATTTAATACAACAGCAGCAATCAGTAATCAGCAGTCCGGTCTGGGTGTTACGATCGGAGATGTTGTTCATTCAAGAGATGTATTCTTAGACCGGTTATATCGTACCGAATCAAGCCGTCAGTCTTTCTATGCATCCACCAGTGAGGCACTGACAGAGGTACAGAACTATTATCAGGAATTAGAGGGACAGGCTTTTCAGGATGCATTAACCGATTTCTGGGGCTCATTTCAGGAGCTTTACAAATACCCGGAGGATAGCGTATATCAGAATCTTGTAGTTCAGAAAGCACAGCTTTTTACGAGCAGATCCAGTGCTGTTTATTCCGGACTTAAGAGTTATCAGTACAACATCAATTCACAGATTTCAGATGATATCGATCAGGTCAATGAACTTGGCAAGACGATCAGTGAACTGAATCTGCAGATCCAGAAAGTTGAGGCAGGAAATATTGAAACTGCAATGACACTGCGTGATGCAAGAGATCTGGCATTAGATGAATTGGCAAGTCTTGTTGATATTTCTTACAAAGAAGAAACAAATGGTGTTGTGCGTGTCAGCGTGGAAGGCAATGAGTTTGTTAACGAGAACGGCTACTATAAAGTAGAAAAGCAGACAGATAAAGTGACCGGATTTGTAACGCCATACTGGTCACATCTTTCTGACCCGGATAAGGGTGAATATACATATTTGTTTAATTTCAGCCGTGATATTTCCACGGAAAATAAAAATGATATGGGTGAGATTAAGGCGCTTGTGCTTGCAAGAGGAGACAAAGTTGCCAATTACAAGGATATCGTTGGATTAGACGGAAAGACCTATGATGATACAACCGGCATGTCTGTTATGCTCCGTGCAGAAGCACAGATGGATCAGTTGTTCCATGGAATTGCAACGGCGATCAACGATATCTTATGCCCGAATACGGAAGCATCGAATTATATTACAGGCCTGACAGGAAATAATTCCGTTACCATGACGGATGCAGATGGCAATACTTATACGGTAACAGCAAATACAAAGATCTTAGATGCAGATAAATGCGCAGTGGGATCAGATGGCAAACTTCCGCCACAGGAGTTATTTACAAGACTTGGAACGGAACGTTATACGGAGGTTTCCTATACAGATCCGGCTTCTGGTGAGACAAAGACCTATTATTTATACAATGAAGAAGATCCGGCTGATACAACAAAGCAGTACACGATGGGAAGTACAAGTGTGAACAGCGCATTGATCACAGATGAAACACTACTTCCACATTTACGGCAGAATGGAGATGTAGACCAGTCACTGATGGCAACACTTGCAGCAGTATGGGATAAAGAAAGCCTTTCTGTCAATCCGAATGATACAAAGAAATACAGCTTTAAGGATTATTATGCAGCCATGATAGGAGAGGTTGCTACCTACGGAAATGTATACAACTCTACTGCAACTAATCTTTCACAGACAGTACAGTCGGTTGATAACCAGAGACAGCAGGTGATCGGCGTTTCTTCCGATGAGGAACTGACATACATGATCAAATATCAGAACGCATACAATGCATCCAGCCGTTTTATCAATGTTATCAATGAGATGATTGAACATCTCATTACACAGCTCGGATAGTTATATAGGGGGTTAACATGCCATCAACATTTTTTGGATTAACGATTGCATCATCGGGATTAAGTGCATATCAGGTTGCCTTGAATACGAGTGCAAATAATATATCAAATGTACAGACAGAAGGGTACAGCAAACAGCAGGCGAACCGTGTTGCTTCCGAGTCTATCCGTGCCTATGCAAAATACGGCAGTATGGGAACCGGTGTTACGACCGAGTCTGTAAAACAGCTCCGCAACCAGTATTATGACAACAAGTACTGGTACAACCAGTCATCTGTCGGTTTATATGAGGCGAAGCTTAATTACCTGAAACAGATTGAAAATTATTTTATTGACGACGATTCATCCAAAGGTTTTTCTACGATCTTAAACACGATGTTTAATGACTTAGATACCTTAAAGAACAATGCCGGAGATGTGAATACACGTCAGCAGTTTATCGGAAGTGCCCAGAATTTCGCAACATTCTTTAACAGCGTTGCATCCGGACTGGGAGATATTCAGAATAATGCCAACGAGGAAATCAAATCTACGGTACAGAATATCAATTCCATTGCAGAGAAGATCGCAAGTTTAAACCACCAGATCAACGTCATTGAGATTCAGGGCGGTTATGCAAACGAGCTGCGTGACCAGAGAGCCTTACTGATCGATGAGCTATCCAAGATTGTTCCGACAGAGGCAGAGGAACTTCCGGTACAGAACTCAAACGATCCGGAACTGCCGACAGGAGCTAATTACTTTACAGTTAAGATCGGTGGTCAGGTACTGGTAGATACCTACGATTATGAAACATTAAAATGTGTTGCAAGGGAAAATAAAGTAAACCAGTCCGATATGGACGGTTTATATGATGTTAAATGGGAGAAAACCGGCAACAGCTTCAAAGCTGGCGCAAGTTCCATGTCAGGTACCTTAAAGGCATTGTTTGATATCCGTGATGGCAACAACGGAGAGAACTTTACCGGTGAGGCAAGAGTGATCGACAGCAAACATGTGAAAGTAGTCAGTCCTTCCATCACAGATATTGAGGCAATGACAGTGCCGGAGAGCGGTACACTTACCATTTATGGAAAAGATTACAATTATACGAATTTTACATTTGAGACGGATGCCAATGGCAAGATCACATCCTATACTTTCGAACTTGAGGATGCATTAAGCCAGCAGCAATCCAATAAGGTAGACGGTATGCAGGCATCCATCGGAAGCTCTGTTGATACCATGGGTGTTCCGTATTACATGTCACAGATGAACCAGTTTTTACGTTCTTTCTGTTCTTTATTTAATGATATCATGTTAAAAGGACAGGATTTAGACGGAAATGCAACAGACTATTATTCTTTCTTTACCGGTGCAGATCAGGTGACCGGTGAGGAATATGTATTAGGAAAGAGCGATAAGAATCATGGAAACACGACAGACTGCGGCGCAAGCTCCTATTACAAACTGACAGCATCCAATATCTGTGTATCTTCCATTTGTGTAAAGGATTCTTCCAAACTGGCTGCACAGTATAAGGCAGATACAGAGGAAGGTGTAGATAAGTATAAACTGGTGGAAGATCTGGCAAAATTAAAGAGTGATACGGTTTTATTCCGTGCAGGAAATGCATCAGGATTTTTAAAATGTATGATTTCTGATATCTCCATTGATACACAGCAGTCTACGATCTTCAGCAACAATTATACAAATATACAGGCAGCGCTTGAGACACAGAGAATGTCTGTTTCCGGTGTGGATGAGGATGAGGAAGCACTTGATCTGATCAAGTTCCAGAATGCCTACAATTTATCATCTAAAATGATCTCAGTTATGGCAGAAGTATATGACAAACTGATCGAGGAAACCGGAGTATAAACGGATTTATAACAGGAGGAAATGGCAATGCGTATTACAAATAATATCATATTGCATAATACATCCATTAATATCAATGGAAATAAAGGAAATGTGGACACACTGAACAATCAGATGACCAGCCAGAAAAAAATACAGCGTCCTTCCGATGACCCGGTAACGGCGATCCGTGCACTCCGTCTGCGCAGTACCTTAAGCGAGATCGACCAGTACTACGAGAAGAACATTCCAGATGCAGAGTCATGGTTAGATGTAACAGAGACTGCGATCACCAGTATGCAGGAAGTAATCAAGACGATCCGTACCCAGTGCGAATACGGTGCTCAGGATTCCCTGACAACAGACAACCGGAAAACAATCCTGACACAGCTGGAAAAACTTCGTGACAAAGTATATGCAGAGGGAAATGCAGACTATGCCGGCAGAACAGTATTTACCGGATACCGCACAAATAAAAAGCTGACATTCACGGAAGACGAACAAAAGACTTCATACGAGATCAACCAGAAGATGTCGTATGCTGATCTGCAGGAACACCGGTATTATGGAAATGATGTTACAGTTCCGGGAAATCAGGCAGATGTGTTAGATGGCACAAAGATCGCCTCTCCAACCCAGGCTGCTTATAATAGAATCCGTCTTGGTTATGACAGCATTGACAGTCTGGATGTGACAGATGCAACAGGAACTACCACGAAAACCTCTGCAAATGGAAGTACAGTAACCATTGATTATAATTATACGGATGCGGCAGGTGCGAAGCAGACTGGAAATATGAACGTCACGGTATACGATTCTTATGATAAATGGTTAGAAGCATCCACGAAAACACCAAAATCATATGACATTGCAGATGGTGAGGCAGTGCTGATCCGTAATACCGGAGAAATGGTATTCAGCAAAACAGCAGCAGATACACTTTCCACTAATAAAGCATCTCTTGATATTTCCTATACAAAGACCGGATTTACAAATGGTGAACTTCGTCCGGAATATTATTACAACTGCACAAATATTACAGATACGAACAATAAGTTAAAGTATGAGAAATATGATAAAGATGGCAATCAGATCTATCAGGATATCGATTATGTAGTGGCAGCAAACCAGACACTTACTGTCAATACAGAGGCATCAAATGTATTTGATCACGGACTCAGCAGGGATGTGGATGAGCTGATCGATGCTGTACAGCGTTCGCTTGACGCAGAACAGAAAGTGACAGATTTAAATGCCATGAAGAAAATGCAGGAATATTCTTCCGATGACTGTCAGGCAAAATTAGAAGAGTGGATCGCGGCAGCCGAAAAAGAGCGCGATTATGCAAATGATAATATGCAAAAACTTTATAACAGCTACATCGGAAACTGTGACAAATACCTGAACAAAGTGAATCTTGCATTAACGGATGTCGGAAGTAAAGGACAGAGCCTTGCTCTGACCAAAAACCGTATGTCAAATGAGCAGGAGACCATGGAAGAGCTGAAGTCTAAGAACGAAGATCGTGAACTCTCTGATATTATTTTGGAATATACAGCGGCATATACTGCTTATCAGTCATCACTGCAGGCAGCTTCCAAAGTAAATCAGGTGACACTGCTCAGCTATCTGTAAATTATATTAACAGCAGAAATAACGGCAATATTCTTAGAATACATGTCGTGACCATACAGATTGCACCAGGAGGAAAAGGGAATGAAAGCAAATACAAGGCTTTTTGGGGAGATAGATATTGACGAGGAGAAGATCATTACTTTAGAGAATGGAATGATCGGATTCCCGGATTTAAGAAAGTTTACCCTGATTTTTGATAAGGAAAAAGAGAGAACACCGTCCTCGATCATGTGGTTTCAGTCCATGGACGAACCGGAAATTGCATTTCCGGTCATGCATCCGAATGAGATCAAACCTGATTATGCACCATCGGTAAGCGATGAGATGCTAACGCCACTTGGAGATCTTACAGAGGATAATACCTACATACTTGTAACGCTCACAGCAGCGGCGGATAAAAAAGATACGACTGTTAATCTAAAGGCACCGCTGGTGATTAATACAGACACCAGAAAAGGCTGCCAGGTGATCGTCGAGGATGATTATCCGATCAAGTTTAATGTATATGAAGCTGTAAAAGGCAGAAAGAAAGCAGAGGAATAAAAATGCTGGCATTGACACGAAAAAAAGGTGAATCTCTGGTGGTAAACAATAACATTGAGATCACAGTGCTTGAAATCCGCGGAGATCAGGTAAAGATCGGCATATCAGCACCCAAAGAAGTGCCGATATACCGCAAGGAAGTATATCTTCAGATTCAGAATGAAAATAAGGCAGCTCTCAATATCGATGCAATCGCATCTTTAAAGGATCTGCTTTGAAAAATACCGGAGCTCATAATTCAGGATGATAGAATGTCCGCAGCGCGTGATTTCTATTGATTCAGACAGAAAAATGCGGCTCCGGTATTAATTTTATCTGCAAAGAAACCGATATAAATTGCAGATTAGGTAAAAGTATGCGCATAGTTTGGTATATAACTGACAAGCGCAGATAGACACAGGGAAGTGCAGGTTACAGCAGAAAGAAGCTGAGAATACCATGGAAACGGAGGTCAGGATCATGGGAGTTCAACGGATACAGGAAACATCGACAGCATCTTACGGCAAATCCGTAGAGGCAGCTGCAGTAGGAAGCAGCAATGCTGCGGGCAGTGGTGGCACTGCAGGCAGCAGTACAGCACAGACAGTGAAGAATATTACAACTCCATGGAAAACAGACACGAAAAACAGTACTGATACCAGAAACAGCATGAGTGCCAGAACAGACAAGGATGAAGAACAGGAAACACTCATTGGTGCAGGAAACAACACCCAGATCCGGAAAGCCGTAGAAGAGATCAATAAAAAGGCACACAATTCAGAAGCAATCTTTGGAATACATGATGCCACAAACCGTGTTATGATCAAGATCGTGGATAAGGATACCAAAGAAGTCTTAAAAGAATATCCGCCGGAAAAGACACTTGATATGATCGCAAAAGTCTGGGAAGTTGCAGGACTTTTAGTGGATGAGAAAATGTAAACAAAAATAGAAATAAAGACAGCACAGACTGTCTGCAGCTATATCAAATACAGGAAGAACAACAGATGAAAATTTTCATCAGATAGGAGTGATAATATGCCAATCAGAATTACCGGTTTAGCATCAGGTCTTGATACAGAGACAATTATTTCCGCTCTGGTATCATCCTACAATTACAAAACCAACAAATACAAAAAGGCACAGACAAAATTATCCTGGAAACAGGATGCGTGGAAATCTTTGAATACGAAGATTTACAGTCTTTACAGCAGCGTCGGCAACATGAAATTATCTACCGCATATAATTTAAAATCAACAACTGTTTCCGATTCTACCAAAGCAACGGTAAAGGCAGGAAATAATGCACCGACCGGAACACAGCAGTTAAACATTATTAAAGTTGCACAGGCAGGTTATCTGACCGGAGCGCAGCTTTCAAACAGTACAACAACATCTACAACGCTTGCAGAACTTGGCTACACAGGTGGAGATGCAAAGATCAACCTGACCAAGGGTGATGGTACAACAAAAGAAATCACATTAACACAGGGATCAACCGTTGGTGATGTGATTGCATCATTAAAAGATGCCGGTGTCAGTGCAAACTATGATGCAACAAATCATCGTATCTTCATTAGCTCAAAGGATACCGGAAAAGATAACGATTTTACCCTGACCGGTGCAAATACAGAAGGTGCAAGAGCGCTGTATCAGTTAGGACTGAGTGTTGGCTCTGATGCAACAAATGCAACATATAAGTCTTATACGCAGTACTATGATGCAGATGGCAATAAATTACAGCAGAATGTAGTGGATGCTATTCGGACATATCAGGATGCAAAGACAGCGTATGAGACAGCTTCTGCCCAGAATACAAATCTTACATCTGCATATGGATATGCGACAGCATATTCTGAAATGCAGGATGCATTAAAAAATAGTGGCTTAACTACAGATGAGCAGAAGAAACTTACCACATTACTTGGAATGAGCGCAACACAGAGAGTGAATTCTGTGATGGATGCGTCTGGAAATGTATACACCAAATCAACGACTTTGGATGATGGAAGTACTATTTATGAGTACGGAAGTGGAAATGATAAAAAATACATTCAGGCGATCACGACAGCAAAAGATGATCATAACAACATTTATACTAAAAATGCAGATGGCAACTATGTAGATTCAGGTGCGGGTCTGGTTTATAAGGCAACCGGTGAGAAGGACAGTGACGGCAATGAATATTATGTTTACACTGCTCCGGATGGTCAGGAAGCCAAAATTGCCATGAAAAATGAGACAACGAATTATTATCAGGCTGATGTAGCACAAAAAGGATACACGGAATACACAGATAATGATGGCATTGTTTATAGGTCAAATGAAAAAGGAAGCTATACCGGATCCGATGGAAAAACTTATAAGCTGGAAAACAATACGTTTACAGAAATCGACAGCGATGGCAATGCGGTTAGCAATGGAAGAACAGCGACAGTTACAGAAGATCAGAAAAAAGAAGTTAAGACAACTTACAGTCATGGAAATACAGCATTGTCTGATACATCCCGTGCAGCAGATCTACTGAGCAGGTTCAGGGAGGATCATAAGGATACACTTACCGATGAAGTTATTTCCAAATTGACCTCTAATATTGAGAAAGTCAATGTGTATGAAAGCGCAGAAGATACCCTGGATAACACCGACAAATATTCCAGAAAGAATATTATTGATTCTATTCAGGAAAAATATGCTGCGGGTGGTTCTGATGCTGTTACAAAAGAGACAGATACTTATGCAGCTCTAATCAAAACAAATCAGGAAACCATGACCACAGCACAGAAAACGATGGATGATAATGCTGTGCTTTCCGAACTTGCATCTATAGATACATCGACAACAGAAGGGAAGAATAAATACAATACAGCATTGGCAGAATTTGTTGGAAAAGTACAGTCTGCCCATGAAATCGTTGATAAAGGTTCTTCATTGACGAACAGTGGTGCTAAGAAGATTGATGGCTGTGATTCTGAAATTAAATTAAACGGTATTACATACACCAGTTCACTGAATACCTACTCTATCAACGGACTTTCCATTACTGCAATGCAGGCAACCGGAGATGGGGATACCAATGCGATCACTGTCACAACTGCGACTGATACACAGGCAATTTACGATAAAATCAAGAGTTTCCTGACACAGTACAATTCTCTGATCAACGAGATGACATCACTTTACAACGCAGATACGGCAAAGGGATATGAGCCTTTGACAGATGATGAAAAGAGTGCAATGTCTGATTCAGAAGTTGAGAAGTGGGAAGAGAAGATTAAATCTTCATTACTCCGTCGTGATGACAGCCTGGAAAGTGTCATGAATCTGATGACAAATGCCATGAGTCAGCCGGTTACGATTGATGGCAAGAAATATTATCTGTCAAGTTTTGGAATCAAGACACTAGGTTTCTTGAATGCACCGGAGAATCAGCAGAATGCATATCATATTGACGGCGATGAGGACGATACAGCAACTTCTGGAAACGAAGATAAGCTGATGGCAATGATCAACTCTGATCCGGATACGGTCGTTTCCTTTATGCAGCAGCTTACGACCAATTTATACGATGCGATTGGAACGAAGATGAAATCTTCAACTTTAAGCAGTATTTATAAAGTATACAATGATAAAGAGATGGCATCCGAATACAGTGATTACACCACCACGATCAAAAAGTGGGAGCAGAAACTGCAGGATCAGGAGGACGCATATTACAAGAAGTTCTCTGCAATGGAGACAGCATTGTCTAAATTACAGAGCCAGACATCTTCATTATCCAACCTGTTCGGAGGCTGATAAAAAGAAATATTGGCAAAGATTAAGGGTATCTGTTCTGCCTGAATGCGGGACAGATATTTCTGACATGAATTATAGCTAAAATACAGAATTACATATGGAGGAAATGATTTATGCTGGCTAACAAGGGATACGCAGCGTATGCAAACAACAAAGTTATGACTGCATCACCGGCGGAACTGACGCTGATGCTTTATGAGGGAGCGATAAAGTTTGCAAATATCGCGATTGAAGCGATCGAAGCAAAAGATATTCAAAAAGCACATGACAATATTATGAAAGTAGAGCACATTATAGAAGAGTTCCAGAGCACATTAAATCATAAATATCCGGTGGCAAAAGACTTTGATGAGGTATATAATTATCTGATGATGCGCTTACAGGAAGCAAACATGAAAAAAGATAAGGAAATCATGGAAGAAGTATTAAAACATCTTCGTACCATGCGTGATACCTGGAAACAGGTTATGAAGCTGGCACATACACAGCAGTAAGGATATGGAAAAGATGGAGAAAAACCAATATATTCCGGTTATGATACAGAGCCTGAAAAAAAAGAGTGAGATATTAGATGTCATTATGGAATTAAATATCAGGCAGAGTGAAGAACTGGAAAATCCGGCATTAGATCCGGATGATTTTGATAAGACAGTAGAGGAAAAGTCAAAGCAGATCGAACAGCTGGATCTGTTGGATGATGGTTTTCAGGAACTGTTTGACCGGGTAAAAGATGACTTGAAGAATCATCAGGATCTTTATCGTGATGAAATAGCGCAGATGCAGGATTATATCCGTAAATTAACCAGTAAAAGTGCAACCATACAGGTACAGGAAGCACGCAATAAAGATTTAATGACAAAAAAATTTGCATCTGTACATAAACAGGTCAGAGAAGTCCGCAAGAGCCAGCGTGTTGTAAATCAGTATTATAAAAATATGATGAAGACAAACTATGGCGAGCCGGTGTTTACGGACAGGAAGAAATAGAGATAGAAAAAAGAAAAAAATTTCTTTTTTACTATAAAGTATCGGGATGAACATCCGATATATAATACAAGTAAACAAAGTGATGATGAACATTACTTGAAAAAGTTACTTGGCAGTGGAACAGAATGGAGCGTACGGCCGGAAAGGGAAGCTGCAAAAATAAGATGATGCGGCATGGAAGCCGCAGTAAATTCAAGGAGGAAATGAATTATGGTAGTACAGCACAATATGACCGCAGCAAATGCGAACAGAATGTTAGGTATCACAACTAGCGCACAGGCAAAATCTTCAGAGAAGTTATCTTCTGGTTACAAAATCAACCGTGCAGGTGATGACGCTGCTGGTTTAACAATTTCAGAGAAGATGAGAAGCCAGATCCGTGGATTAAACAAAGCTTCTGACAATGCTCAGGACGGTGTTTCTTTAATCCAGGTTGCTGAGGGTGCATTGGGTGAGACACACTCTATCTTACAGCGTATGAATGAGTTAGCTACTCAGGCTGCTAACGATACTAATACAACCGCTGATAGAGGAGCTATTCAGGCTGAGATCGATCAGTTAACATCTGAGATCAACAGAATCTCTTCTACAACACAGTTCAATACTCAGAACTTAATCGATGGTAACTTCACAAAGAAGAGCCTTCAGGTTGGATCACTTTGTGGACAGGCTATTACAGTTTCTATCAATGCAATGTCTGCTGCTGGTATCGGTGTTAGTGGATTACAGGTATCTTCTTTTGCAGAGGCTGGTAAATCTATGAGTGCAATTCAGGGAGCTATCTCTGTTGTATCTGCACAGCGTTCTTATTTAGGTGCATTACAGAATCGTCTGGAGCACACAATTGCTAACTTGGATAACATTTCCGAGAATACATCTTCTGCTGAATCTCGTATCCGTGATACAGATATGGCTGAAGAGATGGTTAACTACAGCAAGAACAATATTCTTGCTCAGGCAGGACAGTCCATGCTTGCTCAGGCTAACCAGTCTACTCAGGGTGTATTATCTCTGTTACAGTAATTTAACTAAAAAAACCGGCAGTTTACTGCCGGTTTTTTTTTCTATAAAAAGAAATAAATATTTAAAATCAAGGGAAATAAAAATGAATAAAACAGAGTTACAACAGAAAATTATGGTTGCATGTCATTTATTATATCAGAACAAAGAACAGGAAGCGGTACAACAGGTACGGGAATTACTTGTAATTTTTCAGAATATGATACAACAACAGACAAAAGAACAGATAGAATTAAGTGGTAATTTTGCTTTGATCATGCAGCAGGAGTTATTAGAAAATTTTCAACATATGGATATGCTTGGAATGGCAGATTGTTTGCAGGAAAAGGCAATCCTTTTTATAGAGTTTTATTTTCAGAATAGATAAAGAAAATGAATGGGGTTATGTAAAGTAAATATGGAATTTTTTGAAAAAAACATAGGCATAATAAAAGAAAAAAATAAATATCTTGGAGAAAAAATAGATATTTTAAATATAGATAGCAATAAAATGGGTATTACGGAAACTACAAGAAATAATAGGATTCCTTGGATTGTTAAAGACGTTAGAAGATGGGTTCTCAATAGTAGAATAGATTCTGATGCGGCAGCATGTATTTATGCAGAACGTTACGATGTTTGTATGTATGGTATATATTTTATTTTTGGCTTTTCAGATGGGAAACACATACGTGAAATATTAAAAAAATGTGACGATACAAACTTGGTTGTAGTATGTGAAGCAAGCTTAGAGTTTTTTGCTTTGATATGCCATTATTATGATATATCAGATATACTTGCAGATAAAAGAGTATTGATACATTTTCCAGAAATAAACTCTGATCTGGATGCTATGCTTGGAAAAGTTATTGATTATACTCGGATTAAATTAGTAGAGTTTTGTATTTTACCAGGGTATGATATGTTATACCATGACTTGTGTATGGAGTATATTGATGGAGTAATAGAACGTTTGCGGAATGAGATTGTAAATAAAAGTACAAGCTTGTGTTTTGATAGATTGATACCACAACATACGCTATATCATATGAAGAACATGATTTACCATAAAAATATTGAACAATTACGACAAGCATTAGAATATAGGGATATATCTTCAATACCATGTATTATTGTTGCAGCAGGACCTTCCCTTGATAAAAATATTTGTCAGTTAAAAGGAGTGCAGGGAAAAGCATTTGTTATAGTAGTAGATGCTGCATTGCGAACGGTTTTAAAAAATGGGATTCGTCCGGATTTAGTGTGTACTGTAGATGCTAATGCACCAGACCGTTTTTTTGATGGTCTTGATTTGAAGAATGTTGTATGGGCATATACTAGAACATCACGCAAATATATTGCCGAGAATTATGGAAAAGATGTCTTTTATTATGGGCAATTTTATAGAAAATGGAATGAGGTTTTAAAAGAAGCACTTGGTTATGCAATACCAAGTTTTTCGTCAGGTGGATCTGTTGCATCGGAAGCATTTGTATTAGCTTTGTATTTAGGATTCAAGACGATTGCTTTCATAGGCCAGGATCTTGCATTTACAGGAGGACAATCGCATACAAAAGAGGTTGTTGGAACATTTGGCGACAACGAAAAATATATTAAGTCTCGTCACATTGTAGAAGTAGAAGGAATTGATGGAGATATATTAGAAACAGATTTTCAAATGTGGTTTTATAAACAGTGGTTTGAAAAAGTGATTAAAATAAATAGACAGGATATTAAAGTGATTGATTCTACAGAGGGTGGAGCCAGAATAGAAGGGACAGTGATTCAGCCATTAAGTAAAACAATTGAGCAAGAGTGTGATAGGTATTTAGATATATATGAGATAGAAAAACAAATTCCAAATGCTTTCACTGAAAAACAGCAGAACGAATTATTAAAGAAGTTACGCTATATAAAAAAAGAGGCAATAGAGTTTCAAACTAAGATAAATGAAATAATTAAACAACAGGAAAAATTACTTGATCAAATTTTGAATCGTGTAATTAAGCAACAAGAAGTTATACAGGAACTTAAGGATATTGGAAAACAAAATGAAATAGTTGAAAATATGTCGATTTTAGATTTTGTTTCTATGTATGCACATGAACAGGAATATGAGATTGGAGATAATATTTACACAGAAGAAAATATGGGACCAAAGGAAATTTTACAGAGAAGTTTACTGTTATACAGGGGATATCAAAATGGTGTGAAATTGCTAATGGAAGATATCGATGAATTTATTATGAAAGACTAAAAAAGATATGGAAATCTTGAAGTTGAGATTTCCATATCTTTTTATATACAATTTAAAATACTTTTTATACGATGAACAAATGTATGATATTCAAGCATTTTACCAGAGCAGTTTGCAACTATCTGTATACGTTCTGTTTCATGTGAAAGATAGTAACGTATTTTGTTAATAAAATCAGTTTCGCTTTCATAAAATGCAAAATCTTCACCGGGAACAAAGAAATCGAGCAGATCGCTTTGAAAATTAGTGAGCAGGAAACCTCCACTTCCCATGATGTCCATGCAGCGGAGAGGAATACCAGTTTGTATACTTTTGAGTGTAATGTTGAGATTGATAAGGCTGTGTTTAAATACCAGCGGCATAGTATCGTAGTAATCAACCGGTCCCATGAAAATTGCATATGGAAGCTTTTCAGAGGGTTTGTGTGTATATAATTTAAGCGAAAAATTTTCCGAAGCAGACTTTAACAGGGAAAGTCTTTCGTTGGACGTGATTTTACGGCATAAGAAATAGTTGGCATAAACGTAAGCTGCACTTTCCGTACCATCAGACATTGGCTGATAAGGTATATTTTTCTGCAGATCTTCTAAAATAGGTGGAGTCAGTAATTCTTCCAAAAAAGAACAGCCGTAAATTTTTTGCTGGGCATCCATGATTGCGTTCAGATAGCCTCTGGTAAAGTCTGATATTTGATCCAGACGGTCAAAAAAATTATGATCCTCGTTATAGATAGAACCGACAAATGAAATGTCAGAACGTATTTTGGAAACAATTTCATCCGGACATGTCATCGCCTGAAGGCGTTTTACATTTGCTGCCAATGGCAGATAATACACGGTTGGTATTCCAGCGTTATGGAAGGTCAGGTAGGTTGCTTTGTCAAATAAGAATACATAATTGCAGGAGTTTATGAGAGAACAGGAATATAGAGCCACCAGAGGACTGTCATAAACATAAGATACATATTTGATACCGTGTCTTTGGCAATTATTGGATAAAATAGGAAAATAGTTAAATGAAAAAACAAAATCATAGCTATTTGATTCAACAGTTGCATCAAATACATTGTCAAAATCGGTGTTTTTTCTGTCATGATAAGCATTGTGAAAGAATAAATCGCAAGTGATGCCGCATTCATCAAAGGCATCTAACATATCCTGTTTTGCAAAAGCAGGTGAATCAAGAAATAATATTTTCATATAGCTCCTTCTGTTATTCCGTAGGCGAGAGAAATCATTTGTAATAGTCGTTCAGGATAATTGTGGTATTTTTTTGTGGTTTCGTAACCATTATGGGCAATCTCTATACGGTCTTTTTCATGTGTAAGATAATATTCTGTCTTTGTCAGTAAATCATCTTCGCTGGTATAAACATCCAGATCTGTGCCTGGGGTAAAATAGTTTGTTAACTCTGTCTGATAATTAGTCAGTAAAAAACCACCACAGCCAAGTACATCAAAAATACGCAGCGGAAGACCTGCATGAATGGACTTGGATGTAATGTTTAAGTTGATCTTGCTATAATGAAAGACCAGTGGCATTTCAGTCAGTGTTTTTACAAGACCGCAGTTTTTGACCGGTAAACCAGTTGTGTTACTTCCTGTATATAAGTTCACCGGATAATGAGAGCCGAGTAGTTTCATGACAAGAACACGTTCCATGGCAGAAACTTTTGGCTCTAAATAAATACGTGCCATTGCAATCCGGTCATCCCGGCGGAAATTTTCCGGTGGAGTATAGAAGCCGGGAAGGTGTTTGCGAAAGGTTTGTACCATATCATCTGTCAGTAACTCTTCTAAAAAATTATATCCATAGATTTTTAACTGAGCTGCCATGATGCCATTCAGATATCCGGAAAGGTAGGATGGAGCGTTTTTCAGTCTGTCATAGGGAGATTTTTCGGTATAAAGAGATCCCACAAAGGATATTTCAGAAGAAAATTTTTCGATATCATGTAAAGAGGCATCAGAGATTACGCGGTTCCAACGTGCCGGATTACTTGCCAGTGGTAAATGAAAAATACATTCCGGATTCCTGGGCGCAAATTCATCATACTGCACCTGATCAAATAAGAAAATACGATTCCATTGGTTTGTGACAGAATTAGAGTAGAGTTCCATCACGGGACTGTCAACAGACCAACATAAATATCTTATTTGGAATATATTGCAGACTTCCGAAATAAAAGGAAAAAAATTTACGCTAAAAACAAAGTCATAGGATTTAGAAAGCAGTTTGTTTTTCAGAAGGACAACGCCTTCTGAGGGTAATAGATTCTTGTTATATATTTCAGCTGTAATTTCATCTACCTGATTACCAAGTTCCTGAAAACCGGTTATGATATCAGGTTCGCATATGCTGCCATAGCGATAAATTAGTATATTCATAAGCTTCTCCTAAGGGTAATCAATTGCATTTCATATATGGTTATTATATACTAAAAAAAAGAAGTTACAAGGTAAAAAAATTATTCATGATAAAGCAAGGAGAAAAATTCATGGAACCACTTATTTCAGTAATCATACCATGCTTTAATACAGCAGAATATTTATCACAGTGCATGGAATCCCTGGAAAAACAAACGATTGGATTTGAAAAAATGCAATTTATTTTTGTAGATGATGCATCAACAGATGATGGTAAGACATGGAATTGTATTATACAATTTGAGCATTTACACCCGAGGGAAGTAATAGCTGTACATTTAGATGAAAATCAGGCACAGGGTGGAGCAAAGAATGTTGGAATAAGTTATGCGGAAGCGGAATATATAGGATTTATTGACTCAGATGACTGGATTGAGCCGGATATGTATCAAAAACTTTATGAGTGTGTTGAAAAATATCAATGTGATGCAGCAGACTGTTGTATTATTAAAAATTTCCCTGATGGAAGAGAGGAAATTTTTACGAAACAGGGAGATATATATGATTATTTTGAAAAAAGTATTATAGAAGGTGGCACTCACTGGATAAAAGACTTTTTTCATGCTGGATATGGCGGTTACTTAGTTACTGGAATCTATAGAAAGAGTATCATAGATGAAAATAATATTTTATTTCCAGAACATTTAAAATATGAAGATAATTATTGGTCTGCAATTTTGAGTGTATATTTAAAAACTTTTTATCATTTACAAGATAATTGCTATCATTATAGACAGAGAGAAAATTCGACTGTTTATTTAAGGAATACATCTTATCATTTGGATCAGATGGAAATAGAAGAATTAAAAATAAAAACATATAAAAAACTTGGAATTTTTGAACGCTTTGAGAAAGAGATAGAGTCTGACTTTTTACATATATATTTTTGTAATACTTTAATCAAATTATTTGCACAGTGTGATCATCCATCATTTGAGGTTTATACAAAAATGGTAAAAAGGGTAAAAGAATTATTCCCTGATTGTTTAAGTAATTCTTATTTTAAAAATGAGGAATTTTATTCAACCCTATTAAAACTGGTAAGTAAAGATATAAATGAGATACAATTTCAGGAAATTGGTAAAATGATTTTACAATATTGCTATGCGTCTGAACAACTAAAGTATAATGATGCAGAAAAGGAAAATCAGGCAATAGAGCAATTATTGTGTACAATAAAAGAATATTCTTTAGAAGAATATTTTTATAAATTTGGGGAGATAGAAAAAACACTAAAAAAAATAGAGAATATGCTGAATGGTTTTACAGAAAATCAGAAAAAAAATATTTTTCAAAGTATGGTAAATAATATACAGGAAATGTCTCCGTGGATGCGAGTTCATATACTATCATTTTGTATGAAAGTAAGTAAAGATGAATTATATGCGATTATGTTGTTAGATTATATTTTACAGGCAGCATATGATGATATTGGGGAATATAATAAATTAAGCCATTTTTGGCAAATAGGAACAGCTCAATTTTTAGATCAGAGCCTACAGACATATGCTACGAATATTAGAATGGCTCAACTATACATGCAATTATTTCATACATTTAAAGAAAGTTTTGGGTTAAAAGAACAAAAATATTTTTCGTGGCAAGAACGAAATCATGATCTTGTATTTGTTTTTTCAGCACAGGTGTTAGGAATGGAACATGCACCAACGAAAACACTATTAGACCGGTGTTATGTTTTAAAGAAATATTTAAAAAAAGAAGTTGTTATTATTGATACAGCGATGCAGATGCCGATGAAAGGTCAGGCTCCTTTTTATGGATTGGCAAATGCAACATATGTAGAGGAATTAAGCAGTTTAGGACAATTAGAGTTTAATGGAGAAATATTTGAATTCCATCAATGCGAAAATAAAATGCCGGATTTAGAGATTATAGCAGGAATTATAAGAATGGTTAAAGATAGAAAACCTGAGTTTATTTTGGATATTGGCGGAAGTGATCTTTGTGCAGATTTATGTGGATTGTTTGTTCCACAGGTTACAATAAGTACAGTGTTTTCTAAAATCGCAATTTCCTGTGGGGAGTATCAGATCATAAATAAGGTGTTATCTGAGGATGATATAGAAGAGCTGGCTGTTTTAGGGGTTGATCCATTAAAAGTAAAGCAGGCGAGATTTACGTTTTCATTTAAGAAACAGACACATCATTTTACACATAAACAGTTGGGACTGTGGGAGGATAAATTTATTTTACTTGTAGTGGGATGGCGGTTGGATCAGGAAGTGGATGAGAATTTTTTAGACATGCTGGAGTGTGTACTGAAAGAAAATCAAAGTATAGCAGTAGCATTTATGGGTAAATTTGACTTGTATAACGAGAAAATCAAACATTATGTTCGATTACAGGAGAGAAGTAAAAATCTTGGAAAACAGATGGATGCATTAGCTGTTACGGAATGCTGTGATTTGTATGTGAACCCAAGAAGGAGTGGTGGAGGAAGTTCTGTTTCTGAAGCACTTTATAAGGGACTTCCTGCAGTTACACTACCGACAGGAGATGTGTCAGTAGCAGCAGGTGAACTGTTTTGGGTGGAAGATTATTTTGCAATGCAGGAGAAAATACTAAAATATGCATCGGAACAAAATTATTACAAACAAATGTCAGAAAAGGCAAAAAAAAGAGCAGAAGAATTAATGGATAGTAATGGTGGGTTTGGACAAACGATGGAAACTATAATAAAAGAAATGGGCATGAGTGAGGAAAACTGAAGAATAAGGATAAGCAACAAATAATCCAGCGAGCCTATAAATTATTCCGTCCCATGAGTTTTATTTTAAACTGTATTTTTTTGTAATATTTCTAAAAACTGTTCTGCACGTTTAGACCAGGTGTGAAGCATGAGTGTTTTATCCTTTCCGTTTTGAGCCATTGCTTGTCTGGCAGTTTCATTGATTAACAGATGTTGTATCTGTCTGGCAAGTGCTTCAGGATGATCCAGTGAAAATATGATTAGATCATCCGGGCTGTAATCTTTATGCAGATAGGTGGTGTCATCAGTTGCCAGTACGGCTCCGCATAGCATGATATTAGCCATACGTTCTGTAAAACCTCCTTTATGCCAGGACATAATGTTTAAAGAAATCTTTGAGTGCTGCCAAATAGAAAGACTTTCTTCTACGGTAACATTCGGATGGCAGATGAGGTTTTTATAATGCCGCAGAGGACAGTGATACCAGCTGTCGCCAAATACATCTAACTGGATTCCGTTATCCAGGAGCGTGCGTAGTACGTGATATCTATAATAATGCATAACACAATAAATGACACGCCGCAGGTCATAAAAGATAGTAACAAATTCTTCATCGGCAACGTCAAGTCCCTGGTCGGAAAGAACTTCATGAAGAGCATTTTCAGAAGTCATATGGGGATGCTGCCGCATTTTGAGCAAGAATTTATTAGCTAAAAATCGTTTTGGACGCTCAAGCTGGTGGATAAGAAAAACTTCCTGCATATAATCGCCGTAAGTACCTACAAAAGTGACGTCGTAATGGGGTTGTGCGATAGCAGCATCGACAGGTGGTACAATTCCTGCAGGTGGGAATAAAATAGCATTTGTGTGAAAATATTTTTGGACAAAGGAAACGTAATTAGCATCGTGTGTTAATACGGAAAAGTCCGGATAATGATGCATTAAATGTGATTTCATCCAAATGGGATGATCAAATATGAAATTATATTTCGGCCCGTAAATATATTCGTGCAGATAATGCAATTCGTCTTTCATCTTAATAGAAAAAAGATAAGACTGTACTCCGATAATGGCCTGAAAATGTTGGTTTATGTAGGAAGTCAAGGTGTTTATATCTTCTTTTTCGCAGTCAAAGTAAACAACTTTTTTTCCAGTGTGTTCTAATGCCATGCCAAATTGTTCAGCGAATATATTTAAAACATTATGACATATATCGTCCCCTTTATAAATTAATATAGGACAGCTGCCTTCGGCAATATGCCAGTAAATATCATCATGTGCGATCATATGCTCTAAAAAATAGAGAGTATCTTCCTGACGGTTTTCCAGATTGGCATCGTTGAGAAGAGACTCTATTACAAGATCGAATAAATTGTTTTCGCGAAGCAGCTGACTGTATTTACCGGCAATATAACAATCTGTCTGCCAGTCTGTTTCTGTTGTAAATGCGGAATCGTCTTCCAGGATGATATATGAAGAATCCAATTCGGTTGTTTCAAAGAAATCAATATTCCCTGTAGCAGCAATCCGCAACAATAGTTCGTATTTTTGTTTGGATCTCAAATAGGAGTTAATGCCGCCTGCCTGTATAATAAGTTTTTTTTCAACTGCAATTTCTCCGGCGCATAAAGTTTCGTCAAGTAATAAGTCAAAAAAAGAAATTCTGCCGGAAGGCATTTGTTTTAGTATTTTTGTCATAACCTGTCCTTTGTTTAGTAAGGAAAATAGATTTAAAAATAGTTTTGATTATCGAAAGAATCCGTGAATGCAGTCAATCACATAGTCTGAGAGTTCCATAGATAAACCATAGAACATCGGAAGGCGTAATAAACGGTCACTTTCTTTAGTCGTATAAATATCGTCGCCTACAAACTCACCGAATTCTTTCCCGGCTTTGGAACTATGAAGGGGTACATAATGAAATACAGCATAAATTCCCTTTTTACGCAAGTAATCCAGCATTTGTGTCCGCTGATCTAAATCTTTCAACTTAATGTAGAACATGTGAGCATTATGCTGGCATTCAGATGGTATGTAAGGGAGTTCGAGGTATTCCTGTTCTTGCAGATCGTGAAGGCCATTATAATAATTGTCCCACAGATCAAGTCTTTTTTTATTAATCTGTTCAGCGACTTCTAATTGTGCATAAAGATATGCTGCATTGAGTTCGCTGGGGAGATAAGAAGATCCCACATCTACCCAGGAATATTTATCAATTTCTCCGCGGAAGAATTTGGAACGGTTGGTTCCCTTTTCGCGGATGATTTCACCGCGTTCAATATAAGCAGGATTATTGATATTGATCGTGCCACCTTCACCCATGGTGTAGTTTTTGGTTTCATGAAAGCTGTAAGAACCAAAATCGCCAATAGTACCTAAATATTGTCCTTTGTAGGTTGCCATCATTGCCTGAGCGGCATCTTCTACAACAAGAAGACTGTGTCTTTTGGCAATGTCCATGATGGTATCCATATCACAGCCTACACCTGCATAATGGACGGGAACGATTACTTTGGTGCGTTCGGTGATAGCGTCTTCAATCAGGTTTGCATTTATATTCATTGTTTTAGGATCTATATCAACAAATTTGGCACGTGCACCTCTTAATACGAAGGCATCTGCAGTGGAAACAAATGTATAGGATGGCATAATGACTTCGTCACCGGACTGGATGTCACACAGTAGCGAAGCCATTTCTAAACCATGTGTGCAGGATGTAGTTAACATAATTTTAGGCGCATGAAATTTTTTCTCTAACCAGTCAGCACAGAGACCACAGAATTCACCGTCACCATTAAGCCGTTTGTTTACCAGGATAGCCTTTTTTATGTATTCCATACTTTTTTCTAAATAAACAGGTTCGTTAAAATTAATCATTCGGCAGTGCCTCCTTAACTTTTGTGAGCATTTCAGATAAGAAATCTATAACTTTATTTTCTCCATTTTGAGAGGCAAAATCAAGTGCCTGTTGATGTTTGGTATTATAAAATACGTTATCTGAGGCATATTGTAAAATTGTTTCAATCATTTGTTCCTCATTTGTTACAGTGAATGTTTCTGATACATTGTATGCAACATCGCAATTAGGCAATGTTACGACGGGAAGTCCTGCACGTAATGCAATTGCACTGCTCCAGCCGCCACCGGTACGCTCCGGGTTAAGGTAAAGGTTTAATGTTCGGTAAACACCAAGTAAATCAGGGCAAAAACCTAAATAATGAATACGGTCTTGGTAAATGGTATTTTCAAAGTACTCTCTTAGTTCGTGTACGATACCGATAACAACAAAATCAATGGCAGAGTTGAGCTGCAAAACGGAACACATTAATTGACGAAAAGAAGGAGAAACTTCTGTGTCTAAGCGGTTACCTACCAGACAGATTAAAAATTCGTCTTCCGGTAAGTTTAATTCTTTACGAGTAAAAGTTTCCGCGTTGGTATTGACAATAGCAGGAAAATTCTGATTCATAAATATTTGTTGCTGGTGAGGAAGAAGTTCATTATTATATAAAGTTTCTATAGAATCATCTAATTTTGTGTAGCGAATAAAAATATCTGCCTCTGAAACAGGTGCGTCTGTTACTGTATTGAGATTGACAACAGTGGTAAAAAAATGTGGTAAATCTGCAATAGGACTATTTACACCAAGACATAAAACAAATAAAGGATTGAAATCATATATGGAGGTCAGCAATTGCTGATAATCGCTAAAATTGCTGGAAGCCAATGGATATTGGCGAACATATAGGATAGAATTTTTATAAGGAATTTGCTCATAACCGAATTCGGCAGAGTTGAATCCTTTTGTAAGTGTCCATAAATATTTTGGAAGTTGTTTATTACTTGTACAAGTAAAAATTTCTACGTCATAATGAAAATATTTTTGAAGAGTAAATGCAATTTCTAAAGTCATAAGTGTTGGTGCATGATGGTTATTCAATAACAGTTGCTCTGTGATAATTACAATTTTATTGTTATTTCTTTTTTTTACAGGTATATAGGAAAAAGAGAAATCTAAATTTGTACGGAGACAGGAAATATTTTTTCTATGGATTTTACGCATCGTGTCATATGGAATGTCGTTTAAGAAAACTAGCTGTGTCTCCAACATAATCTGATCAAAACAGTCAAAATCGCTTTTTAAAATATGTTCAGAAACATCGTAATTAAAACTTTCAATTTTTATATTGTTAATTATGTAAGACAAGATAAGAAGGGCATCGTTAGATTCAAATTGATCATGAATCAGATGATGTATAAAGCGTCGTTCCTGTTCTGTAAAATTTGAATAGATAGTATGCAATTGCATACAGTTATTGGTAATTCGAGGTTTGTCAGAATTTTGATCAAGTTGTATATACTGCATGCAGCTTTTTATTACAGTTTGTAGCCATTGTACTGGTAAATAATTTATCATTTAAAATAAACTCCTTATATTTTTTAAGCAGGTGGGGTGTTTGATAAAATTGCCATAAAAACGACATCATATGGTTGGTTTTTGATAAAGACATCTTGTTTAAATAAACCCTCTTGAATAAAACCACAATCCGAATAACATTTAAATGCACGTTTGTTGTGTGTTAAAAGTCGTAAAAAGATTTTGTTTAAATTTAATTTTTCAAATGCATATGAAATAATAAGGCGGGTGGCAATTTTTCCATATCCTTTGCCGAGGTAATCTTTTTCACCAATGAAAATCCCGAATTCAGCTTTTTTATTTTGGTAATCAATATCACGTAGATAAACGGAACCAATCTTTTTATTAGATATGCGTTCCCAGATGATAAATTGAATTACCTGACCAGATTCTACCATGGTTTGCATCCATTTATTATGTATTTCTGGTGTAAAGTTTTTTTGATAGATGAAATTTTCCTGAACAAATTTTTGATTTCTCCATCGGACAATATCGGCAGTATCATCATAAGTAATGCTTGTAAGAAATATAGATTGGCTATCAATACGCATAATATAAATTCCTGTTTTAATGTTATTATTTATATATTTATCGGATACTTTATAAATATATTTAACCTGAAATGAGAGAATATAACTAATGAAAACTGGCAGCATGGCCGATAAAATATATAAATATATAGAAAGGTATTGGATTGAGAAAGGTAACAAAAATGGAAAATAATAGAGTAGAACAGATGGAAGCGTTGAATGTGTTGGTGGATTTTAATGAACGTTTGGTGAAAAATATGACAATTATTGTAAAGGAGTTATCTGGAAAACGTTTGGATGATACAGATAAATTTCTGAAGTCTATTGTGGATGCCATTAACTGGGAAATTCAGGTAATAAATGGTACCATGGATTTACTAAATGACGGAGAGGAACGAATTAATAAAACAAAATTTAATGATGCAATTGTAGCATTAAGTGGTGCAATTACAGAAAATAATGATAAAAAAATGGCTCAGGAGTTTGAAAAAGTAATTCCTGTTTTTGAACAACTTGGTGTGGTGGCAAAAGAAGTAGTTAGTAGATAAAAGGATGACAAAAACCAGTTTCCGGATATGCGAAGCTGGTTTTTTGTCATTCATAATGGGTGACGTAACCATGTTTTCAATAAAACATTTGGGGGCAGAGAGTAAAAGCAACAATAAAAAAATGCTGGTACAAAGAAAGCTACATATAGATATAAGAGTGTTAAGAAATAAGTGAAATTGTTCGATATAAATAGAGAGATCTTATTGCAGGATGCAATAAGTAAATGCAGGAGGCAGAAAAGATGTTAAATGGTAAGACAATTCTTGTAACCGGAGGAACCGGTTCTTTTGGTAATGCGTTCACAGAGTATGTGCTCACACATTATGATCCAAAAAAAATTATTATATATTCCCGGGATGAATTTAAACAGTTTAATATGGCAAATAAGTTTAAAAAGTATAAAGACAAGTTACGCTTCTTTATAGGCGATGTTCGTGATAAAGAACGTCTTTATCGCGCATTTGAAGGGGTAGATTATGTTGTTCATGCAGCTGCATTAAAACAGGTACCGGCTTGTGAGTATAATCCAATGGAAGCTGTTAAAACAAATATTAATGGTGCAATGAATATTGTAGATGCAGCACTGGATTGTGGTGTAAAACGTGTGGTGGCATTGTCTACTGATAAAGCGGTAAATCCAATCAACTTATATGGTGGAACAAAGTTAGTATCCGATAAATTGTTTATTGCAGCAAATGCATATTCAGGAGCAAAAGATGTCTGCTTTTCAATCGTTCGTTATGGAAATGTGGCAGGAAGCAGAGGATCTGTAATTCCTTTTTTCCGCAATATTGTTGCAAGTGGCGAAAATAAACTCCCAATTACAGATTATCGTATGACCAGATTCTGGATCAGCCTGGATGAAGGTGTACAGCTTGTAATCAAAGCTTTATCTGAAGCAAAAGGTGGAGAAACATTCATATCCAAAATTCCATCTTTTAAGATTACAGATTTAGCGCAGGCAATTCTTCCTGGATGTGAAATGCCGGAGGTAGGTATTCGTGAAGGCGAAAAATTACATGAGGTTATGGTGACAAAAGAGGATTCCATGCTCACATACGAATATGATAAACATTTTATTGTGTATCCACATTTTGATTGGTGGGACAGTGCAAAAATACAGGCAGGTGGAAAAAAAGTAGAACCTGGATTTGAATATAGTTCTGGAAATAATACACAGTGGCTTTCTATTGATGAATTAAAAGAAAGACTGAAAAAAGTAGAAGAACATTGAGAAATTAAACTGTATGAATAGGATGGAATGGGTCGTATGAGTAATCAGATAAGAATAGGAAATAAAATGGTTGGAGAGGGGGCACCCTGTTTTATTATTGCAGAGATGTCTGGCAACCACAATATGGATTTTAATAGAGCAGTAACTATGATTAGAGAGGCAAAAAAAGCTGGAGTGGATGCGGTGAAACTTCAGACGTACACTGCAGATACGATCACTCTCGATTCAGATAAAAAATATTTCTATACAGATGATGATTCCTTGTGGAGTCACATGACACTACATCAGCTATATGAAAAAGCATATACACCATGGGAGTGGCAGCCAGAATTAAAAAAAGTGGCGGATGAAGAAGGAATTTTATTGTTTTCATCGCCATTTGATTTGACTGCAATTGATTTTTTGGAAAAGATGGATGTACCTGCTTATAAAATAGCTTCCTATGAGATAAATGATATTCCATTGATCAAAAAAGCTGCACAGACAGGAAAACCAATGATTATTTCAACTGGAATTGCAGAGCTGGAAGATATTGACCTTGCGGTAAGAACATGCAAAAGTGTAGGTAATGATCAAATTATATTGTTGAAATGTACTTCTGAATATCCGTCGGTTTATGAAGAGATGAATTTAAATATGATGGCTGGCTTAAAACAGGTATTTGGATGTCCCATAGGATTATCAGATCATTCTATGGGGGATGAGATTGATATTGCAGCTGTGGCATTGGGCGCAAAAGTTATTGAAAAACATTTTACGTTGAAACGTTCAGATGGTGGCGTGGACTCAGAGTTTTCTATGGAAATTGAAGAATTTGCAGATATGGTGCGACGTATCAGAAACGTAGAAAGCTCATTTGGCAGCAGCACATATGGTGTTACGGAAAAACAGGCGCAGGGAAAACGTTTTTCTCGTTCACTTTTTGCGGCAGCAGACATTAAAGCAGGAGAAGTATTTAATGAAAAAAATGTAAGATCCGTCAGGCCGTATGATGGGTTGCATACAAAGTATTATGAAGAGATTATTGGAAAAAAAGCGACGAGAGATATTAGTTTTGCTGATCCGCTTAAAATGAATGATATTGAATGGTAGGAAGAAAGCGTATGCTTGAAAAAGTGATTAAAAATAAATTTGGATTTTATGAACTAAGAAATAAACCAACTGCAGAGGAACAGCAAAAAGATTTTGAAGAAGAGTATTACCAGAATGAAAAAGCTGGATATGAGTCTGCTTACACACCGGAAGCGTTAGAATATTTTCAGAATAAGGCACAGCAGAAAGAAATAGCAATTAAAAAAGTGTGGACAAGTAATACAGTACCACAGATTCTGGATATTGGATGTGGAGAAGGATTTTTCATGAAATATTTTTATGAAAAAGGCTGCAAAGTTACTGGGATTGATTTTAGTAAATATGCTATGGAGCACAACAATCCAGAGCTGCTTCCATATTTAAAACAGGGGGATTGTTATCAAATCTTAGGGGAAATGATTGCGCAAAATATTCAATATGATATTGTGAATATGGATTCAGTATTGGATATGGTTCAGGATCAGACAAAGCTCTTGAAATTGATTAAGCAAGTGTTGAAAACAGATGGAATATTGTGCTGTAAAGTTGGAAATAATTATTCAGATTATCAGTTGAATTTACTGAAAAAAGGAGTGCTTTCAAAAGAATACTGGCTGGATGAAGAGAGGCATACATATTATTTCAATAAAGATGGATTTATTCGATTTATGCAGGAAAATGGATATTTCTGCAAAGATATATATGCAGAGGGATTGATAGAGCTCAATCTGATGAATGAATTAACAAATTATTATGAGAATCCTACTGCGGGAAAATCATGTTATAAAGCAAAGCTGAATATAGAAAATATGCTGCATGAACTGTCATCTGAAAAGACAAATGAAATCATGAGATTATTTGGATCAATGGGATTGGGCAGAGAATTAGTTGGTATATTTCAGATCGCATAGCAAGATTGTAAAGTGTGATAAGAAATATTTGGAGGCTACAATGAGCAAAGGAATTGCAATTATTACGGCGAGAGGCGGGAGCAAAAGAATTCCAAGAAAGAATATTAAGGAATTCCTTGGAAAGCCGATTATGGCATATTCGATAGAGACTGCAAAAAAAGCACAAATTTTTGACGAAATAATGGTTTCTACGGATGATAAAGAGATTGCAGAAGTTGCAAAGGAATACGGTGCCAGTGTTCCTTTTTTGCGTTCTCAAAAAACATCTAATGATTATGCAACTACAGAAGATGTCATCATGGAAGTTTTAGAAGAATATGAAAAAAGAGGTAAGACATATGATTATGTTGTCTGTCTGTATCCTACGGCACCTTTTGTAAAATTAGAGTGGCTTAAGGCGGGGGTAGAAATGATTTTACGGCCGGAGATTGGAATGGTAATGACAATGGTAAAATTTTCATTTCCGCCGCAACGCTGCTTAGTAAAAGATGGAGACTGTGTAAAATATAAATGGCCGGAATATATGAATTCTCGTTCCCAGGATCTGGAGGCAATGTACCATGATGGTGGTCAGTTTTACTGTTATGATGTAAAAAAATTCAAGGAGAATGCTGGTCAGTTTTCGGAAGGAATTGCAGCAATTGAAATCGAGGAATCCCAGGTGCAGGATATTGATACCTTTGAGGATTGGAAAATTGCGGAGATGAAATATAGAATTTTAAGAGAACTTGGTCAGAGAGAGGATTAAAGAATTTGGATCAAAAAAAAGTGTTTATGCTTGGGGCAGGACCACTGCAGGTTCCTGCAATCACTGAATTAAAAAAGATGGGAGCATATGTGATCTGCCTGGATTATAATCCAGAGGCAATAGGGTTTGAATATGCAGATGAGAGCAGGATTATCAGTACTGTCGATGTTGAAGCAATATGCGGGGAAATGAAAGAAGAGAAGGATGCGGTTCTGATGACTTCAACCAGTGATGCACCGGTAAGGGTGATTAGTGATGTGAGCAAAAGACTTGGACTTTTGTGTGATCTTTCTTATGAGGATGCCTGTGCGGTTACAATAAAAAGTGTGATGCGTCAGCGTTTAAAAGAAAATCATGTTCCAATTCCTCAGTATGTTGTAATAGAGAAAGAAGAGGATTTGAAAACGGCTTATTATAAGACGTTTTCACAGGAATGTATTATAAAACCATCAGATAGTGCTGGCAGCAGGGGAGTAAAATTATTAGCGCAGGGACTGAATGAAGGACAAATTGAACAGGAATATCAACTATGTAAGGCGGCGTCAAAGAATGGTGTAATTGTGGCAGAAGAAGTTATGACGGGACCGGAAGTGAGCGTAGAGTCTTTGACGGTCAATGGGATAACAGATATACTTACAATTACAGATAAAGTTGTATGTGAAAGACCTTATTTTGTAGAGATTGGTCATAAGGAGCCAAGCAGTCTGCCGGATGACGTGAAAAACGAGATTATGAATGTGACCAGACAGGCGATAGCAGCAATGAATATTACTAACAGTCCCTCCCACACCGAAGTTATGGTAACAAAAGATGGACCTAAAATTGTAGAAATTGCAGCGAGACTTGGAGGAGATTTCATAACATCACGTCTTGTACCACTGTCAACTGGAATCAATATGGTAAAAGAATCTGTTAAGATGGCACTTCACGAACCGGTTTGCTATGAACGTGGAAAACAAATGGGAGCAGCTATCCGGTTTATCAGTGCGGATTCTAAGGGAAAAGTAACAAATATTTCAGGAATTGAAGAAGCAAAAAAGATGCCTGGAGTTTATGAAGTGGTAGTGGAAACAAAAGTGGGAGAACAGGTTGCACCATTACATTCAAGCAATGACAGAATTGGACATGTTATTGCCACAGGAAAGGATACGAAGGAAGCATGGGAACGAGCGGAGGCGGCTTTTAAGAAGATTTCTGTAATTACGCAGGATGAATAAGAAAAAGATTGGAGAAATATGAAAAGAGAAATAGGCAGTTTTTATGAGTATAGAGCTTATACAGAAGAAGAGAAACCAGAACAGAATTTGCAGACATGGATAAAGCGTAAATTGAAAATGGATGAACTGCTTTTCCTTTCTTCTGGGAGGGATGCTATAAAAGCTGCCATTATAGATATTCAGGAAAAAGGAAAAGCTGGTAATAAAATATGTATTTTGCCGCAGTATACGTGCGATTCTGTTATACATCCGTTTGAAAAAGAAGGATGGAAAATTTTTTATTATCCAGTAGGAATGTCATTTGAAGTGAATCATGATGTGATAGAAGAAATGCTTATAAAATATAAGCCGGCGCTTCTTTTGATGCATACATACTATGGAATAGATACCCTGCATAATGTACGGAAATTGATTAAGGAATTTCAGCAGAAACAGGGTATGATCTTTGTTGAGGATATGACACAGTCATTGGGATTATTAGAAAAAAGCAGCATGGCAGAATATTGTGTTGGCAGTCTGCGAAAATGGTTTGCAATACCGGATGGAGGATTTATTGCGTCAAATGACCCTTTGATAGTTAATATAGAAAAAGAAAAAGAAACATTTGTAAATATGAAATTAAAAGCTCAGAAGTGGAAAGCATCATATTTACAGGAAACAGATCAGGTAAAAAAAGAAGATTTTTTGTGCTTAAATTCAGAAGCAGAAAATTACCTGGATCATAGTGATGAAATTTGTATGATATCGGATATTGCATTGAAGCAGTTGGAACGGATACCTTATGAGAAAGAGTTGGAGATTAGAAACCAGAATGCCAGATATCTACTTAGTGAGTTTGAAAAAATGAATGTTGTAAAAAGTCCGATTCAAGTGACAAAAGAAAATCCGCTATATATTCCAATTTTTGTAGAGAATAGAACAGATGTGCAGACATATCTACGGGGACATAATATTTTTGCACCTGTTTTATGGCCGATTCCTAAAGAAGTCGAACAAGATATAAATAAGGATGTAAGTTATATTTATGAACATTTGCTGGCAATTCCTTGTGATCAGAGGTACTCACTGGATGACATGAGGAAAATAGTGGAAAGCTTTTATGAATATGAGCAGAAAATGGAGATATAAATGATATATTTTAGAACGGATGCCAATGAGAAAATTGCAACGGGACATGTTATGAGATGTATGACGATAGCATTTCAATTACAAAAGATGGGGGAAAAGATAAAGTTCCTTTTTCGGGATCAATCGTCTGTAGAGGTGCTAGATGCAAAGTTGGATTATGAAATGATATGTCCAAAGGATTGCAACTTATTGGGAGAAGTAGAAAACATAAAAAAGATACTTAGAGAGGATGAAAATCCTGTATTAGTATTTGACTCTTACCAGTTCAATGCGGAATATATGCAGAATTTTAATGGAATAGCAAAGTTGATTACATTTGATGATATGTTTGTTGAAAAATTCCCGGTAGATATTCTGATTAATTATAATTTGTATTATACAATCTTTGATTATGATAAGAGATATAATACGCAACACACCAGATTGCTTCTGGGGGGGAACTATGTACCATTAAGAAAAGAATTTCAAAATGACGTTGTCAATGTTCCTAATAAAAATGTAAATAAGATATTGATTATTTGTGGAGGCGGAGATCAATATCATATGATTTTATCTTTGATAAAATCATTCTGTGAACGCAAGTTATATCAGAAGTTTGAGATAATGGCTGTTGCAGGAATTTTTAATCCGGATCTTGAAAATCTGTATCAACTTGAGCAGAAATTTCCAAATATTAAAATATATGAAAATGTTCATAATCTTGCAGATATTATGCGAACTGCAGATATTATGGTATCTGCTGCAGGTACGGTTTTGTATGAAGTATGCTGTGTAGGCGTTCCAACAATCTTTTTTTCCGTAGCGGAGAATCAGGATAATGATGTAAAATCTTTTATTGTAGATCAGACAATGTACTTTGCAGGAAATGTAAGAACTCAAAAAGAACAGGTAATAAATAATATATTTTATAGAATACAGGAACTTTCCAAGGATTATGAAATGCGTTGCAAAATGATTAATAAAATGAAACAAAAAATTGATGGAAAGGGTGCAGAACGTATTGCAGAAGCAATTCTGGGTATAGAAAAAAATAAAATTTAGCTAAAGATATATAACAGAATGAACGATATAAATATTAGGAATATAGTCTCAAGGAAGAGGTGGAAAAAAACATGGTAGTTGCTCATAATATGGCTGCAATTGGACAGAGCCGACAGTTGCGGTACAATGTAAAAAAAATGGAGGATTCATCCAAGAAACTTTCGAGTGGTTATAAAATTATTACAGCAAATGATGATGCCGTGGGACTGCAGATAACAGAAACCATGCGTCATCAGATTAAGGGGTTGAATAAGGCATCGAGAAATGCGCAGGATGGAATCAGTATGTTACAGACCGCAGATGCGGCCTTGCAAGAGACGCAGGATGTACTGGATCGTATGGTGGAATTGACAACTCAGGCTGCAAATGATACAAATACGGATGCAGACCGTGATGCAATAAAGGATGAGATAGATCAGTTGAATAAAGAAGTTGATCGTATTGCATATACAACAAACTTCAATCAGCAGTATATGTTGGCGGCTGGAACACCGCAGGCTGATCCGGGATATTTTAAAATTCAAGCAGGAGCTCTTGCAGGACAAAGTGTGACAATTCGTTTTGTAAATGCTGGAAAGGAAAGCCTTGGCGTTGACAAGGTAGATGTGTCTTCTCATGCGAAGGCAGCAGAATCAATTAAACTGGTTCAAGATGCAATTGAGAAAGCGGCATTATGGCGTGATGATTTTGGCGGACAGTTAGAACAGTTAGAACATGCGACACGTAATACAGATATTACGGCAGAAAACACACAAAGCTCAGAGTCACTTCGCAGAGATACCGACATGAATATGGAATTGGTACTTCACTCTACAAATCGGATTTTAGTGAATGCGTCTCAGAGTATTCTGGCACAGTATAATAATGATGCGAAAGCTGTTCTCGAGGTTTTGAAGTAAAATTTGTAAAGATTAATGTCCTATAAACGGTAGAAAACAAGAGCTTTTCTACCGTTTCTTTTTAAGAGTAAAATAAATATGGGCAAATAAGCAGGAGGCAATAATGATACCATACGGAAGACAGACCATAGAAGAGGATGATATAGAAGAGGTTATTGGGGTACTGCGATCTGATTACCTGACGACAGGACCTAAGGTCGCAGAATTCGAAAAATTGGTGGCAGATTATGTCGGGGCAAAATATGCTGTGGCGATTTCAAATGATACAGCTGCATTACATGCAGCCTGTCATGCGGCGGGAATCGGACCGGGAGATGAAGTGATCACTACATCGATCACATTTGCAGCGTCATCAAACTGTGTATTATATTGTGGTGGTACACCTGTATTCGCAGATGTTGATCCCAAAACTTATAATATTGATCCGGAAGATATAAAACGAAAGATCACGGATAAGACAAAGGCGATCATACCGGTTCATCTTGCAGGACAGCCATGTGATATGGATGCAATCCATGCGATCGCGAAAGAACATCATCTGGTTGTCATTGAGGATGCTGCACATGCGCTTGGTTCGGAATATAAAGGAAAAATGATCGGATCAATGTCAGATATGACAACGTTTAGTTTTCATCCGGTAAAACCGATTACAACCGGTGAAGGCGGTATGATCGTAACGAATGATGAAACATTATACAAGAAACTGGTATTGTTCCGCAGTCATGGAATTACAAGAGATGAAAGCCAGATGACTCGCAATGAGGGATCTTGGTTTTATCAGCAGATCGATCTGGGATATAATTATCGTATGACGGATATCCAGTGTGCATTAGGCTGTACACAGATGAAAAAGCTGGATCGTTTTATTGCACGCAGACGTGAGATTGTAGAGCGTTATAATGAGGCTTTTGCAGATTGCAAAAATATCGTTACCCCATATCAGCTTCCGGATACAAAGAGTGGATGGCATCTTTATATTATCCAGGTGAAAAATAAAGACCGTAAAGAAGTATTCGATGCACTGCGTGCGGAGGGAATCGGTGTGAACGTGCACTATATTCCTGTTTACTATCATCCGTATTATCAGGAACACGGGTTTAAAGATGTGCATTGCCCGGTGGCAGAGGAACTGTATACACATATTATCAGTCTGCCAATTTTCCCGAAACTGACGGATGAACAGCAGGATGAAGTGATTGAGAAAGTGAAAGATTTATGTATCGAGAGTATATAGAAAAATTAATTGACTATTTGGAAACTACAACATTGTATGATAAAGATGGAATACCATATAAAGACTATGAAACGTCAATGAAGCAGTTGGTGGAAGTGTTTACAACTGTTAAACAGGCAGGAAAACAGGTGTTTTTTATTGGCAATGGGGGAAGTGCTGCAATAGCCAGTCATATGACGGCAGATTTTATGAAAAATGGTGGGATGAAAACATATAGTCTGTATGATAATTCTGTTACAACATGTATGGGAAATGATTATGGATATGAATATATTTTTTCTCGTCCATTGGAGTTTTTGGCAGATGAGGATGATTTACTGATCGCTATTAGCAGTTCTGGAAATTCAAAAAATATTATAAATGCCATTCAGGTGGCTAAGAAAAAAGGATGCAGAGTAATAACATTTTCCGGTTTTTTGAAAGACAATGCCATCCGCATGCTCGGAGATTATAATTTGCATGTACCGGTATCACATTATGGAATGGTCGAATCGATCCATAATCTTATTTTACAGCAAATTGTAGACATGATTTTAGAGAGAGATGGAGAATGCTTATAACGCATGAGGGTAAAAGAATATGGAGTATAATAGAATCAGGCAGGCAGTAATACTTGCTGGTGGGTTAGGAACGCGTCTTGCACCATTTACGAAAAATAACCCGAAACCTATGTATCCGTTTGAGGGAAAACCATTTTTGGGATATCTGATCATGCAGATAAAATCTTTTGGAATTACAGAGATTGTCTTATTACTTGGATATTTACCGCAAAAAATTATGGATTATTTTGAAACCGGAGAACAATATGGTGTACGGCTGGTATACCGTGTTACTCCGCCGGAGTATGATACTGGTACACGAATGAAAGAAGCAGAAAGTGTTTTAGAGGATCATTTTCTATTATTGTACTGTGATAATTATTGTCCCATTGATTTTGATATATTACAGGAAGCTTATTTTAAAAATCATGCGATGATACAAATTACGGCTTATGCGAACAAAGATTTGTATACAAAAGACAATCTCCTGTTAAAAGATGATGGACAGGTTCTCTGCTATGACAAAAAGAGAGTTACTTCAGGATTAAAAGGTGTGGATATCGGATATGCAATCATTAATAAACGAACCTTACAGCTATTGCCGGAAGAAAATTGTAATTTTGAGGCAGTTGTCTATCCGGAAATGGTAAAAGAAGGAAAAATGTTTGCTGAGGTAACCGAGCACAGATATTATTCCGTTGGGTCATGGCAGAGAATTGAGCTGACAAGGCAGTTTTTTCAGCCTGTCAAAACAATTTTTCTGGACAGAGATGGAACCTTAAATGTCAGACCACCGAAGGCATGTTATGTAGAGAAACCGGAAGAGTTCGTGTGGATAGATGGGGCGCGTGAGGCAATTGTAAAATTAAAGAATGCAGGGTATCGCATTATTCTCATATCAAATCAGCCGGGGATTGCAAGAGGGTATCTGACAGAAGAAACCTTAAAAAATATACATCAGAAAATGCAAAGTGAATTAGAAAAAATGGGTGGAAAAATAGACAAAATCTATTATTGCCCACATAATTGGGACGAAGATTGTGATTGCAGGAAACCGAAACCTGGAATGTTTTATCAGGCACAGAAGGAATACTCGCTCAATTTGAGAGATTGTGTTATGATAGGAGATGATGAACGCGATATGCAGGCGGCGCAGGCGGCGGGCTGTCGCGGGATTCTTGTGGATGATAACTATACGCTGAAATGTGCAGTAGATGATTTATTACGAAGTATTGGGAGATAAAACAAATGATAATATCAAAAACACCGCTAAGGATGTCTTTCTTTGGAGGAGGAACGGATTTTGCTGATTATTATGAAAACAGCCGGTATGGTTATGGGACGGTTATAAGTACGGCTTTGGACATGTATGTGTACATTATGGTTTGTAAGAGATTTGATGATAAGATCAGAGTATGTTATACCATTAACGAATTTGTGGATTCTGTGAATCAGGTGCAGCATAATATTATCCGGGAAGCATTAAAAATGCTTGATATAGAAAAAGGGATCGATATTGTATATTCCGCAGATATTCCTCTTAGTTCAGCGGGAATCGGACTGGCATCCTCGAGTGCTCTTGCGGTAGGTGTTTTGAATGCGCTTCATGCTTACAAGGGTGAACATGTTTCACCGGATATTCTTGCAAGAGAGGCGTGTGAAATTGAGATAGAACGTCTGAAGAATCCCATAGGGGTACAGGATCAGTATGCAGTTGCACATGGTGGGTTTCGCAAATATAAGTTTCACAAGGGTGGAAGTGTTACGAATGAGATGGTGATATGCAAACAGGAGACACTGGGGGAATTAAAAAATAATTTTATGCTGTATTTTACCGGGATGACCAGAATATCCTCCAATATTCTGGCAGAACAAAAGGCCAATATTTATGACAGGGAAAAAGTTCTTGATGAAATGGTAGAAATGGTTCAGATGGCAGAAAATGCATTGGCAGAGGGGAATGTCAGAAAAATAGGTGAAATGCTGGATGAGGCATGGAATCTGAAAAAGCAGATGTCCAGCGGTATCTCGAATCCACTTATTGATGAAATGTATAAAAAGGCAAAAGATGCAGGAGCCATAGGCGGAAAGATTCTTGGTGCTGGCGGGGGTGGTTTTATGTTATTGTTTGTACCAACAGAAAAGCAGGATGAAGTCAGACACGCCATGGGTGAATATAAAGAAACAAAATTTGATTTTGAGACTGAGGGATCACGCATAATTTTTACGGAGAAAAACAGGGGAGAATAAAATACAGAATGAAGAAGATTATTATTTTTGGTGCAGGTCCAACGGGAAAACGTGCATATGATTTTTATAAAGATTATTGTGATATTATAGCATTTGCAGACAATAATGAAGTATTGCACGGAACGGTTGTTGAGGGGATACCGGTAATTCCTGCGGAACAGATAAAAAATAGAGAATATGACTATATTATAATCGCTTCTGTTCCTGGATATGAGTCGATATGCCAGCAGATAAAGCATTATGGTGTTACAGGCGGTCAGATAAAAAAATATGCGCAGAGTAACAACGAAAATAGAAAGCGTGCTTTTTTTCAGTATGCGAAAGAATTAAAGGATATACCGGGAGCATGCGCAGAGGTAGGAGTATTTCAGGGGGATACAGCAAAAATAATTAACAGTGCATTTGCTGATAGAAAGCTGTATTTATTTGATACCTTCAACGGATTTGATGTCAGGGATGTGGAGATAGATGAAAAGAAAGGTTTTTCAGCAGCCCAGACTGGTGACTATTGCGATACATCTATAGAGCTTGTTTTGCAGAAAATGAAATATCCGCAGCAGTGTGTGATAAAAAAGGGGTATTTCCCGGAAACAGCAGAAGGTTTAGAAGAAACATTTGCATTTGTAAGACTGGATGTTGATATGTACCAGCCGACGAAAGCGGCACTTGAGTGGTTTGGAGAACGCATGGCAAAGGGGGGCTTCCTCATTTCCCACGACTATTATACAGAAAGCTATGGCGGTGTTGCACAGGCAATTGATGAATATGTAAATGAACATCCGGCATTGTACAGGATACCGGTCGGAGATGCGTTGAGTGTGATGTTGGTAGGATTTTAGGGGACAAATATGATTTCGGTAATTATGCTGACATATAACAGGGAAAAATACATAGCGAGAGCAATTGAAGCAATTTTAAAACAGACATATTCTGACTTTGAGTTTGTGATTGTTGATAATGGTTCGAGTGACAGAAGTGGTCAGATTGCTGATGAATATGCCAGGAAAGATGCAAGAATCAAGGTATTGCATATTGATAAAAGCACTATCGGTCATGGAAGAAATATTGGAATTGCAAATGCAAAAGGAGATTATATTGCATTTGTAGATGATGATGATGTTGCATCTCCGGATATGCTCGGATTTTTAAATCAGCTTGTGAAAGACAATCATGCAGATATTGCAATATGTGGTGCACAAAAAGATGTGAATGGTAAGATTCTTCCACATAGTATGTGGAATGAATATTGCATCTGGAGTGCAACGGATGCGGTAACGGAACTTTTAAAAAGAAAGCGCAACAATGCCGGGCTTCCTACAAAACTTATAAAACGTACATTATTTGAGCAGATTCCATTTAAAGAAGATTGTAAGTATGAGGATATCTGGATCTGCTATAAGTATATGGCGAACGCAAATAAAGTAGCTGCATATGGTTTACCAAAATATTGTTTTACCAGACATGAAAATAATAACAGTTCGTTTACCCAAAATTCGGGTCTGTGGAAAGCAGAGCAGATGGAAGAATATCTGGCAGCATTTCGAGAACGGACTGAGTACATCAGTAGTAAGCTACCGGCGTTAGCAGAATTGGTGCAATACAGTGAATGGTCGTATATGATCAGTATGTGTGACAAGATAAAAACATATGAGTTAAAAGATTGTTATAATATATTTGTAGAACTGGTTCAAGAGCTTAAAACCAATCAACAGGAGTTTTTGGTTTCACCATATATTCAGGACTTTGAAAAAGAATGGATGCAGAAATATATACTTCAGGAAGGATAAATCGTAAATGAGTTATAATAATATTATAAAATCATATAGCCAGGATAGAAGTGTATTGGGAAAAGTGCTGCCGTTGGATACGCCATATACGGTGATGATTGATATTAGTGATATGTGTAATCTGAAATGTAATTACTGCTTTCGGGCTGATGAAAGCATAGTAGCGGAGGATTATCGAAAAAATCGTTTGATGAAGTGGGAAACATTTGAAAAGATTGTAGATCAGATGAAAGAATTCCCGCATCAGATAAAACGAATTGCATTATCACACCATGGGGAACCTTTGTGTAACCATAGACTTCCGGATATGGTGGCATACATAAAAAATTCTGGATTGACAGCGAAGACAGACATACATACCAATGCATTGCTGTTAGATGAAGCCTATATTGAGAAATTATGCGAAGCGCAGATAGATCGGATTGTGATTTCACTTCAGGGATTGGACGAAAAAAATTATCTTGAAGTTTGTGGCGCGCAGATTGATTTTGATAAATTTTATCGCAGACTGGAATATTTATATAAAATGAAAAAAGCAACACAGGTTCATATCAAGATTGTGGATGTGGCTGTAGGAGAAGAAAAAGATAAGTTTTATGAAATGTTTTCGCCTATTGCAGACCGGGTTTTTGTTGAATCAGTTGTACCACTGTGGACAGGCATGGATATGACGGGAGAAGAAAATGAAACCAATAAATATGGCGATGTTTTTAAAGTACAACGTTGTTGTCCGTTGATTTTTTATACAATTAACATATTGCCAGATGGAACGATATATCCATGTAGTCATATCAGACCACCGTTTAAATTGGGAAATGTACATGATACAACACTGATGCAAGCGTGGAACAGTGTACAGAAAAAAATTTTTCTGAAAAATATGCTTGAGAATGGGAGATTTGGGATTGAAGCATGCAGAAATTGCTATGTTCCACAGAATACGGTGATGACACCTGGAGACAGTATAGATGCATATGCGGATGAGATAAGGGCTAGATTGATGATGGAGTAGACAATGGATAATAAAAAAAATTTTGCGTGGCCGGTAACGACGGTTTGTAAATATGATTTAAAAGCGTTTGAAAAGTTTATAGAGGAAAAAGCATATTTTCTAAATGGAAAGAAAATTATTGTATTTGGTGCAGGAATTCGTGGAACACAATATTCACATTTTTTAAAACGTTTTGGTTATAAGGATATTGTTTTTACAGATAATAACATCACAAAAATAGGTGGATATATTAATGAGTTTCCGATTGTATCTTTAAATGAAGCTCTGGCAGAAAAAGAAAAAAATGTTATTTTGGTATCGCTTGAAAATGGGGAATCAATTTGTAATCAGTTAAGAGAATTAGGTTTGAAAGAGGGTAGAGATTTTTTCTATATAGATAATCATTTGTATGATGAATACGAAAAAAAATTTATGGATCGAGAAAAAAAGGATACCCTATTGATGGGAGATTGTGGAATTACAGATCTGTCAATTAAGGATATAAACAGGGCAAATCTTGGAGATATGCTTTCAGAGAGAGCAGGAAAAAATGCTGTAAAGGTATTGGCAATTCATGCAATGGGGATGAGAGCCTATTATACAATCTTTAAGGCACATTGTGAGTATGTATATAAACCTAAAAATATAGTTTTGATGGTAAATATGGAGGTATTTACAGGAAAACAGCATTTATTACCACGTTCCCAGCATGCAGCTTTAATAGAGAGAATAAGTAATGACGTGCAAAATAAAGATCCAGAATTATTAGAATATGTAAAGATAACAAAAGAACGATTTTTAAATTTTGAGAACGATTATTTTACTTCATCGGATAATGCATTAAAGAATATGGGACAAGGAACAAATGAAAAGATTGTGATAAAAATGAATTATATGTTTCGTATGGATACGGAAAATGAATGCATTGTTTACCTGAAGAATTTTATTCAATATTGTCAGGAAAATAACATTAAACTTTTATTATTTATTCCACCAGCTAATTATGAATTTGCACAGACCTTATGGGGCGATTCATTTCAAGAAAAATATGATAAGAATGTGAAGGTATTGTTGGATATTGGAAGAGAAAAAAATGTACCGATAAAAGATTTCAGCTACCGTTTGCCATCAGATAAATTCGCAGATGTTTGCACAATAGATGAAACATTGAATCAAGATGGCAGAAGGATAATTAGCGAAGAATTAATTGGAAAAATGAAAGAAGAAGGAATGCTATAGATGAAAAATGTAATTGAATATCTGTTACATAGTGCAATTACACATCCGGACAAGATTGCGTTTGAGGATGAAAGTAGAAGCATAACATTTGGAGAATTAAAAAAAGCAAGCATATCTGTTGCGGCATCTATACAGAAAACGCTGGGAGATACATTTAATCAGCCGATTGCAATATACATGGAGAAAAGTGTGGAGTGTATTGTTGCTGCAATGGGAATTGTATATAGTGGTAATTTTTACACACCCATTGACAAAAACTCACCACAGGAAAGAATAAGCAAAATTTTAAGTGCACTGGAACCGGTTGCCATTATATATAATCATGCAGAAAGTGTATTAAGCGGAAACTGGAAAAATCTTATGTTGGATGAAACAATGGATGCTATGGTTGATGAGCAATGGTATCAGAACGTTTGCGATATTGATCCTGTATATGTTTTGTTTACATCTGGTTCTACAGGTACGCCGAAAGGAGTTGTAATAAGTCATAGAGGGGTTATTGATTACGCAGAATGGCTTGCCAATAAATTTTATTTTAATGAGGAGACAATTTTTGGAAATCAGGCTCCGTTTTATTTTGACAATTCTGTTTTGGATATTTACTCTACGCTGAGAAACGCATCTACTATGTATATCATCCCAGAAAGTTATTTTGTATTTACCGGAAAATTAGCAGATTATCTTCAGAATAAAAAAATAAACACTATTTTCTGGGTACCGTCGGCATTGATTACATTTAGTAATTCAGAAGCTTTTAGCAAAATGGAGTTTTCTTATTTGAAAAAAATCTTATTTTGTGGAGAGGTAATGCCAAATAAATGTTTGAATATGTTACGAAAAAAAATGCCAGATGTTTTGTATGCTAATCTATATGGACCAACTGAAATTACAGATGTCTGCTCCTATTATATCGTGGACAGAGAATTTGCAGATGATGATTCCTTACCGATTGGATTTCCATGTGAAAATACGCAGATTATTGTACTTAATGATGATAACAGGCTGGTTCAACAGGATGAGATTGGGGAATTATGTGTAAAGGGTAGCTGCATTTCTATGGGATACTATAAAAATCCGGAAAAATCAAAGGATGCCTTTGTGCAGAATCCGTTGAATGATAGGTATGCAGAGCGAATTTATCGTACAGGAGACCTTGTGAGATATAATGAATTCGGAGAGCTGATGTATGTTGGAAGGAAGGACTATCAGATTAAGCACCAAGGACATAGAATCGAACTTGGAGAAATTGAAACTGCGGCTGGTGCAGTGACAGGCGTGAAAAAGAGTTGTGCTTTATATAATGATGTTCAAAAGAAAATAGTACTTTTTTGTGAAGGTGATAAGAACTTAATGACAGAAAAGAAAATTTATAAGGAATTAAAGCAAAAAGTACCACATTATATGTTACCTGCGAAAATAAATCTGGTAGAAGAATTACCATTGAATATAAATGGCAAAATAGACAGAGTAAAGTTAAAAGAGGAAATATAAATGGATGAATATATCAAAGTAATTATTGAAATTTTAAAAGAGATAAATCCCTATGAGGATATTGAGGTGGATACGGATCTTGCGGGGGAGGAACTCCTTAGCTCATTGAATCTGATGTATCTGATTACTGAGTTGGAAGAACGTTATGATTTTACAATACCGGAAGATAAAATAAAACCAGAGTATTTTAAGACAGTTAGGGAAATTGCGATAATGATTGCAGGGTTAAAGTCTGGTAATTAAGACGTTATGTCTTATATAGGAACGATGGTGGATACATGAGAAAGATAGTATGCGCGAAAAAGTATTTTGAAAAACTGGAAGAAAAAGGCGTTGTTTTATTTGGATGTGGAAGCAAGGCAAGGCAGGCAATTGAAATATTAATGGATAAGAGGATTAAAATAGTTGCGGTATGTGATAATAATGAAAAATTGTGGGGAACAGAAATTTATCCAGGGCTGATCGTTCATAATTTTTTACAGGTCAAAGAAGAACATCAGGGTTTTATTGTTTTACTGACGGCAGCAATTAATAATGCCGTATCGATTTATCAGACGTTGGATAATACGGTAGAATGCTATCAATTTTGTAACCCTTTTAAAGTGGAAAAAGGATTGTTAAATGATTATGAAATAGAAAAAAATAAAGATCAGATACGAGAAATTTTGAGATGCTTGGAAGATGAGTTGTCAAGAAACATCTTTATAGAAAATATAAATTATAAATTAACGGGAAACATGTTACCACTTATGGAAATGATTACTGGAAATAATTCGTTACTCACATATTTTGATGATGAATTATTTGAAAATGAAAAAGCACATACATATGTAGATGTTGGAGCGTACACAGGTGACAGTATTACGAGTTTTCTTATGGCGACCAGAGGAAACTATAAAAAAGTGATTGCATATGAGGGAGATAGAGGAAACTATAGTGCCCTTGAACGATTCAGAACATATATCAGGGTACCAAACTTGGATATTCGGAATACTATTTTGTGGTCTGAACGTGAAGAACGTACAATTTATACATTTAGTGATAATTCAGATGTTAATTATGATAGTCCTAATTTGTATACAGATGTTGGAAATATTGCTGATAATAGAACTTTGCAGGAAGTGAAGAATGCGCAGATTATTCCACAAAAAGTGCATAGATATACTGATACATTAGATTGTCAATTTCGTGGAGAAGAAACACCTACTGTTATAAAAATTAATGCAATGGCAGCAGACTTTGCAATTATAAAAGGTGGAAAGAGGCTGATCGAAAATTACAAACCGATGTTAATTTTCGAGTATGGAGCAAAAAAGGACGATTTGTTTTCAATGATATTGTGGTTAAGGCAGGTAAATCCGCAGTATAAATTTTATCTGAGAGAAAAAAGAATCTATAAAGATATAAAAACGATTTTATATGTGAAATAATTTAATTGGAATGAGGCAATAGAAGCATGAAACATAGCTATATTTTATATGGCGCAGGAGAAGTGGGAAGAAATACATTGTTAAATCTAAAAGAGAACGCAGTTCGTGTAATTGCGTTTTTGGATAAAAACGAAAAAGGTATAGTCATGGGAATACCGGTGCTACCTTTAGATACGGTAGATTTAACATCTGAAACGAAAAAAGAAGCGGTTGTGGTGATTTGTTTGAGCGATGGCATGCTTCACCGAGAAGTAGCAGAAACAGTATATTCATATGGATTTGAAAAAATATTATTTTTACCAATTGAATATCAGCTTAACAGTGCAGAGAAAATAACATTAACGAATAGATATAACAGACTGTTGATGGGAGAAGATGTATACGAAGAAATAAAAAAATATGAGATATATAGGAAACAGCGGTGGGAGGATGGAGCTACAATAAGAAATGAGGAAGAATACACGGTAGCATGGATAGGGCAGGAAATTCTTTTTTCCGAGGATGTGGAACACTGGACAGGAGATTTGTCTAAGATAAATAGAGTAAATGATGGAATTGATGTCAATTTAAATACTTATTGCTGGATTCATGAATTATATGATTTTTTTGACGGAAAGCGAAAAGAGTGTAATAATTATTTAAGGATATATAACTTACAGCAGGGAGAGAAAAATGCAGTAAAAAAAATTGGAGATAAGGAACGATTGTATTTTTCGCTAAAAAAGGAAATTGAAAAGGGATATGATTTTTTTATTGAGGCTGCTCCTGTGGTAATGTGGAATGAAAAAGGATATTTTAATTTGGTAGGTGGACATCATCGAACCGTTTTTCAGCAGCACCATGGAAAGATTAGTTATCCAGTTAGAATCAAAAATGAAGAATACCAGATATGGGAAAATAAAGACAAACTGTTTGAAACCATAGAATTTATAAAACAAAATCACATTTGCAAAACATATATACCGATTCCACATCCATATTTTGTAAATTTTCCTTACCAGCGTGAAGCAGGAAATCCTTCGGTTCTTTCAAGTGTTTTGCAGTATTTTGGACCGATAAGACTTCAAAACAAAAAAGTTCTTGATGTGAGCCAGTATGAAGGGTATTTTGCACGCATTACAAAAAGAATGTGTGCGCAAGATGTAAAGATATACAATGAGGATGCGGTAATGTCCAGATTCATCAAGATGATATGTGATTTATTATATATAAAAGACATAGAAGTATTAAATAGTGATGGTCAACAGTTAAAGACTATATGCGAAGAGGCAGATATAATTTTTGGGATGACCAATACAAGAATGTTATTGGAAAAGGGATATTTAAGGAGATTTTCAGGACAGCTGTTTATTGAATTTGATGTAGCTGACGTAGAAATTGTGACGATGCTTCGGGAAAAAACAAACCTAAATAACTATAAAACTCTTCATCGGGAGGTATTTCAGGGAAAATTGATGGAAACAGGTGTCATGGAAGTCTGAACTTAGGAGAAAGTATGAAAAAAACATTTTCACTGGATGGAAAAAAGGAGTATTTGATTTATGGAGCAGGTGGAGGGGGACTAAAATTAGTACCTGTATTTAAAAAAAGAGGATATTGCTTAAAGGGATTTATTGATAAAAGAGCAGATTCACTGAGAGAAGTTTGTGGTAAGAAAGTATGGAATTTAGATACGCTTAGCGAATTGCAAGGCGAGGCCGAAAATATTGTAATTATTATTACTATAAAAAATGTATTTGAACATACAAATATAGCGGAAGAACTGAAAAAGATAGGATTTGATCAATGCGTTTATAAGCCATTGTCAATTTTACAGGGCTATGAAGATGTTGAACTTGAAAAAATAAGTAAGGCACATGATGCCTTTTTGATAAATATAGAAATACCAGACGTGCAGATTCTTTCAAAAGTTGAAAAAGATTATGAAATAGTACTTAAGGATAGTTTTTTCATTTCCAGCCAACAGAAGAATATCGTAGCGTGGTTACCATTGGAGTTACTATTTAATTACAAAGATTCAGACGTATATGCACAAATGAGTATGGCTACATATTTTCCATTAAAAAATTTGTATAAAATGTTTTTAGGCGAGAAAGTGTCGAATGAAAGTGAGATCTTAGAAGATTTTTTCTGTTACTGTAATGAATGGGCATATCGAAATAATATCGCGGTAACACAGGAATTAAGACAACGCTGGATTGAATCCAGATATGAAGCTTTTACACAAATGCAGGAGATAGCAGATTACGATTTTGATTTTTTTTGTCGCAGCGCACCGGAGGTTGAGAGAAATATAAATGGAAGTTTTAATTTGGTTTGCAGTGGAAGAAACAGAGTTGTTTTTTTAGAAGCAAAGGGATACAGACATATACCAGTAAAGATGTCTGACGATAATTATCAAAAATGGATAAATAAAAATGTTATGGATGAAGTGATACAGTATATGAAAAAGTACAATATCCGAAAAACATATGCTCCTGTTTCGCATCCGTATTTTAAAAATTTTCAGGCAAGACATGTGGACTATTATCGGTTAGTGTGTTTTCCGATTGCAGAGTATATTATACAATGGATATACAGAGAGGCAAGAAAGATAATAGATGACGAGCGCAATTATATTACAGATTCAGTCCAGTTGGAAAAACTGAAGAAAGAGTGTTTGATCCTATGCGATCTGGAAGACGAAGGAGCCTGTAGCAGATATTTAAAGATGTGTGGATTTAATGTGATACGGAAAACAAAAGCAGATACATTGGGGGGATTGTTTGATAAATTGCTGTATCAAGATGTTTGTGAGTGGGAGACGCAAAAAGTTAAGGTGGTTATCGCAGATAAAATACATAGCAATGATAACTGGGATGCTGAAAAAATGATATATATTGTGAAAGGTACTGGATCATTCAGAGATTCTTATGAATTGGAAACTGTGTTGAGCCGGATTTTTGAAGTAGATGGTATACGAGCTGTTAATGTTTACAAGAGAAGGGAAGATGGATGAATAAGATAATAATTTTTGGCTGCGGAGGGGTAGGAAAGAAGGCAATGCAGAAATTGCAAGAGGAAGGCAATGAAATTATTTGTTTTACGGATAACAGCCAAAAAAAATGGGGAACGATTTACGAGGGGAAAAGAGTAATTTCACCATCAAATATAGTGAAAGAAAAATTCGATTATATTGCAATTGGAGTATATAAAGCGGTAAACAGTATCAAACAGCAATTGAATGAAATGGGAATAGATGATGAAAAAATTGTAGTTCCAATTCAGCCGGAGCGTATTTTTTATAATGACGAGGTGTTGACGCTGGATGAACTCACGATGTTAGAACAGACAGAATATATATCTAGAAATACAATGGAATATGAACAGCTTGGAGTAAGAATAAATGATATTGAGTTTTTAAATAAAATAGAAGATTTAAAACAGACGTTATTAAAGTATAATGTGCCAAGAAAGAACGTTTGCATTGTAAGTGGTGCTGTTATTCAGGTGTTGGGATTACGCAAATCAAGCGAATTTGATGATATAGACATTATTATGACGGCAGATTTAAGAAAAAAATATGGCGCAGGATTGGTAATTGTATCTGAGAGCGCAGAAGTTCATGTAAAGGATTTGTACGACATTTCAGACGATGAGATAGTGAGAAATGACAAGTATCATTTTGTGTTTGATGGTATGAAGTATGTGCATCCGCAGATTTTATACAGGTATGTAGCGAAACATAATCAGGATGAATATAAATTGTTACAGAGTATAAAATTGTGGCCGATAGAATATTAAGAAAAGAGGCGATTGGTATGTTTAAGATTTATCCAGATGATCAGGTTGTAAGAGGTGTTCGCAGAGCGTATCCAGAGGGAGGAGACGGATATACGGCAATTGATATAGGGTGCGGAGCAGGAAGACATACAAAACTGCTTTTGGAATTGGGATTTAAGGTAAAGGCGATTGATATTGATGAAAAAAATATTCAAGATACAAGGAATACTTTAAAGGGATTTGAAAATACGAAAAAGTTGAGTTGTGAGTGCAGAGACTTTGGCGAGATAAGCGAAAAGGGGGCTTATGATTTAGTAATTGCATGGAATTTTCTTTATGCCTACAATCGTTCGATTAATGATTGTTTAGAAAGAATAAAGAAAATACATGAATTGTTAAAAACAAATGGAAAAGTGTTATTAAGCTTAAAAAGTACAGAAGATGTGTTTAATAAAATGTTTAAAAAGGACAAAGATGGCTTGATAAATAATACAATTTATAATACACCGGGAAACATTTTTTTATCACAAAAAGAGACAGTTCAGCTGATGAATGAAGCAGGGTTTGATATAGATTATTTAGAGAAATTTAGTAGAAGTCATACATTGGATTGGAGAGAGATAGGTCAAAACAAAGAGTGGGAAAATGCGAATTTAAATTTATTTGAAGACTGGTATGCTGTATGTGCAACAAAAAGATAATAGAAGACTTGAAAAAGCTACAGAAATAAATACCTTACTAAAGGAGCGTTTAAATATGGAACAAATTGTTAAAATGATAAATGGAGTCATTCATACATCAGGGTGCACATTAAGTTGTGAATATTGTTATTTGGCACAAGCAAATTATAAGAATGAAATTGGAATAAAAAAAGCATTACAATATCCATTAGATGTGGTAAGACAAGCATGCTCAAAAGAGAGATTAGGTGGAACCTGTTTTATTCAAATTATTGGTGATGGTGAAACTCTGCTGCCAGAAGATGCGGTAGATTTAATTTGTGCAATACTACAGGAAGGACATTATGTTCAGGTAATAAATAATGGAACATTAACAAAACGAATAAGAGAACTTGTAGAGCGTGTAGAAAAAGAACATGTTAGTGATCATTTATTGATGTCGTTTTCATTGCATTTTTTAGAATTGGAGAAACGCAATCTACTGGATACATATGCGGCGAATGTAAATTATGTGCGAGAAAAAGGTATATCTTATAGAGTATCATTAGTTTGTGGAGATGATTATATTGATGCGGCAGAAAGAATACATCAATTCTGTAAAACAAACTTAGGGGGAGTACATCTTGAATCAACTAGAGCCAGAAAAGATGATAAAACAGGAAATGCAGTGGGAGTGTTTTCAAAATATGATAAGGAAATTTACTGTAAAAAAGTTGAAAAAGAGTTTCCATCGCTAAACTTAAAACAGATTGAGGAATACGAAAGATTAGATAATCATCAATTTTGCTATGCAGGACAATGGTATTTTCAGGTAGATTTTACTACAGGAACGTATTGGCAGTGCTTAAGAAATGCAGGACCAAAGTATAATTTTTTTGAAAAATTAAATGAAAAATTGATTTTAGAACCTGTTGGAATGGGATGCAAGGCATCCTTTTGCTGGTGTGGATGGGCACCAAAGCTAAATTTGATTCCGGGTAAATGCAATTATGTTGCGCTTGATGAAAGAATCAATGCTCCAGAAAATAAATTTATAGAAAAAAATATTTTACATGCAGGATTCTATGATCTGGCAAAAACAAATGAAGAATATACAGAAGAGGAAAAAGAAGAGAGTACAAGAAAAAGAATAGAACTAGAGTATTTTGCCTGTCAGGTAGATTTACTAAGATTTGATTTCAAAGAAGAAAAGTATGATCAGTTTATAGAGCAGGCAGAAAAACTTTTGGAAACAGATTTGAACCCTCGCTTATTGGATGTGGTATGGCTTGTTGTGAGATATGGATATGCGCTAATACGGACAGGTAAATTGGAACGAGCACTTGACTTAGAATCATGTTGGGATGATTTAGAGTATAATGCAGACTATTGTTATATAATGGGCTTAATTTATATGAAGAATGGAATGATAGAAAAAGCCATAACAGCGTTTTTGGAAGCAACTCGTAAAAATTTTGTGATGGATAAAGGGGTTAATGACTATCTGGCGTATTTTAATTTAGGGGTAGTTTATGAATGTATAGGACAAAATGATGAGGCAAAACAATATTACTTGAAGTGCGAAAATTATGAACCAGCAAAGCAGCGTTTGAAAGAAATGAATGTGTAAGAAAATATAAGGTAAGGGAACTGAGAGAAAGATGATTACAATATATACACAGGCATATAATGTAGAACCATATATAGAGCAATGTATAAAAAGTGTTATTTCACAAACGTATCGTGAGTTTGAATGGCTGTTGATTGAAAATGGTTCAACGGATAAAACCAGAGAAATTATAAAGAGGTATGTACAGTCGGATAACAGGATTAAGGTAACTTATTTTGATGAAAACCGGACAGGCTTTTCCAATGATTACATTCGGGATAACGCAAATGGGGAGTACATAGTAAAACTGGATAGCGACGATTGGCTGGAACCGGAGTATCTTGAGAAATTGATATATCCGATGGAACATGAAAATGCAGATATTTCAATATGTGGTGCGTTAGATTATGAGCAGGAAACAGGGAAAGAAACACTGCATGAGTATGGGGACTTAGAGGGCATCTATCATGCGGAAGATATCAGGACGCATTTTATAGACATGCGCTCTTATTTTGGCACTTATTGGGGAAAAATGTTTCGAAAAGAGCTATTTTGTAGGATTCTCCCCAAGATAAGAGAAGCGGAGGAAAAATTAAAAGCTGGTAATTACTATGGTGGTGACAATTTGTTCATGCTTTTTTATATTCAGGAGTGTAAGTCAATAATGTTTATAAAAAAAAGTATGTATCATTATCGTATTCATAAGAGTGGATATGCTACACGTACAATTAGCACGAAGCGTTTGGAATGTTTTTTTGAGCTAAGAAATATAGAAAAGCAGTTTCTGGAAAACTGCAATGCACAGACAAAAGCAAATGAGCTTTTCGTAGATGTCATATTCTGGGAAAGCATGGGACAATTATTTAAACATATTATCAGGGGGGAATGGTCAACTGAGAAAAAGATTAAGACAATCAGTGATATTTGTTCCGAACCCAAAGTGAAAAAAATAACAGGCGAAACATACAATTCAAAAGTGCGTGCGATTCTGGTAAACTATATTGCATGGTGCTATATGAATATGGGTAATGAGGATGGAGAGTATATAAGAAATATGATGGTTCTTTTAGAACCGTCTATTTATGACAGCATTTCGGATGAAACTTATGAATGGATGAGAAAAGATCAGATACTGATGTCTTACATTATTATGGGAGAGTATTTGAATGCACAAACATATTTGGACCAAATGAAAACAGCTGATAATGAATGCTATATTAAGGAACTTGAAATCAGATTAGGTAGTGACATGGAGAAAAGATAAAATGATAAAAGAACCTATGATTAGTGTTATTATTCCAACTTACAATAGAAAAGAGCAGCTTTTACATTCAATAGAAAGTGTTTTTAATCAGACATATTCCAATATGGAAATAGTGGTCGTAGATGATGGATCAACAGATGGCACAAGGGATGAGATAAAAAAAATAAAAGATGAAAGAGTACGATACATATATCTGGAACAAAATATGGGTCCTTCCGGGGCTAGAAATATCGGAGTAAAAGAAGCAAAAAGCGAATTTATAGCATTTCAGGATAGCGATACGAAGCTTCATCCGGAAAAATTAGAAAGACAAATGAAGCAGATGAAAGATGGCAGATTCGGGATGGTATATCACTCATATACATTAAATCAGAAAATATATCCCTTGCCGCAAATCCCCAAAAATGAAAAGGAAGGCAGGATATATCCATATTTATTATATTCACCAATGATAGGTACCCCATGTATGTTAATAAAAAAAGAGACATTTCACAAAACAGGAGGTTTTGTATCACAGCTTAGATGTCTGGAAGATTGGGAATTGAGCTTGCGAATTGCAAGATGTACAGAGATAGGATTTCTTGATGAAGTATTACTGGAATCAAATGATTCGGAGCAAAGTGTGAGTAAAAATGCCAAGGCAGAAATGGAAGCATTGTTTTATATCATGCAGGTATATTATGAGGATTTAGAAAGATATCCAATGGCAAAGAAAATACATTTTAATCGAATTGCACAACTGCAAAAAGAAAATAATTTGAATGAAGTATATCTAAAAGAACTACAAAAATATTTGACAAAAACAGGACAGACCATAGATGACATGCTGATATTATATCGCTAATGCAATCGTCAGATAGGAGCACTATAATGTCATGAACAAGAAACAAATCGCATTTATTATATGTGTCAACAATGATATCTATTTTGAAGAGTGTAAATATTACATCGACAGACTTTTAAAACCGGCAGGTTACTCCATTGACATCATTGCAATCCGGGAAGCGGATTCCATGTGCCCTGCCTACAATGCCGGTATGCAGAGCAGTGATGCCAAATATAAGATTTATATGCACCAAGATGTAATGATTCGGGATGTTCATTTTCTGGAATCAATCATAAAATTATTTACAGAAAATGAAAAAGTTGGGATGATTGGCATGATAGGTGGAACAAGAATGCCGAAAACAGGCGTAACCTATCGTGCATGGAATGTTGGAATGGTAGATTGCCGAGATCCGGATATGGCGTATTTTATGGCCGGTGCAAAAGATATGAAGAGGGAAGATACGATTGTTGAGGCAGTAGATGGTTTATTGATTGCAACACAGTATGATGTGCCATGGCGTGAGGATTTATTTACACATTTTGATTTTTATGATGTGTCGCAGTCCTTTGAGATGCGCAAGGCAGGATATGAGATTTTGATTCCGTATCAGAAAAAACCATGGGTAATCCATGATAGCAGCTTTGCAAAATTGACCTATTATGATGAAGCACGAAAAATATGTTTAAAAGAATATCCGAAATACTTATATGCAGAGGACGGATTTGAATTTACCTATGACAGGGAATGGAATGATTTAAGTGATCTGCTTGCAGAACAGGTACAGATGCTGATTTCGAGCGGACAGTGGGAACAGACAGGACAAATGATGGAATCTTACCGCAGTACAGGCAGGAAAAGCAGTGCGATGGAAATGTTGGGCGTATTATATGATATTTACCGGAAAGAACAACTGTCTGATGTAAAACATAGCTTTTTCGAGAACGTACAGGACTACGCAGATATTTACAGAAAATACTTTTCCGTACGTTTCCTATTAAGGAGAATGGAACTTGGAATGGAGGAGGCGGCATATCAGGAACTTCTGGATGCGATCAGGAATGAGTATGTTTCGTATGAAGCACTGGAGGTAATGCTTCTTTGTTCGGTTGTTGAGAAAAGGGGAGTCATAGAAAAGCTGATCGGTATTTATGAGGAAGCTGGGCTAGGAAGATACCGTATAGCGTGTCAAAAGCTGTATCAGGTAATCAAAGAGAAACCACTTCCGGTTACATATAGTCAGAAGACGTCATGTGAGCAGTAATACATGGGAGAGAGGAAAATTGATGACATATATAAAACATACGAACCCGGTTAGCATTATATTACCGACCTATAATCGTGCTGATAGGGTAGGAAAAGCAATAGAGAGTGTTTTGGCACAGACATATACAGATTTTGAATTGCTGGTTATTGATGATGTGTTTATAGAAATGCAGACAGATAATGAAAAAATACTTGAGAGATTCGAGACATTGCCATTTAAACATAAGATAGCGTTTGTTCCATTTGAAACCACATCAGAATCAGCAGTTTCATTAAAATGTTTCCCGGCGGTAGAAAAAAAAGGAATTGCTTGTGGGGCAAATGATCTGGCTGCTGGACTTGTAGGTTATTACAATGTACTAAAATTGCTGAATGGAGAAGAAGATTTTTGTAGATTAAGAGAAACAGATTAGTTTAATGGTAAGTGGGTGAGAGTGAGATATGAAACTATTATTTTTTCAATGGCATTCCTTTATGAACAAAGGGATCGAACGTGGATTAAAAGAACTTGATATTCCCTATGATACATTTTTTTATCAATTTAATGACTGGGAGAAAGATGACGATTTCCTGGAGCAGTTTCGTGCGTATTTAAAAGCAGGAAACTATACAGATGTATTGTCTGTGAACTTTTCACCGTTGATCTCAATATTGTGTGAGGAACTTGGTATTTTATATACTGCATGGGTATATGATTCACCCATTCATATCAGAAATACAGATAGCCTGAAAAATTCCTGCAATCGAATCTTCTTTTTTGACAGAGGACAGGCAGAGGGATATTGTAAAAATGGTGTGAATGCAATACATCTTCCACTTGCAGTGGATACGGATGTATTTCGAATTAATGCATCGAAACGGGAAAAAGAGAGTTACCGGACAGATGTGTCATTGGTAGGTAAACTTTATCAGACAGAATATACATATTTTACAGCACCGCTGCAGGGATATACAAAAGGATATCTGGAAGGAATTGTTAATGCACAGGGAAAAATATATGGAGGCTATCTGATCCCAGAATTAATCACAGACGAGCTGCTTGCGCGGATGAATAAAGAGTATGCGGGAGTTGCGACAGATGGGTTTAAAATGGGAAGAAGGGAACTTGAATTTATGCTTGCCTGTGAGACTACCGGAAGAGAACGATATATAGCATTGGCACTTCTATCGGGGCATTATCAGGTGGATTTATATTCTACAGATGAGGATAAAAGATTAAAAAATGTGAGATATCGTGGATATGCGGACTATTATACACAGATGCCGCTTATTTTTTCTCAGAGCAGAATCAATCTGAATATTTCTTTGAAGACAATCTTGACAGGAATCCCGCTTCGTGTCATTGATGTTTTGGGGTGTGGAGGATTTGTACTTTCTAATTATCAGGAAGAATTGATGGAATATTTTAATGCCGGTGAAGAACTAGTCGTGTATGAGAACATTGAAGATTTGTTCTACAAGGCAAAGTATTATCTGGAACATGAAGACGAACGGAAGCAGGTTGCATTGGCTGGTTTTGAACGGGTAAAGAGGGATTTTACTTTTCGGGAAAGATTACAGACAATGTATGGAGAACATAAGTGAATCAAAATAAAATCGCATTTATCATATGCACCAATAATCAGTTATATTTTAATGAGTGTCAGTATTATATCCATAATTTAATATTGCCGGAGGGGATGGAACTTGATGTCATTGGGATAACGGAAGCGCCATCTATGTGTGCAGGGTATAATGCCGGAATGCAAAGCAGTGATGCAAAATATAAGGTGTATCTGCATCAGGATGTGTTTATTCGTGAACCTAAATTTATAATATATCTGTTAGAGCGGTTTCAGAAGGATAAACAGATTGGAATGATTGGAATGATTGGCGGCAATGGTATGCCTAAAACAGGTGTAACTTATCGTGCCTGGAATGTTGGGAAGGTGGATTGCCGGGATCCGGATATGGCATATTATATGTATGGTGCTAAGGATATGAAAAAAGAGGATACGATCGTTGAGGCGGTAGATGGTCTTTTGATAGCAACACAATACGATATTCCGTGGCGGGAAGACCTGTTTACACATTTTGATTTTTATGATGTATCACAGTCTTTTGAAATGCGAAGAGCAGGATATAAAGTGTTAGTTCCTTATCAGGAAGCACCCTGGGCAATCCATGACAGCAGCTTTGCAAAATTGACTTATTATGATGAAGCACGAAAAATTTGCCTGAAAGAATATCCGGAATATCTGTATGCCGACGGAGGCTTTGAGTTTATCTATGATAAGGAATGGAACGATTTGAGCGATCTGCTTGCAGATCAGATAAAAGCGTTGATTGCTGCACATGAATGGAAACAGGTAGGACAGATTATAGATTCTTATCGGAATGCGGGGAGAAAAAGCAGTGAGATAGAAACACTTGGTATATTGTATGATATTCATGAAAAAGAAAAAACTGCAGGAGTGAAGTGTTCTTTTTTTGAAGATTGTATAGATTATCAGAGTATCTATGAAAAGTATATGTTAATTCGCTTCCTTTTAAGACAGATAGAACTTGGAATGGAATCGGCAGAATATCGGGAGTTAGTAGAAAGAATTAACACTGAACAGATCTCGTATGAAGCGATTGAAACGATAATACTTCATTCGGTAATTGATAAAAAAAATGTATTGGAAAAATTAATTAAGTTATACAATGATGCAGGAATGTGCAGGCAGAGTGTGTCATGCAATAATTTGTACCAGATTGTGAAAAAACGACCGGTTCCAATTACATATAGCCAACAGGAGAAAAATTCTTTGTTTAAAAGTTGTTGATATAAAAAGAGGATGAATACATGCTATTTACACAAGATTTTTTCAACCCGGAAATAAGAGAAGGATTTGAAATCTCAGCCATGATGAAACGCGCATGGGCGGCCCAGATGGAAGTATTGCAGGTGGTTGCAGATATCTGTGCAAGAAACGGTCTGCAGTATTTTGCAGACTGGGGAACGTTATTGGGTGCTGTAAGACATCAGGGTTTTATTCCGTGGGATGATGATATTGATATATGTTTAAAGAGAGAGGATTATAATCGTCTGATCAGTATTTTGCCCCAGCAGCTGCCAAATGGTTTTGTGGTGGCAGGAATGTATGCGGGCACCGATCGGCTCAGGATGGCAGCATATGTGCCGCAGCTGCGTGTCATGGCGGATGAAACATTGTGGGATTTTAATGATTACATGAAATATTTTCATGGATTCCCTTATCAGCGTGCAGGAATCGATATTTTTCCGCTGGATTATATTCCGGTGGAAAATGAACTGGCAGACATACAAAAGATTATGATGAAACAGGGAACAAATCTTTTGGAAAATTGGACAACGCTGGAAAATGCAGGAAAACTGGAAGAGAGTCTGCAGGAGTATGAAAAATTATGCAATGTCAGGATAGACAGGCAGGGGGACGTAAAAAACTGGTTGTGGAAGCTGACAGATGCGATCGCTTCGCTATATCATAAAGAAGAGGCAGAGTATATAACCAATTATACATTTTGGATAGAGAAAGACGGTTATAAGATGAAAAAAGAATGGTATGATAATGTGGTCATGCTTCCGTTTGAAAATATTGAGATTGCAGCTCCGGCGATGTATCATGAGGCATTAACGGCACAATTTGGAGACTATATGGTTCCGGTAAAGGGAGCAGCAGATCATGACTATCCATTTTACGGACACATGGAGGGAGAACTGAAAAAACAGATCAAAGCGGTTGGTTTTCATGGAAGTGTGGAAGAATTCTGTCAGGCGGTTTCCAGTGGCAGACTGCGGGTATAAAGTGAGCACTCCGGGTAAGCAGAAATGTGACAGTTTCTTATGAAACTTGTTTATATCATGCAGATAAAATGAATGGAGAAGAGATAAGAAATATGAATGAATGGAATAGAATCTGGGGAAATCGTTCATCGGATATTGTAATTTCAGATAACATATTTGATATGTTTTGTAAATTAAAAAAAGCCGACGGATTTGATACACAGGATGTAGATGGATATTATGAAGCTTTTTTTTCACAATGGAAACATATGGTGGAACACATTACACAGAATGTTGGCGATATTTCAAGTGTGTATGAAGTGGGATGTGGAAGCGGTGTAAACCTGTATTTGTTTCAGCAGTTAAAGAAAGTGACACAGGTTGGTGGCTGCGATTATTCCCAGACGCAGATTGCTCTTGCAAAAAAAATATTAAATGCAAATGATCTGCAGTGTATGGAAGCGGATCAGATAGCAGAGAAACCTGTTTATGATGTGGTTCTTTCAGATAGTGTATTTCAGTATTTCCAGAGTCCGGAATATGGTATGCGTGTCGTGGAAAAGATGTGGAATAAAGCAAAAAAAATGGTTGTGATCACAGAGATCCATGATGAAGAAATGAAAGAAGAACATTTGAACCACAGAAGGCAGTGTGTGGAAAATTATGATGAAAAATATAAGGGACTGGATAAAACATTTTACACGAAAGAAATGTTTTTGCAGTTTGCGGACAGAGCCGAGGCAAAGTGTGAGTTTGTGAAACCGCAGAATGATCTGTACTGGAACAATAAATATGTTTTTGACTGTTATCTGACAAAATAAAGGAGATAGGGCATGCAGGCGATTATCTTAGCAGCGGGAATGGGAAAACGTTTGGGAGAGTTGACGAAAAATAATACGAAATGTATGGTGGAAGTCGGTGGTGTGAGGCTGATTGAACGTGCGCTTCGTATACTTGACAGAAAAAAATTAAGCCGGATCATTCTGGTTGTCGGATACCAGCATAAAAATCTGGTTTCTTTTGTTGATTCTTTGTGTCTTAAAACACCGGTTGAGTATATTGTAAATGATGTATACCATAAGACGAACAATATTTTTTCGCTGTCTCTGGCAAAAGATCAGATGATGCAGGAAGATACGTTGTTATTGGAATCAGATCTGATTTTTGAAGAGAACCTGATCGATATGCTGTTAGAAGATGACCGGGATACGCTTGCATTGGTAGACAAATTCGAAAACTGGATGGATGGAACCTGCATCGTGGTCGATCAGGACGATAATATTACTGATTTCATTCCGGGAAAATTATTAAAATACCATGAGAAAGAACATTATTATAAAACAGTAAATATCTATAAGTTCGGAGCACAGTTTTCAAGAGATGTATATGTCCCATTTTTGGAAGCATATGCAAAAGTTATGGGAAATAACGAATATTATGAAACTGTGATTAAACTCATACTGATGTTGGACAAAAACACCATGAAGGCAAAAAGGTTAAATGGTGAATTGTGGTATGAGATTGATGACATACAGGATCTTGATATTGCACAGACATTATTTATCGAGGATGATGTGGAACGTTATCATCATTTGATGAAACGGTATGGAGGATATTGGCGCTTCCCTCATTTACAGGACTATTGTTATCTGGTAAATCCGTATTTCCCAACAAAGCGTATGCAGGAGGAGATGGAATCCAATTTTGATGTACTGGTTCGACAGTATCCGTCAGGTATGGCGGTCAATACACTTCTGGCTGCAAAAAGTTTTGATGTGCATGAGGAACACATTATGATCGGAAATGGTGCAGCAGAGCTGATCAAAGGATTATTGGAAGAACTGAACGGAAAACTGGGTGTGATCCGTCCGACTTTTGAAGAGTATCCAAACCGCTGGGAGAAAGAAATCGTTGCATATGATTGTACAGAAGATGATTTTAATTACAGCGCAGAACGTCTTATCGATTATTTTACAGAAAATCCGGTTAATACGCTTGTACTGATCAATCCGGACAATCCTACCGGTCATTGTATGAATGCAGATGAGATAAAACACCTGCTGCAGTGGAGCAGGCAATGCGGTATCAATCTGATCCTGGATGAGAGTTTTCTTGATTTCGCAGATGCGGAAAACTTATCGTTATTATCGGAACAGGTGTTAAAAGAAAACAAAAACCTTTATGTGGTAAAAAGTATTTCAAAATCATACGGAGTTCCGGGAAGCAGACTGGGAATTTTAGCAAGTGGAAATACAGATATGATCGGGCGTTTAAAGAAAGATGTATCAATATGGAATATCAATTCCATGGCAGAATTTTTCATGCAGATTTTGGACAAGTATAAAAGCGACTATACAGATTCCCTGCGGAAAATAAAGGAGGAAAGAAATCGTTTTCTGAATGAACTTTGTGCGATCAAAGATCTAAAGGTCTATCCGTCACAGGCGAATTATTTCATGTGTGAGATTTTAGATGGAATCAGCAGCGAAGAACTGGCAGGAAGACTTTTAAAGGAAAATATCTTGATTAAAGACCTGACAGGAAAGATACATAATGGAAAGCAGTATATCAGAATTGCGATCCGGGGAGAAGAGGAGAACCGGATACTGGTGGAGAAGCTGAGATTATGTATGAGGCAGAGAGAGAATGTGGAGCAATGAAAATGCGGTTATTATGAAAAAACTGCAAAGATAGTAGAAAACTCTTGCACAGAGTATACGGTTATGCTACAATTGTAAATGCTATTAACATTTGATGATTACAGAATTATATGGCGATTTTCACAGCAGGCAGTGAAGAATTGCAGCAAAAGGAGAAATATGGGAGAAAAAAAGATGTGATATATCTTTCTTCCAAAGAGGCTTTTTTGAAAATTTGTGTACTGGCACTTACTATTGGTATAAGTGTAGTGGCATCATTGTTTGACTACAAATCGTGTTATGTAACTATATTGGTGCAGGCATGTAATAATATGTATGATTTTTATCAGTTTACAGATAATAAAAAATATTCAACTCTAGTAAAAAGAGAATCGATTGCTATTGTTTTGTTTGCGATTATTGCAATTATCGTATCTGTAGTTGCGATTCTTGAGTTGTATGTAGTTATGAAGTCTATTTGGATTAAACTATTGGTGATTTCTTTCGTAACTATACCGTTAGCAGTCGTATATAATGACTATAAGATTAATATAGAGAAAGAGAATAGAGTGGAGGCTTGAAAATATGGCAAATGAAATTATGATTGTTATTGGTTTTGTCATAACTGTAGTTGCAATGTGCAAATTATGGAATTTATATGCAATGAAACAATATGGAAAAGCCAAAGCAGATAGATTAGGATTGACATATGGATTTTATGTTGACAATATGCAATCTTTTGAAATCGAAGGAACAGGAAATGATGAAAATGGAGATTATGATGTTGGAAAGGCAGTTAAGAAAATAGAAATGCCAGATGATGTAAGGATCAAAGCATAATGAATAAAATAGACTTTTTAGAATTTTACAATGGTGTAGTTAAAAAACTAGGGATGCATCTGGAAAATGAATACAGGCAATTTCATTTTTGTGATAATCCTGATTCGTTGTATGAAGAATATCTTAACCAAAAAACCATGCTAAGAGTTTTATACCAAAAGAAAAATGGTGAAAGTAAGACACTATTAGACCGCCATAAGGTGTGCGCCTGTATGACAGCTGCAATCATTAAGGTCAGGCTGGTAAGTGGTAATATCCAAACGGATGATGATTTTTCTTTATCTGCGGCATCAAGAATTAACGAGCAACTGGCTTTTATGAGTACGTGGGAATTGTTTTTGGGGTTCATAAGGCTTCACAAAGAAGAAGTAGACAAAAATTACCGATTGCCAGACACTTATCATAATAATTCTTTTTTGGATACTATTACAAGATCATTATTTATGGCTAATCAGTTGAACGCCTTATCGACTCCTTTAATAGCAAATGTTTTCTTCTTGTTAGAAAAGTATTTTGAAGTAGAAGAACAAAATAATATTTTAAAAGCGCAATTAGAAGTTATAGAGTAAGTACTCACTATGAAAAATGGAGTTCTATATCCTAATTATTGATTTATCTCCTAAAACAGAGCATGATTTAGGAGATAAAAGTATTTTAGGGAGATGCGCTATAGTACATTCCAGTCTTAATGAGATCACAGCCGCTCCCAGTACCCCTTAAAATCATCTTCCGTCATCCCCTCCCCGATCATCCGATACAGCTCCATCTGCTTCGGGATCAGGGCATTGTAAATGGACTGCGCATAATCCGGCACCTCCGCAAGAACCGTTTTTTCTAATTTTTTGTAGAAAGAATAGGAAGGCTGGAACCCCCGGAGTTTTGCAAAGTACAGTGTTTCATACAGATAGGTATGGAGGAAATACAGCTTGATCTCGTCATAATATTCCTGAAAAAATGGGGTTTTTTTCATAAAGTTCCAGACCGCAAGCTGGACATCAGCATGCATCTTTAAGGTTTCTTCCTGTTTCATATCATTTCGCATGGTTCCGGCATCGTTTTGCCTGTAATAATAGTAGGCATCGTTTAAGATCACAATTTTATCCGCAAAATATAAAAGCGGGTATACAAAAAGCGGCTCCTCATAAATGACATGTTCTGCGTAGGAGGTATGAGCCTTTTTCAGCAGATCATGTCGGTAAAGTTTATTCCAGCAGCCATAAGTAACTTTTTCTGAGATCAGAAATTTTTTGCGTTCACTGACAGAAGAAATTTTAATCACTTCCGGTGTAACATTCCGACCGGAGTCTACGGCACCCAGACGGTCTGTATAGTAAAAATATTCAAACTGGATGATATCAGCATCCGATTCTTTTGCTTTTTCATAAGTTTCCAATAGAAAATTATCAGCAACAAAATCATCTGCGTCAACAAATGCAATATATTCACCCGTTGCGTACTGCAGGGCAATATTTCTTGCGCCGCCCTGACGCATATTTTCCTCAAGTTTTAAGATCATAATACTTTCTGGATAGGCACGTTCGAATTCCTGCAGCATGTTCCAGGTAGCACCCTCGTCTGTGGATGCATCGTCCACAAAAATCAGTTCGATCTGGTCAATTCCGATTGTCTGCTGTACAAGTGACATAAAACATTTCGGAAGATATTTTGTTGCATTAAAACATGGGATGATGACACTTATTTTTTTCATAGATCAAAATTCTCCTGATAAAAAGGTTGCATATGGTATAATATACAAAAATGGTATATCATTAATTTATCATAATTGAAAAGAACGGACAATATCAGTATAAAAAACAGGGAGGTATCAATGGCTGGAAATATAGCAATCGGTATACAGGATTTTTCGACAATTATCCAGGGAAACTATTTTTATATAGATAAAACGCCTTTTATTAAAGAATGGTGGGACTGTGGGGACAGTGCGACTCTGATTACCCATCCACGTCGTTTTGGGAAAACGCTTACAATGAGTATGGTGGAGCAATTTTTCGCCATAGATTATGCGGGTTTGGCAGATATGATGTCATGATCGAGCTGAAACAGCCGGCGGAACGAGATGCAAAGGAAAGACAGTCCTGATCGAATCGGCTGCTGATTGTCAATAGACCACTGGAAACTTGATAAAAAGTAAAATTCAGGATACACAAATATTTAGTTCAGTAAAATCTGAACCACACAGGAGACCAATCACATGTTATCAGTCTGCATTATCACCAAAAACGAAGAACACAATCTGGCACGTTGCCTGAAATCTTTCCAGAACACCGGATTTGAATTGATCGTAGCCGATACCGGCTCCACAGATCAGACAAAGAAAATTGCCGCAGAATATACGGAGAATATCTATGATTTTCCATGGTGCGATGATTTTTCGGCAGCGAAAAATTTTGCAGTTTCAAAGGCGGCATATCCGTATGTAATGGTCATTGACAGCGACGAGTTTTTACAGCAGATCGATATGCCGGAGTTAGAAAAACTGATTGCTGCACATACAGGCGAAGTTGGCAGGATACAAAGGATCAACATTATTTCCGGAAAAGACGGCAAGCAGGAGAATAAGGAATGGATTAACCGTATTTTCTCAAAAGAAAAATTTCATTATACAGGAAGAATCCATGAACAGGTGACTGCATATGACGAAAAAGAATATCTTACATACAAAGCACCGGTTGTGATCGGGCATACAGGCTATGATCTGCCACAGGCAGAGAAGAAGAAAAAGGCGTTGCGCAACATCCGTTTGTTGGAGCAGGAGTTAAAGAGCTTAGGATGGGATGCAAATGCGCATGCAGATGAGCTGGAGCAAAACATAAAGCATTCCAAATCGCAAAAGACAATGCCGGCACAAAACATTGCGGATTTAAAGAAAATGGAGCAGATCCCGTATCTTTTATACCAGCTTGGAAAAAGTTATTATATGGCAGAAGATTATAATGAGGCATGTTTCTGGTTTGCCCATGGTCTAAGCTATGATCTTGAACCAAAGTTAGAGTATGTGATCGATATGGTGGAAACCTATGGCTATGCACTCATCAACAGTGGACGTGCAGAGGAGGCACTTTTCTTTGAAAACATTTACGAAGAGTTTGGAGACAGTGCGGATTTCCAGTTCCTGATGGGACTGATCTATATGAATAATGCTATGTTTGATGCCGCAGTGGGAGAATTTTTAAAAGCGGTAAAACACCGCGACTGCCGGATGGCAGGGGTAAATTCCTATGCAGCATATTATAATGTGGGTGTTATCAATGAATGTCTGGGAAAAATCAGTGAGGCGAAGTATTATTATCAGAAATGTGGCGGTTATGAGCCGGCGGTAAAACGTTTGAAACTATTGTAGTCAGCCTGTTGTAGATAGAATACGCAGGAATGGAGAAGAGAATGGGAATATATTTAAATCCGGGAAATGAAGAATTTCAGAAAGCACTTAATTCCAAGATATATGTGGATAAAACCATGCTGATTTCTGAAATGAATCGGAATCTGAATACCGAACATCAGAATATATGTGTAAGCAGACCACGCCGTTTTGGAAAATCTATGACTGCAAATATGCTTGTGGCATATTATAGTAAAGGATGCGATTCTAAAAGCATGTTTGCTGATTATAAGATTGCACAGGATGAGAGTTTTGAGGCAAATTTGAATAAATATAATGTCCTTCATGTCAATATGCTTGACTTTCTTAACCGTGCACAGACAGTGGACGGAATGATCGATTACCTGCAAAAGAGGCTTTTGTGGGATATCAGGCGGGAATACGGGGACGTAGACTGTTTTGACTGGGAGGATCTTATTGATGTATTGGAGAACATATATAGTCAGAGAAATCAGAAATTTATAATCATTATCGACGAGTGGGACTGTATATTCCGAAAGTATCCGGGGGATGATGAAGCGCAGAAAAAATATCTGGATTTCTTGCGCCTGTGGATGAAAGATAAGCCATATATTGCGTTGGCTTATATGACGGGAATACTGCCGATTAAAAAGTATGGCGAGCATTCAGCTCTCAATATGTTTGATGAATATTCCATGACCAATCAAAGGGAACTCGCTGAATTTACCGGGTTTACGGAAGAGGAAGTTCAAAGTCTGTGTGTGTCATATGGTATGCCTTATGACAGAATGAAACAGTGGTACGATGGATATGATTTAAAGGGCGTTCAGATCTATAATCCAAGATCAGTAGTCATGTCATTGCTGGGACATGATTTTGACAGTTATTGGACGAAGACGGAAACCTATGAGGCACTAAAAAAATATATCCAGATGGACATGTATCACTTGAAGGCATTAGTCACACAGCTTATATCAGGTAGCCGTATAAGGATTAATCCGGATAAGTTTCAGAACGATATGTCCACATTTGCGAGCGTAGATGATGTATTTACGCTTTTAGTGCATTTGGGGTACCTGACCTACGATTTTGAGAACAAGACGGTTTCTATTCCAAACCAGGAGGTGCAGAAAGAGTTTATTAATTGCATAGAGGATGGCGGATGGGAACCGGTTATGGATGCGATTCGCAATTCAAAAGCACTGCTTCAGGCAACAATAGATGGAAAAGAAGAATATGTTGCACAAATGATTGAACAGGTGCATCAGGAAAATATATCTATCTTAAAGTATAATGATGAAAATTCAATGTCATGCGTGCTTTCACTGGCATATTATGCCGCGCGGAAAGATTATGTAATGTATCGGGAACTTGCAGGGGGGAAAGGATTTGCAGATATTGTGTTTGTTCCGAGAAAATATAGAGATGTGCCAGCAATCGTAGTGGAATTAAAATGGGATAAATCTTCGGATGCAGCCATTGCACAGATAAAGAAGAAGGAATACATGCAGAGTCTGAAAGATTACCATGGAGAAGTGATCCTGGTTGGCATTAATTATGACAATACAGATTCTGTAAAGGACGATTATAAAAGACATAGCTGCAGGATAGAAAGAATCAAGTTATAACAGGAGACAACCATGCAAACAACCATCATCTACATCACCGGCATCTACGATACCCTTGACTTATTTACACAGGAACTGAAAAATGCGTTTGAGACCATGGGGTATGCCTCATTTACTTATGATGCCCGTCTGGAAGAGGAGAGTAAGCAGGCATTGATCGAATGCATCGAAGAAGGTATAAAAAAAGGACAGAGATTTTTTGGTGTCACTTTTAATAACCTCGGATATAATCTGACACTTCCGGAAGCCAAAACAGAAACTGGTGATGCATGTTCAAAACAGAATATGGGATATTCCCCAAAAGATATAAATTCCTCAAGAGAGCCGAATTTGTGGGAAACCTATGAGATTCCATACATCAATATCCTGATGGATCACCCGTTTCATTATGAAAAACCATTGCAGAATGCGCCGGACACATCCGTTGTGCTGTGTACAGACCGGAATCATGTCCGCTACATCCGAAGATACTTTAAAAATATCCGGTATACTGATTTCCTGCCACATGCGGGAGTGGAACTTGGCAGCAGGCATAAGCCGCTGGCGGAGCGTGGAATTGATGTTTTATATGCCGGGGCATTGCCAATCTACACAGTAGCGAAGATGATACCGGATCTATCATCCATCCCGGAAGTCGATGGAGAGGAGATGGCACAGGCTGTGCTGTCAGAACTGGTGCATCATCCTGACCGGACAACAGAGGATGTGATAGAAGAATATTTAAAATATAAGCGGAATGATATTTCAGAACAGCGTATTCATGAGATCATCGTGCAGATGCGTTTTATTGACTCGTATGCCACGTCATTTTTCCGCGAACAGGCAGTCCGCATACTGGTGGAAAACGGAATTCGTGTGACAGCATACGGGACAGGCTGGGATCAGTGTGAATGGAGCGATAATCCGTATCTGGTGTATGGTGGAAAAGTACTTGCGCCGGAAATATTGCCACTGATGAACGACAGCAAGATTGTCCTGAATACGATGACCTGGTTTAAAGCCGGAGCACATGACCGTATTTTTAATGGAATGCTTGCGGGGGCAGCAGTTGTGACGGATGATTCCACTTATCTGCGAAGAGAATTTACGGATGGAAAAGAGCTTGTGATGTTTTCAAGAAATGAGATCCGTACCCTGCCGGAACGTGTATTTGATCTGTTCGGACACATGCAATTCACACAAAAGATGGCAGACTGTGGATATCAGTCAGCAAAAGAGCATCATACGTGGAAAAGCAGGGCAGCGTGGATCAGGGAAGCATGGATGTAGAGCTGGAGGTTTTCATTCTCTCTCTGCAACAGGCTTTATATACAGATGAAAACGTTATTTTGGCTGAAACAGCACAGGAATGGAGATTAGTGTGAAAAATACATTTTTCACACGCAAGATTTGTGCTTCGCACAAACTTGTGATGCGCTTAAAAGCAGCGCAGGAATGGGGATTATTATGCACATATTGATGTATCGCTGGAAGGCTTATAATTACAGAGACATAGAGCAGACATTTATATTGTTGGGACATACTGTGGATAATATCGAACAGCACCTTGGCAATTATGATATTGATCCGGAATTTGAAAAAATAATTGAGCACAAAATGCAGGAAACGCATTATGATATGGTATTTACGGTCAATTATTTTGCGCTGATCTCGAATGTCTGTCAGAAGATGGGAATAAAATATGTATCGTGGAGCTGTGACAATCCGCTGATCAGTATGTATCACGAATCCATTTTTCATCCCTGCAATTATATATTTACCTTTGATAAGACAAATTATCTGGAATTTCGGGAGATGGGAGTAGAGCATATCTGGTATCTTCCGCTTGCGGTAGATACAAACCGGATGGATATGGTGATTGCAAATTCGCCGGAAATACAGAAATACAAAGGGGATATCGCATTTGTTGGAAGCCTTTATGAAAGAAATTCTTATGATAAGATAAAAAGCAGGCTGCCAGAATATCTACGGGGGTATTTTGACGCAGTGATCGAGGCACAGTTAAATATCAGTGGTGCAAATATTGTGGAACCTATGCTGACCACGGATATACTGGAAAAACTTCAGGAATATTTTGAACTAGAAAAATCAGAAGGGTCGTTTTCGGATCTTGGACTGATCTTTCAGACGACCGTACTTGGATTTAAAATTGCGGAAGTGGAGCGCAGACGTGCATTGATCGAACTGTCAAAACGTTATCATGTCAATGTGTACAGTAACAGTGATATAAGTGATATGCTGCGGATTCAGTACTGTGGTTCGGTTGATTACTGGAGTGAGCTGCCGCAGGTTTTTCGTATGTCAAAGATCAATCTGAATTTTACGATTCCGAATATCAAGAGCGGCATACCGCTCAGGGTATGGGATGTGCTTGGGGCAGGTGGCTTTTTGTTGACGAACTATCAGGCAGAGATACCATATTATTTTAAAGAAGGCGAAGATTTAGTATGCTTTGACGGAATTGATGATCTTTGTGAAAAAGCAGGATATTATCTGGCACATGAGGAAGAACGTCTGGCAATCGCGGAAAATGGTTATCGAAAAGTAAGGGAGCATCACAATTATATAGAAAGAATAAATACGATGCTGGATATTATAGAAGAAAATGAAAATCAGGAAAATGATATATAGTACATGATCAGTGTGAAAGATGCATAATCTGAAGTTGCATCTGGGATATTGGAATATTAAACGGACACTACAGAAAATCTGTAAGTGTCCGTTTAGCAGTATCTGTCTAACATCATTCCGGAATAAACGGAAGTCAGATAAGGACAGGAAAAATTCTTATGTCCGGGTCTTTTGTATGTGATCATCGTTTTGCTTGCATAATTTAATGGGTCGACAGAGACATTTCCAGCGGTCGTTCCGAGATCATTTTTGAATTTATTTAATGTGGAAAAACATTCTTTGGCATCAGCAGAAGTAACGGCGTCTGTCAGGAGATTTGTATCGATTTTGATTTCTCCATCGTCTGTTAAATTCAGTCCGTATGACTCAAATTCATTGTAATAAGGTTTCACTACCTGCGTGAAATCACGCCGCAATTTATCTGCTTCCTGTGTATCGTCATAGTGATAACTCAGTTGGATCAGATTATTGTACACATTTATCAAAGACTGTACATTGTCTACAACAGAGTCAGCGGTTGTTTTGAAACCAATCTGTACAGGCGTTGTCCGGGAACTTGGTTTGTTCAATGTCAGCTCAAAAGCATTGTTGACGGTAAAAGTGTTAGACAAGGATGCGTGTTCAGTACCATTTAACAGGAAAGAAGAATTACATGCCTGCTGGGCAACATAGTCAATACCGAGTGTCTGCATTGCTTTTGCGGATGCATGATCGGAACTTGGGGTAACTTCAAACAGATAAGACTGACCGTCAGCGAGACCGGTCTGGCTTGAAGTCAGACGCAGTGCAATCTTATTGCTGGCATTTTTCGCAAGATCTGCATGGATTCCGACGCCGGAAGAATTGACCAGGCGTGCAAGTTTTTCAAGAATGTACTGATTGTCATCATTTCTGCCTGCCGTATACTGAAATTCGTATGAATTTAAGTCAGTTGATATGTCGAATGTGTAAGTACCGGCCTTAAAATCACATTCATCAGGATACAGAAACTTTCCGATATTGATCTGCGGAGCAGCAAGCTGCCTTACTTCAACATCAAAATGCAGAGAATTATCGAGATTCTGATCTTCTCCGATGTAGGAAACATTAACAGAGGATGAATCAGAAGACTTTGCCACTTTTTTATTGAATACGTTTTCAATCCCCTCATCATTGTCAGAAAGGGATGCGATCACATTCTGGATTGAGCGGGTATGTTCTTTCAGATCGATCACAAATTTTTTGACATCTGTAGAATCTGGAATTTTATACAGAGGAGTATCTTTGTTTGTTTTTACAATCTGATTATAGACAGCACGAAGCTGACTCTTCTTATGGGTATCATAACGCGATACCTTCGAAGTGCCATAAGTGCTTAAATAATAATGATATGCACTGTCAATAGCAGCCAAGAAAACCCCTCCTTTCTTCCATGAAATATATAACATTTATCAGGTTATAGGACAGCATCCTTGCCGCCTGGCATGATAAATGTGGGGATTTTAATATAAATTTAAAGATTCTTTAGAACTATTTCGGTTGAACCATCTAAAAATATTATACCATTTGAGAAAAAAATGTGAAATAGGAAATAAATAGGAAAAAACTCACAGAAAAGTATGGATAGATATTGTGGATTTTTAAATATAAAAAAAGATTGACGGAAATAGACGGATATGATATAGTAGACAGGCGATGGAAGTAGGTCTTTTTTTTATGCCTTTTTTTAAGGACTGTCGCTGATCCTTAGAAAACGTCTCACTACGGAGACCGGGGCAGGAAAAAGCACAAAGAATTTTAATGGAGGTGGAAGTTGTGCGCACAAAAATAACATTGGCATGTACGGAATGCAAAAACCGTAACTACAACATGACAAAAGACAAAAAAGCTCATCCTGACAGGATGGAAACCAAAAAGTATTGCAGATTCTGCAAGACCCATACGTTACACAAAGAAACCAAATAGGACGCGCGTGGCAAAGGAGTGAAAAAATGGGAGAAACCGAGAAGTTAGACAAGGCTCCGAAAGAGAGTTGGTTTACCGGTCTTTCGGCTGAGTTCAAAAAGATCATCTGGCCGGAGAAACAATCACTTGTAAGACAGACCACGGCGGTTATTGCTGTATCCGTTGTATTAGGTCTTATTATCGCGCTTTTGGATTTCGCAATTCAGTATGGCGTTGATTTCCTTGTTGGTTTTAATTTTTAATGGAGGCAGAGTGATTTATGGCAGAGGCACACTGGTATGTTGTTCATACCTACTCAGGATATGAGAATAAGGTAAAAGCGAACATTGACAAGACAATTGAAAACAGACATCTGGAAGATCAGATCTTAGAGGTCCGCGTCCCGATGCAGGATGTTGTCGAAATGAAAAATGGCGCAAAAAAATCCGTATCAAAGAAAATGTTTCCGGGATACGTTCTTATCAATATGGTTATGAATGACGACACATGGTATGTTGTCAGAAATACCCGTGGTGTTACCGGATTTGTTGGTCCGGGAAGTAAGCCGGTTCCACTTACCGATATGGAAATGAAACCATTGGGAATCAAAAAAGAGAACATTGAAGTTGACTTTACAGAGGGAGACACCGTTGTGGTTACCGGAGGCGTCTGGAAAGACACCATCGGAGTAATTCAGGCGATGAACCACGGAAAGCAGAGTGTAACGATCAATGTTGAACTGTTCGGTCGCGAAACACCGGTAGAAATAAGTTTCGCAGATGTAAAACTTAACAATTAATGCACAGACCAGGATCTGTGCGCAGGTATGAAATCATGCCTGAAACATTGGATTAAGGAGGCAATTCCAAATGGCAAAGAAAGTAGAAGGATATATCAAATTGCAGATTCCTGCTGGCAAGGCTACACCTGCTCCTCCAGTTGGACCTGCTCTTGGACAGCACGGCGTTAATATCGTTGAATTTACAAAACAGTTCAACGCAAGAACAGCTGATCAGGGAGATCTTA
>OGKR01000084.1_pt1 | contig 109896 bp, 93 predicted proteins | sample 1572431 | NCBI WGS metagenome assembly OGKR01 (sample SAMEA2582079, study PRJEB24529) | metagenome | biome: Human gut stool | place: China | collected 2011 | reverse complement strand
CGAGAGGGAGTGAGGTGTAGATATTGACACCAAAAAGGCACTCCCTTATACTTGACGGAAAAAGGTAAAAAAAACTCATTGATAAGATTAGCGGTCAAGGCGAGAGGGAGTGAGGTGCAAAAGACTATGGCAAAATACACCAAAAGGAGAGATAAAAGAGGGTATGAGTGGAAGTCTGCTTATCGGGAGAAAGAAGCCCTTATGTTGGAGAGGGGATACCCGGAAGTAAGTCCTCATGATTTCTATCGGGAGTTGTTTCCGGCTGGCAGTCTCCAGCAAGAGCCGGAGGACGGAAAAGGTAATATTATAGCGACACAGATTAGACCGTCTGGCAAAGGAAGAACCCGGCAGTGGGTAATTGATGATAGTCTGAAAATGCTGGATAAGGTCATAGGAGATAGGTTTGGGCTGATACCGCCTATTAGTTTTTACGGAAAGTCACACACGAAAGAGAACGCTCATGAGCTGTTTGCGGTGGTGGTGGACGTGGATTATGTAGGCAAACAGCAGTTAAAGAACCTGTTGAAGCAGTTTGGGAATGGTGTGCAGCTTCGTCCGACTTATCTTGTCAGCTCCGGCAAGGGGGTACATCTTTACTATTTCTTGCAGGAGCCGGTTCAGTTGTATCGAAACCGGGAAGAAGTGCTTGCGGAGCTGAAAGAAGCCTTTATCCGGCGGCTATGGAATGATACCAGCTCTATCCGTCCGGACAGCCCGGATATAACCGGAATTTATCAAGGTTTCCGGTGTGTGGGGAGTCAGTCGAAGCTGGGTGCAGATTTCCCAGTAAAAGCCTATAAGCTGTCAGAGAACCGTTACACGCTGGAGGACATAAAAGCCAGCATACCGAGCTGTAAGGTAGACCTTGCTCCGTTGTACGAGAAGCCGAGAAGAAAAAGTACCGTTACGCTGGAAGAAGCAAAGGAGCTGTACCCGGAATGGTATGAGAAGCGGATCGTGCAGGGAGAGCCGAAGCAGAAAAGTAAGAAGCAGGGCGGTACGTGGGTATGTAACGAAGCTTTATATGAGTGGTGGAAACGGAAAATAACCGAGGAAGTGAAAGCCGGAGGGCGTTACTTTTCTATTATGGCGTTGTGCTCTTATGGCTTGAAGTGTGGCATATCCGAGCAGAAGATACGGAGAGACGCCTATGCGTTCCTGGACCATTTAGAGAGCCTTACCGAGGACGAGGACAACCATTTCAGCCGGGCAGATGTGAAAGACGCTCTTCGGGCATTGAAAGGGGACAGAAAAAGGCTGTCAACGATAGCAAGCCGGGAATGGATAGAGGACAACACAAAGGTTACGATACCAGCAAATAAGCGAAATTACAGAAAACAAGAGGCTCATTTATATCTTGCAAGGCGAAAAAAAGAGGATATGAAAGTTATAGGCGAAGTAGTAAAAGAGGGCAGACCAACAGCAGAGCGGACAGTCAGAGAATGGCAGGAGAGCCACCCGACAGGAAAGAAAGCGGACTGCATCCGAGAGACAGGACTTGCAAAGCATACCGTTTATAAGTGGTGGAAAGATATAAACAATGAAAATATATAGGGAAAAAGGAGTTATTTAATAACTCCTTTTTCCCTATTGTCTATTGCTGAAGATTTGAGGAAAAATGAAGGAATTTTGATAAAAAAAGATAATTTATCAAATATATTAAAGCCAAGGTTATTATTCCAATAATGATGCTAATAGGCAATATTTTTTTTATAAATAGTGTTGCAAGAGACGTTCCTAAAAGAAACGCAGATCCATATGGAATAACAATATTCAACATAAAAATTTTATTATGTTTTTTTCGTAAGGTTGATTGATTATGGATTAAAAAACAGAGGCGTTGAGGATATCCTGATTGCATGCGTTGATGGTTTAAATGGATTTCCACAGGCAATCGAGGCTGTTTATCCAAAAACAGAGATTCAGCAGTGTATCATCCATCAGATCCGTAATTCAACAAAGTTTGTTTCATACAAAGACATCAAAAAACTGATGGCTGATCTGAAGCTTGTATATGCAGCTCCAACGGAAGAAACAGCTTTAAATGAGTTAGAATTGTTCAAAGATAAATGGGATTCCAAGTACCCGAAAATCTATAAATCCTGGAATGATAACTGGGCAACCCTGTCCACTTATTTCAAATATCCAGAGGCAGTAAGACGCCTGATTTACACCACAAATGCTATTGAAGGCTTCAACCGTCAGCTCCGGAAAGTGACCAAAAGCAAAACGGTTTTTCCGTCGGATGACAGCCTTTTGAAAATGCTGTATTTGGCAACCATGGATATCACGAAAAAATGGACCGGTCACAGGCAGGACTGGGGACAGATCCATTCCCAGCTGGAAATTTATTTTGAAGAACGTCTGGCAGGACGGAACCTGTAAAACAGTCAATTTTAAGCAGGTTTTATTGACATGCCTAAAAACTACTGTATAATGCAGATATGGGCAGAATCCGGAAAATCGGCTCTGCCCATTTGTAACTATTCACAAATCTTATATCAGTTTTTAACGTTTACACAAAACTTGAAACGGTCTCCGAAGAGCCGATGCACTTGTAAACTGTTTCACAAGATCATCGGCTCTTAATTAACATATTGGCGGGATGTATCCGAGTTGAATCGCTTTTGTCACGGCTTCAACCGCTGATGTAACATCAAGTTTTTCAAATATATGCTGCAAATGATTTGATAAGGTACGTTCACTAATATAAAGTGTGCTTGCTATGTCTTTTCGCTTTTGTCCCTCTGCTATAAGCTGTATAATTTGTTTTTCACTATCGGTCAATCCTTCTATGAATGGAATTTCCCTGTCAAAATAAAGTATCCCCTGCATTATTTTAGAAAGAATAGATATGAGCTTTTCAGGTTCAATATTTTTATTAACAAATCCTTTTGCTCCTATTTTTCTTCCTTCACTTCGATATACGGGCAAATCATAACCAGACAGAATTACAACCCTTTGTTCTGGATAACAACTTAGTATTTGTTTTGCTAATTCCAGACCATCCTCAGAAGATATATTCTTCAAGTTTATATCCATAAGGATGATGTCTGGTTTCTTAGATACAATAAAATTGTCTAATTGAGAAACATCATTGATACTATCAAAGGTTTCAATTTCTGAATAATCTGACAATGCAATCTCCAAACTTTTAGAAAATAAAGCATGGTCATCTACTAACAAAATGTTGATAAGAAACATCTCCTTTCATCGGCAATATCGTTTGTACGCAAATCCCATGTGGATGGTTATTAGATATAGTTACAGAGCCATCCATGTCATTCACTCGTTCCGTAATCATTGCAAGTCCTCGATGTTTTAACCTGTCAGCAGATGAGAGAACATCTGCATCAACAGTTCCATTGTCACTCACACTCAGTATTATAATCCCATTATCCTGCGTAAGGGTTATCCATGCTTTTTCCCCTGTCGAATGTTTGTAAACATTCGTGACAAGTTCCTTCAGCAGGCGGTACACAAAGATATTGTATGGCTCAACCAGAAATAAGGAGTCTGAACAATCAAAGGAGACACAGAGATTACGATTCGGAAAAGATTGCGAAATACCATCAAGCAAGTTTTGGTAGTTTTCCTTTATAGTCAGTTTTGGAAGCAATGTAGGATGGTAATCCTGCATTTGCTCACGAATATAAGTATTCATATTATCGAGAGTTTCCGTGATAATTTTCTGTACTTCAGGGCGGTCTGCTTTTTTCATCATATTTTTTACAGAAAGCAGGTCTTGAAGAATATCATCGTGGAGAAAGTTTGCAAATTCAAGATTTAATTGTTCTTCCCATTGTAATTGTTGTAGTGCGACATGGTATTTGCTTTCCTTGATTATCTTATTATGTCCTTTCTTGAAATTGAAATCCAAAGCAATATTACAAACATATAAAAACGCAAACAGGGCATCCAGCATAATAAAAAGCAAAGAATATCCACCATCTAAGATTATTGCTATCAAGCTAAAAATAATTACTCCAGAAAATATAAGTAATGTTAATTGGCGATTACTGAATACGGCAGATAATGGAAGGCTGTTTTGTTCTTTCAGTATGATACCGTGGATGCTTACCCAAAACAATAGTATAGGAATATATACACCAAAATTTGAAAGATGTTCAGGAACTCTCATTGTTGAAAAATAATAAGTAAGGAATAAAACTATAACTGCTATAAGGGAGAAAATGATATGCCTCCATTCTGACTTAAAAACAAAAGCAACTCTTTTTCTATGATATATCACTGTAAAAATAAAACACAGCCAGCTTGCCATAAATTGTATGAAATAGAGAAGGAAAAATATTTTACTTGACACCAATACGCCAATAAGAGCAAAAATACAAGTTCCCATCAGGCAGAGATTAATTAATTTCTGATATTTGTATCCGCTGTTTTGGAACAAAAACATTAGTATGAATTTAATGGAAACACACCATATTACCGGGCTTAAAGCGAAAAAAATAGTGTTTGTGATGGAGTTGCCCGAAGCAGCTAAGAGTATATACCAACTTTCTAATGCTAATAAACCACAAAATAGGGAAATAGTTTTATTTTCCCTAATGTTGCAGGAACTTACATAAGTAACATCTATTAGCAGCAAAGACGATAAAAATAAGGGAATGACACCTCTGGTGTTTAAATGAAAATCTGCATGAGCGGTCAGCCCCATATATGCAATGAGTAAAATAGAATTTATAAAAAGCAGTAGCTTTAAAATTGTTTGCTTCATGTTTTGCCTCCTTCCTATTTTCTCATTAAATTATATTATCTCTCTGTGAACAAATAAAGTGTACGAAATCGCCGAGCTATAAAACTCGATGATTTCATATAGCTTTTTATTTCTTTAGAACTGTTTTACAGCAAGTATGGACAGTCATACAGTAATATATCATATAAATTATAAATGTAAGCAGAATAGCGATAAACGTAGGAATATACAGAATAAGGCTTTCTTTCAGAATGTTCTGCATAAGGGCTGTCCTGTATACTAATGTTGCAAAGACACAGTCTACCAACCCGAATAAAAACGGAATACTAAAAAAAGATATCGTCTGCTTCTTTATTATTTTTTTCACCGTTCTGTCTGTGTATCCCATTTTTCTTAAGATTTCATAATCAGCCTTCGAATCGCTTATGGCAGAAAGATTATTAAAATATAATATGCTTCCAGTTGCGATAAAAAACAAGATTACAAGAAATCCAAGCAGTAAGAAGGTTGAACTGCTTAGGGAAAATATCTCATGTATCCTATGCGAGTTTCCCTGTAAATAAGGACTATCATTTAAATATTCGGATAAATCAAGAAACAGAGCTTCATTATCTTTGATTGACTGCCCATTTATACTTAGGACTTCCGTTTCGGGGCTAATTTCTTCTGCTATTGCATCATATAAGTCGTCACTTACAATCAAAGTACCAATGCTATTTGCAAATGAAATGGGATTATCTAAAGTAGTTGCGATGACTGTTACAGATATTTCTTCATTACCTATAAGCAAAGGATAAACATTACCCGTTTCGTCATTGTCTGAAGCTGGCTGGTATTTTACTAAAATACACTCACTATCGTGTAGCTCGCCAATTTGTTCCAAAGCCCCTTTTTTTCCTTGCGCTTCTAAGAGAGCTATATAGTTTGAATAAGAGATACATTCAAACCCTGCATTTCGCAGAATTTTTTCGTTATCTGAATCGCCTTTAGAGCTTCCTGCACTATATTCCAAAGGAACTTGTTCGGAAGTAGATGTAACTTTATAAATATTCGTTTGCAGGAATGAAACATCATTTTTGGACGAATGCTCATTTACAATTTGTTTGATTGCATCTATTTCGCTTTCATTTTCAATTCTACATTCAATTTCTGACGGTGCCATACGTGACACAGCAGCTATTGGATAGTATAAAGATAAAGCCATAACGCTGGAGACGGTAAGCGTTGCTGCGGATAACAGTGTAAGCATGATTAAAGTCTTAGAGTTTGAACGCATACGGTATATGAAATTTGGGGAAGTAATTATTTTTGTTTCTGTATAAAACTTCCGTTTGTTGTTTTTGCTTATGTGTACTACAAAAGGAAGAAAGGATGAAATAAAAAGTATTGTTCCCACAACTACGAGTACAAGTGTCAGCATGGCAATGGTGGTATAACCAATCGAAAACCAAACAGATTTATCTCCTCTGAGGATATCCAATGCAAGAACATACCCCAAAATAATGCAGCAAAAGCCAACGATGGCAGGAACAGCATGAAATTTCATTTTTCGTTCAGCACTTTTTTCAAATCTAACTAATCCCATAAGCGATGTCTTGAAAAGAAACCTGCTGTTAGACAGCATCAATACAATCACGATAGCAAAAATAAAGCAAGCTGTTTTTGCAATGGCATTGACATTGAAAAAGGGTATTTTTGAATTGTTGATAGATAAATCCAGTAACTTGGTTATGCCAAAAACAATGCCTTTATGAAAAAAACTACCGAGAAGTATTCCTACTATAAACGCTCCAAAACAAACCAGTAAATTCTCTGTTGTCAGCAATGACAACACTGTGGTTTTTCTATATCCTAATAATGCGTAAACACCAAGTTCTTTTGTTCGACGACGTAAAAAGAAACGGTTGGAATATGACATATAAAAAACAACAAAAGCCATTAGGAATACAGAAATTACGTTACACATCATTTCAACCCGCCCGTTACCAGATATCTTTTCAAGCATAATTGTATTCATTGAGAATGAAGTAAATGCAAAAAAGACAGTAATTACAAATGATACAGAAAGCAGGTAAAGGGCGTAAAATGAAAAATTTTTTTTTAGATTTTTAAGTGCCATTGATAAATTATTCATAAATTTTGCCCCCTTATCTTTCCGTATCTAATTTGGCTACTTCCTGTGCAATGGTTTCATAGAATGTTCGTCTATCGGCATCCTGTTTAAGAAGTTCGCGTATAATGCTTCCGTCTTTGAAAATCAGAATACGGTTAGCAAAACTTGCAGCGTATGCATCATGTGTGACCATTAGTATAGTGGTATGCAATTCTTCATTTGCTTCTTTCAAAGTTTTTAATAACTCGGTAGCAGAGTTTGAGTCCAATGCTCCTGTCGGTTCATCAGCAAATAAAATACTTGGCTGTTTTACAATGGCTCTTGCCGCCGATGCTCGTTGTCTCTGCCCGCCAGACAGCTCGTTTGGATATTTGTCTAACTGAGAGGCAATGCCAAAGCGTTCTGCTAAACTTCGCACCATTTTTTCGATTTTTTTATGCGGAAGCTTTTGTAAAGTGAGTGGGACAGAGATGTTTTCTCGGATGGTAAGGCTGTCAAGTAAAAAGTATTCCTGAAATATAAATCCAAGATTATCCCTGCGGAAATCCGCGGAACCTGTGTCGCTCAGTTGTTTTAAATTAACACCATTGATTACAATGCTGCCACTTGTAGGGGTATCAATAGTGGAAAGAACATTAAGCAATGTAGTCTTTCCAGAGCCAGAAGCACCCATAATAGCGATAAATTCACTTTCTGCTACATTGAAAGATACTTTATTTAGGCTTGGACGTTGCCCTTTAGCATAGATTTTTGTTACTTCATTTGCTTCTAATAATGTTGCCATATTTTAATCTCCTTTTCGTTTGATAGTTTCATTGTACTTTTTCTGCTTAAAAAGCGAATGAGTAAATCAGGCAATTTTTTTAATCGTATTGTCTGTTGGTGTGATAAAGGAGATAAAATCTATGATTTATGATGAATGGGTGTTTCACGATGTGGAACATATTTATTTGCAACTTATAAAAAAATAAGGTGTGCGATTTATAGTGGACAACTTTCAGCAGGCGAAAAAATCCCATCTGTTCGAGAAATGGTAAAGAAGCGAGAGGATACAGCAAAGGTACTTTGTTTTTCTTACTTCGGTAATATGTTTGCATTAGGATTTTCCAAAGATGAAGCAGAAAATATCCGATCAGAAGATGCCGGAGAAACCAAAGACCAAGCGTCAGGAAGCAAGTTTATAAAGTTTTATGGAAAGAGCAGGTAGCAATCTATCTGCTTTTTCCTGTTATGTGGTTATCGTAAGCCGAGAAGGTTAAGTGACGAACAAAGGGAACAGGCAAGGTTACGGATGGAGAAAATCAATTCAGATGATAATTGTCGGGAAGATTAGAGTCCAGTCGCAACATTCAGAAGTCCAGTCACAACATTTCCAAATTAAAAGAAAGAAATCTGCCGATAATATAAATGAACAATAGATGATGTTATCCATATTTGATAATGAGCCATGAAAATGAGGTGGAACAGTTGAACATAGCAATTTGCGATGATGAGGAAAATATACGCATTTACATACGCAAGCTGATACAGAAGCAGGAAACTTTTTGTAAGATAACAGAGTTTTCATCGGGCAAGGAATTATTGGAGTTTCAGGATGAGACAAATGCAGAAGAAATAGACATACTTTTTCTGGATATCTCTATGGGAGATGAGGATGGAATGACTGTGGCAAAGCAGCTCAGGAGCCAGATGGAAAGCAAGAAAGAAGCAGTGTGGGGAAGCCTGCCGCTTCTGATATTTGTAACGGGATATCCGGAATATATGCAGGAGGCTTTTTCTGTTAATGCTTTTCAGTATATTGTAAAACCGATTCAGGAAAGCAATTTTGAGCAGGTTTTTGCACAGACCATACGGGAGTATCAATATTTGATGGCAAAGAAAAAGGAAAAACCAAAAGAAGTATTAGTTCGGAATGGAAATAGAACAAGAAGTGTTTCAGCAGATGATATTTACTATATTGAAAGCAGTAATCGAAAAGTGACCTTGTATTTGCGGCATGAAAAAATTGAATATTATGACAAGATCAGCTCACTGGAAAGCGAGCTTAAGCCGGATTTTTTCCGTATACACAAAGGGTATCTGGTTAACATAAAATATGTGGAACGATATGACCGGACAGAGGTGAAAATGAGAAACGGGGACAGTCTGCTGATATCCAAGTATAAATATCAGGACTTTGTAAAGCGTTATTTGGAATACATTTCGGAGGAAAGATAATTGAGTCAGGTTACATATGAAATCATTCGCAAGCTTTTTGAAATCTATCCTATTATTCTGCAAATCGTTCTTTTTCTGGTATTGTGGAATGTATTTTTTCGGTGGGAGAAAGGGATATGGATTGTTGCAGGAATATTGGCAGTGATGAATATCTGCATGGGGCTATGGCTGGAAAAGCCGGGGGTAATACGATATACAATGTCCGCTGTCATTGTGTTGGGATATTGTTTTTGCAAATACCAAAAACATTTGGAAAAGGCGGTATTCATACTGCTGCTGTTTTACAATTTTCATGCGTTAAGTTATTTGATTGCAGACAGTATTTATCAATGTACAGTGGAGAGCATATTTAGAGGGTTGGATGTTCTGAGTGAGGAATATATATTTCGGGTTTATCTGGGTATGGCGATAGGTATGGGCATCCTGCTTTTATCGTACACGTTGGTATTACTGATTATGACAGGTGTCGTGATAAAAATCGTAAAGAAACCGTTTATGCTGAGATGGCAGGAAACGATATTCCTTTCAGTACTGAATATTGTAGGGAGTATGATTGTAGGAATAAGCGTAGACCTTTCCGTAGTGCAAATCGAGGGTGGAGTTTTTCTGTTGTATGATGACAAGCAGGAAATGTTGTGGAAATTACCGATAATTGCGGTTCTTATCTATGTGGGGGAAATTTCGGCAATATACATCTACCAGAATTACAGGAAGCTTCAAAAAGAACGGCAGAAACATTTTGTGGAAGAACAACAGGTCAAAGCCATGAAGCAGAGACTGGAAGAAGCAGAGAACTTCTACGGGAGCATTCGCAGAGTAAGGCATGAGATGAAAAACCATATGACAAATATAAAAGGGCTGGTGGCAAGTGAGAAATATGATGAAGTAGAGAATTATATCGAAAAACTGGATGAAACCATACAGACTATGGACTATAAATTCAATACAGGAAATGCGGTCACAGATGTGATTATCAATGATAAATACCAGAAAGCGGAAAATGCAGGTATTTCGTTTCAAGTAAAATTTAACTTGGGGGAAACAGACACAATTTCTGCATTTGATATAGGTATCATTCTGAATAACCTTTTAGACAATGCCATAGAAGCCTGCGAGAAACTGGAGCAGGAACAGCGATATATCAATCTGACTTTAAAGAAAAAGAATCATTTCCTACTGATTGAAGTGGAAAACAGCTTTGATGGGAAAGTGATATGGGAAGATGGAGGTATCGTCCCGATGACAACGAAACAGAGCGATCTGCCGGATATTTTGATGGAGCATGGAATAGGGTTAAAAAATGTAAAGAATGTGGCAGACCATTATCTTGGAGATATGGATATCAAAATAAAAAACGATGTGTTTAAAGTCACAGTAATGCTGCAGCAGAAGGAAATAAAATAAAAAAATATGAAAAAGGAAGGAGAATGTAGTAATGGATGTAGGTTCAGTTTATGGCAGTTATTATGAAACAGCAAAGAGTTACATGGGTTTGAGGAAGGAGGAAAAACAAGCGGGATTTGCGGAAAAGGTCACAGACAAAAGTCAGGTTTCCCCAGAAGATATGACTTTAGAGGAATACAAGGCGTATTTTAATGAAAAGATGAATTCATTATATACACATCCATCGCAGCGGAATAGAAATGATATTATAGATATTACGGATGCCGCTTATAAAAGAATGCAGACTGATCCGGAATATGAGAAGAAAATATTAGACGCTTTAGCGAAGAATAAGGCAGTTAATTTTGGAAACTATATTCCACAAATATCATATATGCATATAGATGACACATATGAGAAATGTTACGGCTATACGCAGGGCATGAAGGAGAATGACGGTTATTCCGGGAGTTCCTCCGCAAAGGGAACTGATGCCGGACGGCAGAAAAAGGCAAGGCAGAAGGAACTGCTGGAAGAATATTTGGAAAAGCGGGCGCAGATGAAGGAATTTCAGCAGGAGGCGTTGGAAGAAAAGATTGCAAAGCAGGAATTGGAGAGGAGCAGGCTGACAAAGGCATGGAGCAGTAAGAGGCAGATGGCGATGGCTTCCAATGCTTATGACGCAAATGTTATGACGGAAACCGCGACAGGCAGTGAGGTATAGTGTAATGAATGGTGTATCATTATCAAACCAAGTAATCCATTGGAATCCGAAGAAATTTGCCGTGAAGCAGAATTTCAATAAAGTTATCAAGGAAAATGAAAAAGTTTTCAATGATTATTACTGAAAGAGTAATAAAGCTGAAGGCGTGGACTGCTTTGGGAGGACGATTGACCTGACTTCGCTTATCAACAAGCCGGACGGATATCTGCAGGGGAGCAACGGAGGGGAGAAACAGCAATCTTGCTGAAAAGAAGTTTACCCTGGCAAGGGGTGGTACGCTTACCTGCTCGAGCAGGCAGTTACATAAAAACAACTTTGCAGTGGACTGTCTAAAATGGCAGGATTAGTAAATGGTCAATCATACGAGGAGAAAAATGTATGTCAATTAGTATTTCCAATTATCCTGTACATTTGCAGGATGGCTTTAAACCTAATAGAGAATGTTTGAAATCTCAGGGAAGTCAAAGTGAATACCAGAAAGTATTTCATAGGGATTCCTTAGAAGTTTCCCAATTATCGAAAAACAGGGAAATCTTAATGGATAAAATTAAGCATACAGTGGTGCAGTCGGCGGCATCACTCAGCGATATGAGAGCTGGAATATTAAAGGAAATCAGGGAAGAAAAAGGGCAGTATGGCTATTCGGATGTTGTGAATGCTTGTGGGCTGAGTTATGCAAGGCTGTATTCTGAAATTGAACAGCGCTATGAAAATGAACAGTATTATAAGGTAGATGGGACGCCGCTGACAAAAGAAGATGAGATAGAGTGGCTGGATATACAATTTGAGCAGGAAGTGGCATGGCAGAAATCCTGTGCCAGAATAACAGCCCAGGGGCAGGTCATTCAGGGGAATATTCCTGAAATGCCAACAGAGGAGATGGAAGAATTGGAGGACAGCTTTTATCAGGCTAAGGATGCCTATATGAAGCTGTACCGAGAAAACAGACGGGCAGAGAGACCGCTTGTTTTGCAAAGTTATATGTTTGGCAATAGCCAGATGTATCAAATATTGAATAGACTAGGAAATTTACAGGAGAGGGTGGTATAATGCAAGTTAATTCGTCCAATGGTTCATTACAACAAAGGTTCTTTTCTGGAACAGGCAGTATAGGCGGCATCCATCTGCCGGACTTCAATGACAAATATATTTTCTCTAAAAAGAAAAGCGGTGTCAGTGATAAAGAATACCGGAAGCAGATCAGGGAACAAGCTTATGAGGATTTTGAAAAAGGGCAGTTCCAAAACAAATCCGAAGGATTTAATAGGCTGATGAAAAGCTACACATCGGAAGTGTCCCCAGACAGAAAAGGGATTATTACTTCCGGGCTGAAAGCTATTTCAAGGAACAGACAGAATGTGCTGAAGCCAATAGATTTTGTGGCAACACTGCTTGAAGGGAAAGTGAAATATCAGAAACTGCCGTCAGGCAACAGCGATTACATAGAGTTTTACGATAAAAACGGGGAGATGGTGGCGACTTATTCCAATAATGGGTGGACGATGTATACCACCAATGCGGAGGCATCCAGACAGACGGAAATGTGCATGATCTACAATGAAGCATGGGGGAATGCAAAGAGAGGGATTCCGCTGGCAAGTGAAGAGACGGTAAATGTGGATAATATGCAGAGTAGCTTTGATGCCAAGGCATAGCAGAAAATTATCCCTAATAAGCCACAGAGGACGGGCAGGGCAGTTCCTGCAACAATGAAATAGAGCTGTCTGCCGGATGTGCTGATGTAACATGGCATTGGTTTGAAGAATGAGGAAGCGGTGTTAGAAAAATACGATGGCAGAATTGCATTTGACTGTGATGAGAAAGAGTTTAGGGTAGTGGTAATTTTATAGTCAGTTAGTGCAACAAATAGTCGATAAGCGCAAGGTGGATTTGCAAGAGAAGAAATCTGGTCGATATGAGAAATAAGAACACATTTCGCTTGGAGGAGTGGTATATGAAAAAGAGAAAGATAGTATTGTCAATTATGATAACAGTCTGCACTATGTTTTGTCTGTGTGGATGTTCGCAAAAGGAACCATCTGTCGTTAGGACTTATGAAAAAACGGATTCGAAAGAGGCATTTGAGAATACTGAGCCGGTTATTATGGTTAAACATTATGAAATGAGTGATGGTACATGGAAAACGGATGATTATACCTATCAATACCGATTAGAGATTACCGGAAGAATGAATAATGCAGAAAAAGATAGCACATTTATTTTTTTAAGTAATATTGAAAATATAACATTTGATCAGGCATGGAAGGCAGCCGGATTCAGTAGTAATATGGACGACTATTTCGATGTGGAGGTTGCAAAATTTGTTGGCATGAAATAGGTAATGAACAATAGAAACGGATTTCATATTAAATTTTTCAAGGAGGATGAGGTTATGTCGAAAATAACAGATTACAGTTTTTTATTTCACAGTATGTTTGGAACAAAAAGCACAAAAGGTGCAAGTGCTATAGGCAGCTTTCAGTTGTCGCAGTTAAACAGCAGTTCTGTACAGGCACAGTTAAGGGCGGCGGGCATTGATACGAACAGCAAGCAATATAAGGCGGCAATAAAACAGATGATGTCAAATGCAAATGGGGCAATGTATGGAAACATTCAAGGTATTAAAAATCTGATGAAAAGTTACGACAAGGACGGAGATTATATTGACCCGACGACAGGACTGGCGGGACTTCTGGTGACAGAAGAAAATGAAGGTAGCCGGAAACGTATCATTACCATTCCTGAGAGTAGCAAGGATGAGATGTTTGAACAAACAAAGAAAGAATTTCTGCGTGAAAACGGCGTACTGAATGGAGACACGACAAAACGCTCAGACGTGTATACGAATATGTATCACAAGGTACAGAAAAATGACCGATTGGCGGCAGGATATACTATGCAGCAGTATGAGCGTGCATATCGGCAGGCGTTCTTGGATGCCGCAAGAAAAGCTGATCCAAAGTGGGAGATTGGAAAGCCAGTTCCGTTTGGGGTATTGGGTGGCATTACAAGAGAGTCTGTTGAAAGTACACTTGCAAATAGCGGAAGCGGTTTTGTGAAGAAATCAATAGATGTCAGTATTTAAAAACTGTAGCATTAAATAATGCTTGCGGAGCTGAGGGATAGGTGGCTTACATGGGTAAATATAAAGTATTAGATATTTTTTCTTTTTTACCTGCTAATGTGATAAGTTTAGAACAATTAGAAAAAATGTTTTTAGATAGCTTATCAGAAATATCTAATAATACAAAATTGGGTAATGAAGAAATTGTTGTTACTTGTAGTTCTCAATCTTGGTTTACTGAAAACATAAAAGAATGTGCCACAGAATTAAAGAGTGAGGGAAAGCAAGTAGCATATATCGTATGCAACGAAAAAGTAATTTCCGTTATAGGATATAGGGAAAATGAATAAGAAAAAACAAACAGCAGATAACATACTGCTTGGCTGGATATGGGAATCATTCTTTTGAATTTTCCAGAACTTAGGCAGTATATAAAAGTAATAAGGCAGGTGATGTGTATGGGAAAATGTTAGTTCTGACATTTGAAGATAATGAGGATGATATGATGAGCCACATATTATCGTTGATAAATACCAGAGAGGAAATCATTCAGATGTCAGGTTTGAATTAGCATCTGTTGAATTTCAAAGGTCTTATGATAGATGAGGTTCAACGGGTGATTATTCGGGAAAATCAGGAGATTGAGCTTACGTATACGGAGTTTGAGATTTTCAAGCTTCTTGCAAAGCATCCGGGAATAGTGTTCAGCAAGGAACGGATTTATGACATTGTGTGGAAGGAATCATATTCCGGTGATTACAACATCGTCATGAGCCATATCCGTAATATTCGGGAGAAGATAGAGGATAACCCAAGCAAGCCAACCTATATACAGACTGTTTGGGGAGTCGGCTATCGGTTCAATAAAAATTTAACTCCCTTTTCGAAATTGTGTGTCTGAATGAAAAACATGTATAATTATGCATTTTTGATGTATAAATCTACAATAAGGTTAATTTAAAAACGAATTTGTTTGAAATTTCACCAAATCAATGGAGGTGTTTGATTATGAAAAAAAGAATAATTGCAGTAATTGTAATTTTAGCTGTATTAGTAGCTCTATTCTTTATTGGCACAGGTTTTCAAAAAAGAATGGATGTCGTATTAGTTGATTACTCTGTATCAGAGGATGGAACGGAGATCACGCTTGATGTAGGAATTCCAACATCTACAGGATATATCAGAGGATTTAAAGACAATGGAAGTGGAGTAAAACCACATTATCTTACATTTTTTTCGACATTTGGTGGAATAAACAGTCCGATTGGAGCAGAGCATAGCTTCCAATTAGAGCTTACTTCGGATGATACAGAAATTTATTTTAACAGACCGGAGGGAGGTTACGAGTTGATTTTAGTGAAAGATGAAGAAACAGGTCAATGGCTCAGACCAAGTGGAATAGGTGAAGAAAATAACACTATTTTTGAAGCAACCATTCTTGAAATTCGTGATAATTATTTTTTAGTAGAACCAGTAGAGGGTAGTCAAGAATTAAACAATGCAGATCTGATTACAGTACCAATGAAAAACATAGGTACTGCTCTACAACCAAATGTTGGTGACATTATTGAAATAGCATATAACGGAGAAATTGCAGAAAGTTATCCAGCACAGATAACAGAGGTTTACGGTATCAAAGTTGTCAAAGAAGCAGAACAATGGGATTTAATTCCTATGGTCATGGTAAATGGCGAGTTATATATTGACACAGGTCATGAAAGTACAGTAGAAGCCCGTTGTGGTGTTATGGATGGAGAGATTACGTCAGAAGTAGACGGAAGTGAAAAGCCAACAAAAGACAATCAATCTAACTTTGGTACAGGCTATGGATATCAATATGGTTCACAAGAAGGCATAATCGAGATTAATATGAATGAAAAATGGTGGGTTTTTGCAACAGAAAAAGTCCTGACCAGTAGTGAACTTATGATAGACCCAGTTGCAGTAGTAAGTATTCATAATGTTTTCACAGGAGAAAATGCGAACATCACTGAAAATGAGGATATCAGAACTATATCTAATATATTATGTGGTGATGCATGGAATACAGAAGGTACAACTGATTGTTTAAGCAACATTGAAATTACAATCAACGAAGAAACATACAAATATCATTCCGATTGTGGTACATTCAACGATAATGTAAATCAGAACTATTTATCACTGGATGACGAAAGGAAAGCTGTGGTAAATGCCATTTTTTCAGAGTATATATCACTCACAGCCTCAGAAGTTCCAGCAGAATAAATTTGACAAAGGCTACCCGGTCAAAAAGATTGGATAGCTTTTATTATGTTTTAAACCTAAACTCAATTTCAATCCAGTCAGCAAAACTAATCTTTATCATATCCAAGCAAATCAATAGCTCAAATTGCATTAACTTCTTAAAATGCATAAATAACAGGATAGTTTGGGCTAAGTAATATCAGAAACACTTTTCCGAAAAGGGAGAAATTTAATAGCATAGAAACAGACAATTAAGAAACAAAATCTTGGTTGTCTTTTTTATTTGTAAAAAACATTTACAGCGACAGGGGCAGAAAGGAGACAGGAATCAGAATTCCAAGAATGTTAGACATTGATGTAGCAAATGAAAGAATATTAAATGAGTATATTGATGGACCAACTATATATGATTTAGTGAAAAATGATACAATGAAAGATTTGTATTTGGTGCAAATGAGAGAAATGGCAAAGGTAGTATATGATGCAGGCTTGAATATCGATTATTTTCCGACTAATTTCATTGTACAAGATGAAAAGATCTTTTATATTGACTATGAATGTAACAATTACATGGATGAATGGAATTTTGAAAATTGGGGGATTAAGTACTGGTCTAAGACACCGGAATTTATTGATTATATGGAGCAGCATTAGTTATGTAATTCAAGATTTTGTTCAATCCAAATCTCTTATAATCCTCAAAACTTGTTGATTTTACACGAAAAAAACTATACTATAGATAGTACCTATTATTAGAGTCAGAGCGCAGGGCAGAAAAAGATACGAGGAAGTAATGATGAGAACAGAAGAGAAAACAAGAATGACAGAGGGAAGCATTTCCAGAAAAATTATTTTATTTGCGATTCCGCTGTTTCTTGGAAATTTGTTTCAGCAATTGTATAACACGGCAGATTCACTGATCGTAGGAAATTATCTCGGCAGCAATGCGTTGGCGGCAGTCAGCTCATCCGGGAATCTGATTTTTCTGATGGTTGGATTTATCAATGGTATCGCAATGGGTGCAGGTGTTGTAATTGCCAGATATTATGGAGCGAAAGACAGGGGAAATCTGGAGAAAGCAATCCACACAACGGTTGCGTTTGGAATTGCAGCAGGAATTGCATTGACAGTGATCGGCATGCTTTTAGCACCGAAGATCCTGGTGCTGATGGGAACACCCGCAGAGGTGCTTCCGGAGTCTATCACCTATTTCCGCACTTATTTTGCAGGCTCTATCGGAGTGATCATGTACAATATTTTTGTCGGGATTTTGCAGTCGGTTGGAGACAGCAGACATCCGCTGATTTATCTGATCATTTCTTCCTGTATCAATGTGGTGCTGGATATTTTCTTTATTTCAGGATTGGGGATGGGAGTCGGTGCAGCCGCTTTGGCAACAGCGATTTCCCAATTTATAAGTGCATTCTTATGTCTGATTCATCTTCTGAGAGCAAAAGAAGAATATAGGCTTCAGTTAAATAAAATCCGTTTTGACAGCCAGATGCTGTGGCAGATCATACAAAACGGTGTGCCGTCCGGTTTTCAGAATTCTGTGATCGCCATTGCGAATGTTTTTGTGCAGACAAATATCAATGCATTTGGAAAAATGGCGATGGCAGGATGTGGATCTTATTCCAAAATCGAAGGATTTGCGTTTCTGCCGGTGACCTGTTTTACGATGGCGCTGACCACTTTTGTCAGCCAGAATCTTGGTGCAAAGCAGTATGACCGTGCAAAAAAAGGAGCGAGGTTTGGCGTTTTCTGTTCGATTATCATTGCAGAATTGATCGGAGTTGTGATTTATACAGCCGCACCGGTGCTTATTGCAGCCTTTAACAGTGAACCGGATGTAGTACATTATGGAGTTATGCAGTCGAGAACCATTGCGTTGTTCTATTTTCTGCTGGCTTTTTCCCACTGCATCGCTGCGGTGCTTCGTGGTTCGGGAAATGCATCGGTTCCGATGATCGTTATGCTGTGTGTATGGTGTCTGTTCCGTGTAAGCTATATCACGGTTACGGTTCATTTTATCCCGGACATCCGCGTGATCTTCTGGGCGTATCCATTGACCTGGAGTATTAGTTCAGTCATTTTCCTTGCTTTATTTTTGCGTGGAAAATGGGTGTACGGGTTTGAGAAGAGAAAATAGGCAGCATATCCGGCGTATAGAGGAGGTTGGTGAGCGGTAATGTTCCGCACACTATTGATTAAAATTTTGAATGAAAAATCAAGAAGAAATGGGGAAACATATGTCTGAAGAAACAAAACCTCGTATGGTGAAATCGCATGATATTAATTTGGATTCTGATTATGTAAATTGGATTCATGATGTGAAACAACACTATATATCTACACAGATAAAAGCAGCTGTTAAAGTTAATACAGAACGACTTTACTTTAATTGGCAATTGGGGCGGGATTTAGTAGAAAGAAAAGCGGAAGAGAAGTGGGGAAAAGGAATTGTAGAGCAATTAAGTCTCGATTTACAAAACGAATTTCCTGATGCAGCAGGCTTTTCAGCAAGAAATCTTTGGAATATGAAAAAATGGTATTTGTTCTATTCTTCAAGTGATACGTTTTTAGAACTTGCTCATACTATTGAGAATAATCTTGATTTGAATAGTTTAAAACTGCAACAGGTTGGTGCAGAAATCGGCGTAGATCAAAAACTGCACCAAGCTGGTGCAGAAATAGAATTTCCTGCAATCTTCGGATTTGTACCATGGAGACATCATGTGGAAATAGTAACAAAATGTAAAACAATAGAAGAAGCTCTATTCTATGTAAGAAAAACAATAGAAGAAAGTTGGAGTAGAAGTATACTTGTTGACTGTATCAAAGCTAATTTATATCAATCATCAGGTAATGCACTTACTAATTTTGCGGAAAAGCTTCCAGCCATACAAGGAAAACTCGCACAGGAAATCGTAAAAGTATCCGGCGTAGGGGAAAAGCTTGACAATTTCAGCTTTACGTCTAAAATAATATCATATGAATTTGAATGAGACTGATGCATAAAAGAAATGTATCAGTCTTATCTTATGCAGAGGAGAACCGGAATTTATGAAAAAAAGTGGAACCATGAAAAAAATGCTCACCTATTATAGACCATATATGCGTGTGTTCTGGACAGACATGTTTTTTGCAACGCTCTCTGCGGCGGTTGCCCTGATCATTCCGCTGGTCGTGCGGTATGTGACCTACAATCTTGTGTACCGTGAGCCGGCAGAAATTCTGCATCAGGCAGCATACATTGCCATTGGACTGTTTGCGCTGGTGGCGGTTGACTGTTACAGTAAATTCTACATTTGTAATTACGGGCATGTGATGGGAGCGAAAATCGAGTATGACATGCGTGCGGAAATTTTTGCACATTATCAGAAGTTATCATTTTCGTTTTATGATGACCAGAAAGTCGGACAGCTGATGAGCCGTATCACAACCGATCTTTTTGATATCAGCGAACTGATGCATCATGGACCTGAGAACATCATTCTGTCCGTGATCAAAATTGCCGGAGCACTGATCATCCTTGTGAACATCAGCCCAATGCTCGCAGTTGCAGCCTTTGCAATATTGCCATTCATGCTGATCTATGCATTTGTCCTGAATAAAAAAATGCGTCTCGCATTCAAACAGAACCGTGTAAAAATTGCGGACATCAATGCGCAGATCGAGGACAACTTATCCGGTATCCGGGTGGTAAAATCTTTTGCCAATGAAGCGATTGAAAACCGCAAGTTTAAACAAGGCAATGACGGTTTCCTTGCAGCCAAGAAAAACAGCTATTTTTACATGGGAAGTTATCAGGCAGGGCTTGGAGCGTTTACGACACTCATTCAGGTCAGCGTGATTCTGACAGGTACAGTGCTGATTGCAAAAGGCAGTGTGGATGTCAGCGACCTTGTCACATTTATGCTCTATATCAGTGTGTTTACGGATCCTGTCCGTACCCTCATTGATTTCACAGAGCAGTTCCAGAACGGTTATACCGGATTTGAGCGTTTTCAGGAAATCCTCGCCATTCATCCGGATATCGAGGACAAAAAAGATGCAGTGGAACTTAAGGATGTAAAAGGAGATATTACTTTTGAAAATGTTTCATTCCAGTATGAGGAAAACACGGAAAAAGTGTTGAATCATATCAGTTTAAATGTTCCGGCGGGGGCTTACATGGCATTAGTCGGTTCCTCCGGCGCAGGAAAAAGTACGCTCTGTTCCCTCATTCCACGTTTCTATGACGTGACGGGCGGCGCAGTAAAAATCGATGGAAAAGATGTGCGTGATCTCACCTTAAAGAGTCTGCGCGACCACATCGGCATTGTGCAGCAGGATGTGTATCTTTTTGTTGGAACTGTTTTTGACAATATCCGTTACGGAAAACCGGATGCGACAAGAGAGGAAGTCATCGAGGCAGCGAAAAACGCCAATGCGCATGAGTTTATCATGTCGCTTCCAAACGGTTATGAGACGGACATCGGACAGCGCGGGATCAAGCTTTCCGGCGGACAGAAGCAGCGATTGTCCATTGCAAGGGTTTTCCTTAAAAATCCACCGATCCTTATTTTTGATGAGGCAACCTCCGCACTTGACAATGAGAGTGAGAAAGTGGTACAAGATTCATTGGAAAAACTTGCAAAGAACCGTACCACATTTGTAATTGCACACAGGCTTTCCACCATCAAAAACGCAGAGAAGATCATTGTTTTATCTGAGGATGGTATCGAAGAATCAGGAACACATGAAGAACTGATGGCCAGGAAGGGAACTTACGAAAAGCTTTATAATATGCAGTTCCACAAATAAAATGAAAGCAGCAGAAAAAGAGGAGAACTGATATGCCGGAACTTATCCGTAAAAAAAAGAAAATGTCATCGTTTGAGATGATCGCATTTGGATTTGCAGGTGTGATATTACTTGGAGCAATTATTTTAATGCTTCCGATCTCATCTTCTGCCGGAGTTGTGACACCGTTTGATAAAACTTTATTTACTGCGACATCAGCTGTCTGCGTGACAGGACTTGTGGTCGTGGATACAGGAAGTTACTGGTCGGCGTTTGGTCAGGCAGTGATCTTACTTCTGATCCAGACCGGCGGATTGGGAGTTATTACTGTGGTTGCATCTTTTTCAATGGTATCGGGGAGAAAGATCTCGTTAATGCAGCGGAGCACGATGCAGGATGCAATTTCAGCACCGAAGGTAGGGGGGATTGTCCGGCTTACGAAATTTATTCTACAGGGAACATTTCTGATCGAATTGATCGGTGCCATTCTCATGCTTCCTGTATTTTGCAGGGATTATGGATGGAAAGGAATCTGGATGTCAGTCTTCCATTCGGTATCGGCTTTTTGCAATGCAGGTTTTGATATACTTGGAACGGTCGATCAGACATTTCCATCTCTGACAGGATATATTGCCAATCCACTGATCAATCTTGTGATCATGCTTTTGATCGTGATCGGTGGCATCGGATTTCTGACCTGGGATGATTTTTGTACAAACAAATGGAACTTGAAACGTTACCGTCTGCAGAGTAAGATTATCCTCGTTACCACCGCTGTTTTAATTTTACTACCGGCTCTTTTTTTCTTTCTGAGTGATTTCGCCGGATTTTCTATGGGAAAAAGAATACTGGCTTCTCTTTTTCAGTCGGTAACTCTTCGAACAGCAGGATTTAATACGGCAGATCTTGGTGCAATGAACGATTCTTCCAAAGCGATCATGATTTTGATGATGTTGATCGGTGGATCTCCGGGATCAACGGCAGGAGGTATGAAGACAACAACGATCGCAGTGCTGATACTGAATGCATTTGCAACATTCGGAAGAGAGCCGGAAACAGAGGTTTTTGGAAGAAGATTTGATAACACAGTGGTAAAAAATGCAGCAACGATCGCTATTTTGTATTTCTTTTTGTTTTTCACAGGTGGAATTGCAATCAGTCAGATAGAACATGTTGCATTATCGGATAGCCTTTTTGAAACAGCATCGGCAGTGGGCACGGCAGGACTTACATTAGGGATCACAACGGAACTTGGACTGGTATCACATCTGATATTGGTTGTTTTGATGTATCTTGGAAGAGTTGGCGGACTGACACTTATATATGCTGCAATTTCAGTAAAAATCCAGAGTGGGGCAAAAAGACCGCTTGATAAAATAACTGTTGGATAAAGGAGAAAATTATAATGAAAAATATTTTGCTTATCGGACTTGGAAGATTTGGAAAGCATGTTGCATACCAGTTAAATGAGCTTGGACATGAAGTGATGGCTGTGGATGCGAATGAAAATCTTGTCAATGAAATTCTTCCGTATGTTACAGACGCACAGATTGGTGACAGTACCAATGAGAATTTTCTGGAGTCGCTTGGAATCAAAAATTATGATATTTGTTTTGTGACGATCGGGGGCAATTTCCAGAATTCCCTGGAGACAACTTCTCTTTTGAAAGAACTTGGCGCTAAAATGGTCATATCGCGTGCAGAGCGGGATGTACAGGCAAAGTTCCTGCTTCGCAACGGAGCAGACGAGGTCATTTATCCGGAAAAACAGATCGCCAACTGGGCAGCGATCCGCTATACGGCAGATCATATCCATGATTATATCGAAGTGGATGATTCACATGCTATTTTTGAGGTGGAGGTGCCGGGAGACTGGATCGGAAAAACGATCGGTGAACTGGATATCCGTAAAAAGTACAGCATCAGTATTCTGGCGATCAAAACAGACGGAAAGATGAATATGGCGATTGGTCCGGATATGGAACTAAGCAGTGAAGATACCCTTTTGGTTCTCGGTACATACAAGGATATGCAGAAGTGTTTTCGGATATAATGGATAAAAATAAACAGGGTATAAAATAATTATTAAAAATTGCACAAAATTTGCATTTTATAAAATAATCGAGTAAAATAGGAATGTTCGGGCAGAAAGTGCGCTCCGGGCAGACAAAGATAATACAATGTAACCATGATAATCTGCATTTTGCATATTATCAAGACATAAAAAGGAGTGGATTTATTATGACAAAAATTGATATTATTTCCGGTTTCTTAGGAGCAGGAAAAACCACATTTATTAAAAAAATGATCGATGAGGTATTTAAGGGTGAGAAGATCGTTCTGATCGAGAATGAGTTCGGTGAAGTCGGAATCGATGGCGGTTTCTTAAAAGATGCAGGAATTGAGATCACAGAGATGAATTCCGGCTGTATCTGCTGCTCATTAGTAGGTGATTTCGGAAAGAATCTTCACGAAGTGATTGATAAATATCATCCGGACCGCATTCTGATCGAGCCATCCGGTGTCGGTAAGTTATCCGATGTCATGAAGTCTGTGATCGATATCGAGAAAGAGGAAGACGTTAAATTAAACGGACTCGTAACTGTCGTAAATGCTTTAAAAGCAAGCAAACAGATGAAAGCATTCGGTGAATTTTTCAATAATCAGATTGAATATGCTACAGTTGTTGTACTGAGCAGAAGCCAGAATGCAACACCTGAGCAGTTAGAACTTTGTGTAAAACAGATCCAGACATTGAATCCAAAGGCTGCAATCATCACAACAGCATGGGATGCGATCAAAGGCGAGCAGATCTTAAAAGTAATCGAGGGAGCAGATTCTCTTGAGATGAAACTGATGGCTGAGCAGCATGCCAAAGAAGAGGCAGAGGAGCATGAGCATGAACATCACCATCATGACCACGATCATGAAGACCACGATCATGAGCATGATCACGAACATCATCATGAACATGACGAGAACTGCACCTGCGGATGCCACGATCACGAAGAGCATGATCACGACCACGACCATGAACACCATCACGATCATGAAGACCACGACCACGAACATGAACATCATCACGATCATGATGACCATGACCACGAGCATGAACATCATCATGAGCATGATGAGAACTGCACCTGCGGATGCCATGACCACGACCATCATCATCACCACCATGCAGATGAAGTGTTTACAAGCTGGGGCAAAGAGACGCCTCACAAATTCACGAAGGAAAAGATCGAGGATGTATTAAAGACTCTCTGCGAGACAGATGATTACGGAACAATCCTCCGTGCCAAAGGAATGGTAGAGGATGAGAATGGTTCCTGGATTTACTTTGACATGGTTCCGGGTGAATATGAGCTTCGTGACGGCGAGCCTGACTATACAGGAAGACTTTGTGTGATCGGCTGCAACATTGACGAACACAGATTAGAAGAGTTATTCGGAATTTAATAAGGGAGAATATATATGAACGAAATACCAGTATATTTATTTACCGGTTTTATGGACAGTGGAAAGACCTCCCTCATCAAAGACACCTTATTTGAGCAGGGTTTTGCAAAAGAGGGAAAAAGCCTTGTCATCTGCTGTGAAGACGGCGATGCAGAGTTTACGGATGAAGAACTTGAAAAAAATAATGTAAAACTTGTCATGGTAGACAGTGAGGCAGATTTTACAGAGGACTTTTTGAAAAAAGTAAATACCGAGTACCAGCCGGAGCAGGTATTCTTAGAGTACAACGGAACGTGGCAGATGGGAACACTCATGGATATGGAACTTCCAAAGTACTGGATGATCGTACAGCAGCTTGCCACGGTAGATGCAACGACTTTCGATATGTATCTTGCAAATATGCGTACAATGATCATGGAACAGCTTTTTTCCGCAGATGTCGTGATCTTCAATCGCTGTGATGACAGTACAGACAAAGGAAAATACCGCAGAAATGTCAAGGCATTAAACCGGAAAGCACAGCTTGTCTATGAGCGTGCGGACGGAACACTTGATGAGAGACCGGAGGAACTGCCATTTGACATTACTGCGGATGAGATTGAAATTTCCGATGCAGATTATGCAATCTGGTATATGGATTGTCAGGACAATCCGAAAAAGTATGAGGGTAAGAGAGTTTCTTTCTTAGCACTTGTATACAATCCGGACAAACTGAAAAAAGGAATTATGGTTCCGGGACGTTTTGCAATGACCTGCTGTGTGGAGGATGTTACCTTTATCGGTTTCAAAACAAAATACGACAGGGAGGATGAAATACCTCACAAATCCTGGATCAATATCACAGCAGAAGTGCATGTGGAATTTGCAAAAGAGTACAAGGGAAAAGGACCTGTTCTTTATCCAATCTCAGTGACACCGGCAGAAAAACCGGAAGATGAACTTGTATACTTTTCATAAACATAAAAAAGGTGTTGACAAAGATACGTTAATGTATTAAAGTAACACCATAAAGAAAAACCGTTGAGAAAGAGTAGTAAGTAATCTGTTGATATTACAGAGAGCTGCAGGTGGTGGGATTGCAGTATGGATCATTTTACTGAATGGACTTTCGAGGGTGACCTGAACAACATACATGAAGCATACAGAGCCATGTATCAGCAGTAGGAGTCACCGGGAACCGAACCCGTTATCAATCAGGCATGTATGATAGTACATGAGAGAGTGGACCGGATGGTCAAGATGAGTGGTACCGCGATAATAAGATTTTATTACCGTCTCAAGCAACAGCTTGAGACGGTTTTTTATGTAATAGGAAACTTCGTTTCCATTACATAAAAAACACTCCGTGAGGATCGCACTGCGGCGGATAAGAAACATGTCGCATATTGCGACCCGCCGCAGGCGGAGAATCTCGCAGGCGAGATTCTTTTTTATACCTGAAAACAAAACCGCAATACATGATTCTTAAAACTTTCAAAACGGATTTCTTTCAAAAAACATTTTTTAAAATTTGGAGGAAAAAATTATGAGAAGAAAAATGATGGCAGCAGTATTAACAATGGCAATGGTAACAGCAATGGTAAGTGGATGCGGAAGCAGCACAGACACAGCAAATGCAGGTAACAGCACGAACACAACAGAGAGCAGTGCAGACGCAGCCGATTCCGCAAAGGACAATGCACAGAATACTGCAGACAAAACCGTGTACAAAGTTGGGATCGTACAGTATGTAGATGATGCATCCTTAAACCAGATCGAGAAAGCAATTGAAGCAGAGCTGGATGCAAAAGGAGCAGAACTTGGTGTGACATTTGATTATGCAGATTACACCTATAATGGTCAGGCAGATTCCTCTACCTTAAATCAGATCGCAGCAGATCTTGTGGCAGAGGGCGTCGATGTGATCATTCCGATTGCAACGCCGGCAGCAATGATCATGCAGAACGCAACGGAAGATAATCAGATTCCGGTTGTATTTTCCGCAGTATCAGATCCGGTCGGAGCAGGACTTGTAGCAAGTGCAGATGCTCCGGGTGCCAATATTACAGGAACATCCGATGCAATTGATGTGGCACAGATCATGGATTTCATTTTGGCAGCGGATCCGGATGCTGCAAAAATCGGATTTCTGTATGATAAGAGCCAGGATTCTTCCACAAGTGCTATTCAGGCGGCAAAAGATTACTGCGATGAACATGGGATTTCCTATGCAGAAAAAACAGGTACAACAACCGGTGAGATCCAGGCAGCAGCAGATTCCCTGGTAGCAGAAAAAGTAGACGCTATTTTTACACCACAGGACAACACTGTTATGACAGCAGAACTTGCGATTTTTGAAAAATTTGCAGACGCAGGTATCCCTCACTACACAAGTGCAGATTCCTTTGCTTTAAACGGAGCATTCTTAGGATACGGCGTCAACTATGAGACACTCGGAACAAAGACAGCAGACATGGTTGCAGACATTCTTGCAAACGGAGCAGATCCGGCCACAACACCGGTAGAAACATTAGACAGCGGTATCGTAACCGTAAATACAGAGATTGCAGAAAAAGTCGGAATCGATTATTCTATCTTTAAAGATATGTGTTCCGAATTGATCGAGACAGTAACAGCAGAGGAGTTTAATTAAGGTATGGGTTCCATTATTACATTATCAATTGTACAGAGTGCATTAGAACTTGGTTTTATCTATGCACTGGTCGCACTGGCATTATTTATATCCTTCAGTATTTTAAACATTGCGGATCTTTCGACCGATGGATGTTTTACATTGGGATGTGCCGTCTGTGCATCGGTGACACTTGCAGGTCATCCGATATTAGGATTATTTGCAGCGATGGCAGCTGGTGTCTGCTCCGGTTTTGTGACCGCTTTCTTACAGACAAAAATGGGGATTCAGTCCATTTTGGCGGGAATCATCGTAAACACCGGATTGTATACAATTAATATTGCAGTAATGGGATTCGCTTCCAACATGAACTTATTCAACTGTGAATCCGTTTTTACCTGGGCAAAAACAGCAATCGGTGGAACGTGGTATAAACTGATCGTGGCTGCACTGATCGTTATCATTGTAGGAGTGCTGATCTCTTTCTTTTTAAATACAAGGCTTGGACTTTCCATCCGCGCAACCGGAGATAATCCGGATATGGTAAGAGCTTCCAGCATTAATACAAGTGCCATGATCACGATCGGACTTTGTGTTGCCAATGCCCTGACCGGTCTCTCCGGCGGACTGCTTGCGCAGTATCAGAAATCCTGTGATATCAATCTTGGAACCGGAATGGTAACAATCGCACTCGCCAGCCTGATCATTGGGGAATCTATCATTGGAAAAGGCGGTATGTTACAGCGTGTGACCGGCGTTATTTTAGGAAGCTGCCTGTATCGTTTTATCGTGGCAGTTGCCCTGAGATTAAATGTACCGGCAGAGTGTTTAAAACTTGTTTCTGCAATCATTGTAGCCGTGGCGATCGCATTCCCATATCTGAAAAAGCAGATGAATTTTTACCGGCAGAAACGTGCCGCAAAGGCTCAGAACCAGATATACGTTCAGGAGATTACGAAAAATGACAGCGAAGGAGGAGAAAGATAATGGCAGAGAAGAACGCAATGCTTGTGATGCGCGATGTCAGCAAAACTTTTAATCCGGGAACTGTCAATGAAAAATGTGCATTAAAAAATCTGAATCTCACCTTAAAGCAGGGGGATTTTGCAACGATCGTAGGAAGCAACGGAGCCGGAAAATCAACGCTGTTTAATGCGATAACAGGAGCCTTTTTTGCAGACAAAGGACTGATCATGCTGGATGGTGAGGACATTACCTATCAGAAAGAGCATGTCCGCAGTAAAGTGATTGGTCATTTGTTTCAGGATCCATTGAAGGGAACCGCACCACATATGACGATCGAGGAGAATATGGCGCTTGCCTACCTGCGCACGACTACTTCAAAGAATGCCTATTTCAGCCGGATCAAGGCAGCGGACAAGAAAAAATTCAGAGAGCAGCTCGCACTGCTTGACATGGGGTTAGAAGACCGTATGAAGCAGCCGGTCGGACTTTTGTCCGGTGGACAGCGTCAGGCACTCACACTTTTGATGGCAACGATGGTGACTCCTAAGATTTTGCTGCTGGATGAGCATACCGCAGCCTTAGACCCTGCCACCGCAGAGAAAGTACTGAACCTCACAAAAAAGATAGTGTCAGAGCAGAACATCACCTGCCTTATGGTCACGCACAACATGCATCAGGCGCTTGAACTTGGAAACCGTACCCTCATGATGGATTCGGGAAATATTGTGCTGGATGTTTCCGGGGAAGAACGGGAAAAGATGTCAGTGGATGATCTGTTAGAGCAGTTTGCAGTCCGTGCCGGAAAGGCATTGGATAATGACAGAATTCTGTTTTCTAAAGTGGAAGCATAATAATATTGTATAGATGGAAACAAAAAAGAATGGATTCCATAAATAATCATTATAGCAAAATACTGTAAAACCGAGGAAAAGCCGTTGAAATCTAACGGCTTTTCCTTTATTATATAAAGTAATGCTAAAAAAATGTATATTTTCATAGGAGACTCGTGATTAAGAAAAACGATTACAGAGATGAAAAAGGCAGTGAGTATATACAAGGAGGAAAAACATGTATCCAATCGTTAGAAGAGAAAAACTGGCAGACAAGATCTATCTTATGGATGTCAAGGCTCCCCGTGTTGCGCAGTATTGCGAACCGGGACAGTTTGTGATTGTAAAAATTGATGAGGAAGGTGAACGTATTCCACTTACCATCTGTGATTACAACAGAGAAGAGGGAACAATCACAATCGTATTCCAGACCGTAGGAGCTTCCACAGAGCGTATGGTAAGCTTACAGGAAGGGGATGCTTTTGAAGATTTTGTTGGACCTTTGGGATGTCCATCTGATCTGATTCATGAAGATATTGAAGAATTAAAGAAAAAGAAAATTTTATTTGTTGCAGGTGGTGTTGGTACAGCTCCGGTTTATCCTCAGGTAAAATGGCTGCATGAGCACGGCGTTGACTGTGATGTTATCATGGGTTCCCGTAACAAAGATTTACTGATCTTAGAGGATGAGATGAAAAAAGTTGCCACAAACCTTTATGTGACAACGGATGATGGCTCGTACGGTTTCAAGGGAACCGGTACTGCACAGCTGCAGGAACTCTGGGATAATGGTAACCGTTATGACCACTGTGTGGCAATCGGACCAATGATCATGATGAAATTTGTCTGCAAACTGACAAAAGAATTAGGAATTCCAACGGTTGTTTCCATGAATCCGATCATGGTAGACGGAACCGGAATGTGTGGTGCATGTCGTCTGGTTGTCGGCGATGAAGTGAAATTTGCATGTGTAGACGGACCGGAGTTCGACGGACATCTGGTTGATTTTGATCAGGCGATGAGAAGACAGGCTCAGTACAAGACCGAAGAGGGAAGAGCAATGTTGAAATTACAGGAAGGTGCAACACATCACGGTGGATGCGGCAATTGTAACAGTTAAAAATCAGAAATTTTGCAGATCAGAGAGAAAACTGTCTGGTCAGTTACATAGAATCAGGAGGAAAAAATGGACGTATTAACTAGAGTTCCGGTTCGTGAGCAGGAGCCAGCCGTTCGTGCAGCGAACTTTGAAGAAGTATGTTTGGGATATAATGAAGAAGAAGCAATGGCAGAAGCTGCCCGTTGCTTAAACTGTAAAAATGCACAGTGTATGAAAGGATGTCCGGTATCTATCAATATTCCGGGATTTATCGCAGAAGTAAAAGAAGGTAATTTTGAGGCTGCTTATCATGTGATCAGTGAGTCTTCCGCACTTCCGGCAGTCTGTGGCCGTGTATGTCCACAGGAGACACAGTGTGAGGGAAAATGTATCCGTGGAATCAAAGGAGAGCCTGTAGCGATCGGTAAATTAGAGCGTTTTGTTGCGGACTGGGCAAGAGAACATGGCATTAAACCGAAAAAGGCAGAAAAGTTAAATGGACATAAAGTAGCAGTGATCGGCTCAGGCCCGGCAGGTCTTACCTGTGCAGGAGATCTTGCAAAGCTTGGTTATGATGTGACGATTTTCGAAGCATTACATCAGGCAGGTGGTGTGTTAGTTTATGGTATCCCTGAATTCCGTCTTCCAAAGCAGAAGGTTGTTGCCGCTGAAGTGGAAAACGTGAAAGCATTAGGGGTTAAGATTGAGACCAACGTTGTCATCGGTAAATCCGTTACAATTGATGAGTTGATGGACAACGAGGGCTTTGAGGCAGTTTTCATTGGTTCTGGTGCAGGACTTCCAAGATTTATGGGTATTCCTGGTGAGCAGGCAATGGGTGTATTCTCAGCCAATGAGTTCTTAACAAGAAATAACCTTATGAAAGCGTTCTTAGACAATTACGATACACCGATCAAAGCTGGTAAGAAAGTTATTGTAGTCGGCGGTGGTAACGTGGCAATGGACGCTGCAAGAACAGCAAGAAGACTTGGCGCAGAGGTACATATCGTATATCGTCGTGGTGAGGAAGAACTTCCGGCACGTAAAGAGGAAGTACACCACGCAAAAGAGGAGGGTATCATCTTTGATCTTCTCCAGAATCCAACCGAATTATTAGTGGATGAAAACGGTTGTGTAAAGGGTGCAAAAGTGATCAAAATGGAACTTGGCGAACCGGATGCTTCCGGAAGAAGAAGTCCGGTTGAGATTCCGGGCTCTGAATATGAGATCGAGGCAGATACTGTGATCATGTCACTTGGTACTTCTCCAAACCCTCTGATCTCATCCACTACAAAAGGTCTTGATATCAACCGCAGAAAATGCATTATTGCGGAAGAAGAGACCGGTGCAACTTCCAAAGAAGGTGTTTATGCCGGTGGTGACGCTGTGACAGGTGCAGCAACTGTTATCCTTGCGATGGGTGCCGGTAAAGCAGCAGCTAAGGGTATTCACGAATATCTCAGCAACAAATAAAAACAGACAGGACAGGGCAGGTGCTGAATGGATCATACATTTGGCACCTGTTTTTTTCTGTAAGTATTCCAAAGAAAACCCAAAGTTTTATTAATATTTTATGAAGAGGGTAGCAAAATTGCAGGGTTTATGTATATAATAGAACACGCTACGCAAGAAAGAAATACGAGAGAGGTTACCGATAGATGAAGGAGCAGAATCAGCGCCAGACACAGAATCAGACAGAATTAGACGAAAGAAGATTGAGACAGAAAAAGCTTGTACGGAAAAGAAAAATCGTTTTGAGTGTAATGCTTTTGACATCTTTTTTACTGGGATGTGTCTGTGGAAGATATTTTCCTGAGATCAAACTTGGAAAAACAGAAGAAGTGCTGGCATCAGCGCAGGATAACTCCGATGAAGAGAAAAAAGAAAATCAAATTACAAATGACGTAGATAATGGAACAACAGCAGATGGAACGGAAAAAGAGGAACAGTCTGCTACAGAAACTGTCGAAGAACCGGCAGACAGCGAAGAAACGAATGATCCGTTTGCGGAGATTCCACAGGTTGTGTTATCAAAACCGGTAGATTATTCCTTAAATCAGGCAATCAGACAGTTAGAACAGATGGAAGCGTCAGATGAACGCTACGCACAGATCGTGGAAAATGCAGAGAAATATCCGGAAAAATTACTGATCAATCTGGCAAACAATCCGGAAATGATCGCATTTGTAGCTGATTACAAAGGGAACACAAGGGATTATGATAAAGCAGAACTGACAGAGAAAGAGTTACAGGAAGAATATCCGCTCTTTTTACAGTGGGATAAACGCTGGGGCTGCCTTGCATATGGGGATGACAGCAATGTTGCGATCAGCGGATGCGGTCCGACAACACTGGCGATGGCAGTAGTTGCGCTGACTGGAAACGAGGAGGCAACTCCGGCTGCAATCGCAAAATTTGCCATGCAGGAAGGGTTTTATATGTCCGGCACAGGAACGATGTGGTCGCTTATGACAGAGGGGGCGGCAGCTTACGGTGTCCGCTCCGAGCAGATCAATATCAGCCAGACTGAGATCAAACAGCACTTAGATCAGGGAGACATCGTGATCTGCTCTGTGCGGCAGGGAGATTTCACCACAGGGGGACATTTTATCCTGCTCTATGACTATGATGATGAGGGATTTTCCATTAACGATCCGTTTTCTTTATACCGCAGTGGTCAGAAATGGGACTATGGAAAAATCAGAAGCCAGATCAAAGCTGTCTGGGCACTAAAAGCAAAATAAAGAACAGTTAGCGATTGTTCAAATAGTTTAACAAAAAACAGGGCATACTAAAGCATCATAAAGTGAGATGGAGAGATGCAGAATGTGCCAGAATATGAGTGGACTGTCCACTGCTGAAGTGGAATTTCGGAAAAAAGCAGGGTTGTCGAATGAATGCGTAGATTCTTCCACAAAGACAGTGGCACAGATCATCCGCTCAAATGTTGTAACTTATTATAATCTTATTTTTTTGATCATTACGATCCTTCTGATCGTAGTGGGATCTTTTCGGGATCTTACTTTTTTACCTATTATTATTGCAAATATGTTGATCGGGATCGTCCAGGAGCTGCGTTCCAAAAAGATTCTGGATGATCTTACGATATTAAACACACCGAAAATCACGGTCCGGCGCAACGGAAGTGATCAGGAGGTTTTGGCGGATGAACTGGTGCAGGATGATGTGATAACGCTTTCAGCAGGTGGACAGATTCCGGCGGACGCACTGGTGTTATCCGGCAATATCACAGTCAACGAGGCTCTGATCACAGGGGAGGCCGATGAGATTGTAAAAAAAGAGGGAGATTCCCTTTTTTCGGGAAGTTTTGTGATATCAGGAGAGTGTATGGCAAAACTGGAAAAAGTGGGAAAAGATTCTTATATTTCAGGACTGATGCTACAGGCGACGCAGACAAAAGAGGGCGAGCAGTCGGAGATGATCCGGGCGTTGAACCGCCTTGTGCAGACCGTGGGCGTGATCATTTTGCCGATCGGGGCGATCCTGTTTTTACAGCAATATTTTTTTTCCGGGGCGACGATGAAAGATAGTGTGACGGGCATGGTGGCGGCCATTCTCGGAATGATCCCGGAAGGTCTGTACCTTCTTGCAAGTGTGGCGATGGTGGTGTCGGTGATGAGGCTTGGAAAACAAAAGGTACTGATCCATGACATGAAATGTATCGAGACACTGGCGCGGGTAAATGTGCTGTGCGTGGATAAGACCGGAACCATTACCGTGCCGGAAATGGAAGTGGCACAGTTTATCCTTGCAAAAGACCAGAACCTTGCAGCAGAAGAGGAGAAAAATAAAGTTGCAAAAACGATCTCTGACTGTGTGCGTGCCCTGCCGTGCGACAATGCAACGATGGAGGCATTGCAGCAGTATTTTACGGAGCCGATGGAAAACAGTGCAGAAAAAATCGTCCCGTTTTCGTCTGCCACAAAATACAGCGGAGTGGTTCTGGCAGGAAAAGCTTATGTGGTCGGTGCACCGGAATTTGTGCTGCGGCAGGATTATGCGGCTGTTCAGGGAACAATCGAAGTATTTCTGGAAAAGGGATATCGTGTGCTTGTATTTGCAGAGTATGAGGGGAATCTGGATGGAAAAGAACTGACAGAAAATGCAAGTCCCATTGCATTTATCCTGCTCAACAATGCGATCCGGGAGGGGGCAATGGATACGTTCCGTTACTTTTCCAAGCGGGGAGTGGAAGTGAAAGTGATCTCCGGGGACAATCCGGTCACGGTATCGGAGATCGCAAAGAAAGCGGGAATCCGCCATGCGGAAAAACAGGTGGACGCAGCAACGTTGAAAACAGCGGATGCAGTGCGGAAGGCAGCAAAAAAATACACGGTGTTCGGCAGGGTGACACCGGAGCAGAAACGTCTTCTGGTGCAGGCATTAAAAGAGCAGGGAAAGACCGTGGCAATGACAGGAGACGGCGTGAACGATATTCTTGCGTTAAAAGATGCAGACTGCAGCATTGCGATGGCATCAGGCAGTGAGGCGGCTTCGCATGTGGCACAGCTTGTGCTGCTCGATAACGATTTTAATAAAATGCCAGCGGTTGTCATGGAAGGGCGGCGGGTGGTGAACAACATCGGGCGCACTGCCAGCCTTTATCTGGTTAAGAACATTTTCTCCATGCTCTTAGCCGTATTTTCCATGCTGTTTCTGATCGATTATCCGCTGGAGCCATCGCAGGTGTCGCTCATCAGTGTTTTTACGATCGGGATTCCGTCATTTTTTCTGGCGCTGGAGCAGAACCGGAATCAGATCCATGGGCATTTTCTTACCAATGTCCTGATCCAGGCGCTTCCGGCTGGGATTACAGATTTTATCGTGGTGAGCGGTCTGGTGATTTTCTGCAGGGAGTTCGGAGTGGAAAAAGAGTGCGTTTCCACGTCGTGCACGATCCTGATTGCAGTTGTCGGCTTCATGATCCTTTATCATATAGCAAAACCGATGACAACACCGCATGCGATCCTGATCGCAGCGATGGTCATCGGCTGGTTATTTTGTATGCTGTTTTTCAGTGAACTGTTTGCGATCACGGCGGTCACAGGAAAATGTGCAATGCTCATGATCGTGTTCGCAGTCATCACGGAGCCGGTGTTCCGGTATCTGATACAGCTTGTGGAGACTGTTCAGAAGTGGGGTGGAAAACTAAAATTTTAGTCCTGTGAGCCGGCATGTTTTTTCCGGCTCTGTTTTTCCCAGATGAAATACGTCACGATCAGAAGGATTCCGGTGATCAGCCATGTGATCGGGCTTGCCAGACGGACTGCCCAGTAACCGAACGGATTTAAGGTGACGGCGATCACGATAATACGGCACACCATTTCCACAACACCGCTTAACATTGGAACAAGTCCGCGGTTTAAGCCCTGCAGGGCGTTCCGGTAAAGGAAAATCCATGCGAGCGGCAGCATGAAGAAACTGATGGTGTTCAGATACTGCATGGCATAGTCAAAAATTTCTTCAGAAGGATCGCTCACAAACCAGCTCACAATAAAACGTCCGCCGAATACGCAGATGGCAGAGGCAGCAAGCGAGATAAAAATGCAGATGAAAAATCCTTTGCGCATTCCCTCGTAGATACGTTTGTATTTTCCTGCGCCGAGGTTCTGACCGCAGTAGGTGGCAATCGCAGTGCCGAGTGTCGGCATGGTCTGGGTGGAGAGGTTTTCCACTTTGGAGGCGGCAGTGAAGGCAGCCACAACACTGGAACCGAAAATATTGACTGCGCCCTGCAGGATCATGGTTCCGATAGCGGTGATGGAATAGTTGAGCGCCATCGGAATACCGATGGAAAGCATATTGAACACACCGTATCCGTCGAGATAGTAATCTTCCCGGCTGGTTTTTAAAATGTCGAATTTGCGGAACATATAAATAAAGCAAAGCAGTGCGGAGACACCCTGCGCAATGATCGTTGCATAGGCAGCGCCTGCGGTTCCAAGTTTTACGACGACGATCAAAAACAGGTCGAGCACAATATTTAAAAAGGAAGAGAGAATCAGGAAATACAGCGGTGTTTTGCTGTCGCCGATCCCTCTTAAAATACCGGAGGCAACGTTGTAGGACATCGTGAGCAGGATACCTGCGAAAATGACTTTGATATAAGAGTCTGCGAGTCCTAAGATATTGTCCGGTGTTTTCATTAAAATAAGAAATTGTCTGGAAGCTGCCACCGTAGGGATAGTCAGAATTAACGATACAATGGCAGTCAGTATCAGGGAGAGTGCAACATAATGTTTTAACAGCTTGAAATCTTTTGCACCGAAGGCGTGGGAGACCATAACGCCAAATCCCTGCGCAATACCATTTGCAAATCCTAATACAAGGAACATCAGGCATCCGGTAGAGCCTACCGCAGCCAGAGCATCCTCACCAAGATACTGCCCGACAATGATCGTATCCACCATGTTATAAAACTGCTGAAAAATATTTCCCAGTAAAACCGGAACGGAAAAAAGTAAGATCATTCTGAGCGGGCTTCCCGTTGTCATGTCTTTTGTCATAGTCTGTACTCCTTGATCTATAAAATAGTTAAAAATCTGTCCGTGTTTTTTAGCCTCAACACGCATATTCTTTACGTTTCAGCAACTTAGTATAAGGCATGGACCGCAAAAAGACAATGTTTATTTTTGCGAAAAAATAGAATTTTTTTGTTTTCGCAAAAGAAAAGATTTTTTCGTGGGAAACTGTTATAATAAGAAAGCAATTATTTGCAAGTCACAGTAAAATCACGGAGTAAAATAATGCAGACAAACCTCGAATACTACAAAATTTTTTATTATGTATCCAAATACAACAGTATCTCCCTCGCAGCAGAGGCGCTCTCCATCTCACAGCCGGCAGTCAGCCAGGCAGTCAAGCATTTAGAAAGTGATCTTTCCTGTGCTCTCTTTGTGCGGACATCCAAAGGCGTGCGCTTGACAAAAGAAGGCGGACTGCTTGCAGAATATGTGAGAAAAGGATATGAGACAATCCTCACCGGGGAGAAAAAACTCTCGGAGATGTTAAACTTAGATGCCGGAGAAATCTGTGTGGGTGCCAGTGACATGACATTGCAGTTTTATCTGCTTCCTTATCTTGAGACGTTCCATGATGCATTTCCGCAGATCAAAGTGACTGTGACGAATGCCCCGACACCGGAGACGTTGAAACATTTGCAGGACGGAAAAATTGATTTTGGGATCATCAGTACCCCGGTGAACAACAAATACGATTTTAAAATGACGCCTGTGCGCAAAATCCAGGATGTCTTTGTGGCGGGAAAAAAGTTTGAGTACTTAAAGGGTGGAAAATTAAGCTATAAAGAGCTTGAAAATCTTCCGGTGATGTGCTTAGAGGGCAGCACTTCCACAAGAAAATATGTGGAGGATTATCTGGCAGAGCGCGGCACATTTGTCCGGCCGGAATTTGAACTTGCGACAAGTGATATGCTCATCCAGTTTGCAGTGCGCAACCTCGGTGTTGCCAGTGTCGTGTCGGATTTCGCAGAAAAATACATTGAAAATGGGGAATTATTCATATTGAAATTTGACAAGGCGATACCGGAACGCGAGTTTTGCATTGTCTCAAACGAGCGTGCGCCGATGTCGGCAGCAGCGGAAAAACTATACGATTTTCTGCTTGTTCCGTAGTGAAAATGTCAGAAAAAGTTCATCAAATCTTCATCAATCTTAATAGAATATCAATGGGATTACGGGCAGGAATATGATAAATTTATATGCAAGATCAGGATATTTAGGGGGAAACGTAAATGATGCGTTTATTATCGATCGGGATAGACTGTGTCTCGTCTGCTATTTTTGTGATTCCTGCTTTGGCTATTTTGCAGTGTACAATCTATAGGAAATGGGAATTTAAACCATTTTGTGTAAAACTGATATTTGCATTTTATGCGATTGCAATGTTTTCAGTTGTGGGTGTCCCTGCGGTTGGGACATTTCAGATAGATTTTGGTCTGAATCTGATACCGTTTGCAGACATTGTAAATAGTCCGTTTGCATATATGAAAAATACGATTTTGAATATCATTTTATTTATACCGATGGGATTTTTTGTACCTGCGGTCTGGAAGAATTACCGGTCTTTCAAAACCATGTTTTTCATGGGACTCGCGGTATCACTGGGGATTGAACTATTACAGATATTTACATTCAGGCTTACGGATATTGATGATCTGATCACCAATACGGCAGGAACTGTGCTGGGATATGAAATAAGCAGAAGATTTTCTTTTCCGTTCTCTTTAAAATCAGTGGATTCGAAAGGAATTTTGGTACGATATGAGCCTGTCCTGATTCTGGCAGTTACGCTTTTGGTTTCCATGTTTCTGAAACCAATCGTGTCTGATAGCATATGGAATATCATGATATAATGAGCGCAAGTGAGAAGAATGCATTTATGCATTCGGCGAACGGCGAATGTCGATCATGAAGCTTTGCTTCATGATATAATAAACAATTATATCAAATATAATGAATATTAATTTTACTTATGACATATATTCGTGTATAATCATAAAGTAAAAACAGGAAAGCGTGATGGTTTTTACAGACCATCACTTTTTTTATGCAGGAGGAAAATCAAATGGTTACAGCAGTAGTAGGCGCTAACTGGGGCGACGAGGGAAAAGGAAAAATCACAGATATGCTTGCAGATGAAGCGGACATCGTTATCCGTTTTCAGGGTGGAGCAAATGCAGGTCACACCATCGTAAACAACTATGGTAAATTTGCATTACATACATTGCCATCCGGTGTATTCCACAGCCATATCACCAACATTATCGGAAATGGTGTTGCACTGGATATCCCGAAGGTAATAAGTGAGATCAAATCGATCACAGACCGCAATGTGCCTGCGCCAAAAATCATGATTTCAGATAGAGCACAGATCGTTATGCCATACCACGTTCTTTTCGATCAGTATGAGGAGGAGCGTCTTGGAAAGAATTCTTTCGGTTCTACCAAGTCCGGTATCGCACCATTTTATTCAGACAAATATGCAAAGATCGGTTTCCAGGTAAGTGAGTTATTCGACGAGGAATTATTACAGGCAAAAGTAAAACGTACCTGTGAGACAAAGAACATTATGCTTGAGCATATGTATCACAAACCATTATTAAAAGATGAGGAATTATTAGCTACTTTACATGAGTACAGAGGCATGGTAGCTCCGTATGTCGGGGATGTTTCTTTATTCTTGGACAAAGCAATCAAGGAAGGCAAGAAGATCTTATTAGAAGGTCAGCTTGGTACTTTAAAAGATCCGGATCACGGAATTTATCCAATGGTAACATCTTCCTCTACTTTAGCAGCATACGGTGCGATCGGAGCAGGCATCCCACCATATGAGATCAAGAAGATCGTAACAGTAAGTAAAGCATACTCTTCCGCAGTAGGAGCAGGAGCATTCGTTAGCGAGATCTTTGGAGACGAGGCAGACGAACTGAGAAGACGCGGCGGAGACGGCGGTGAATTCGGAGCAACAACCGGACGTCCAAGAAGAATGGGATGGTATGACTGTGTTGCAAGTAAGTATGGATGCCGTCTGCAGGGAACTACGGATGTAGCGCTTACCGTACTTGATGTATTAGGATACTTAGATGAGATCCCGGTATGTGTTGGATACGATATCGACGGAGAAGTAACCACAGACTTCCCTGTAACTGCAAAATTAGAGAAAGCAAAACCAGTATTCAAAAAACTTCCGGGATGGAAATGTGATATCCGTGGAATTAAGAAATACGAGGATCTTCCGGAAAACTGCAGAAATTACATTGAGTTCATTGAAGGACAGATCGGATACCCGATCACAATGGTTTCTAACGGACCAGGAAGAGAAGATATCATTTACCGCAATAAATAAAGAGACTGAGGCAGGCGTGCAGTGGCACCCTGCCTTTTGTGACAAAACATGGAGGATTGTATGGTAAAGAATATTATTTTAGATGTCGGAAAAGTGCTTGTGGCGTGGGAGCCGGAAGACGCAATGAAAAAACTTGGATTTGATGATAAGACAGTGAATGCAGTTGCGGATGCTACGGTCAATACTCCGGTCTGGCTTGAGACAGACCGTGGTGTCTGGTCAGATGAACAGATCCTTCAGGCATTTTATGAGAAGGCACCGGAATATAAAAAAGAGATCGATCTGTTCTGGAATCATCTGGAACTGGCGATCAAACAGTTTTCCTATACGAAAGAATGGATTTCCAATATGAAAAAAGAAGGCTTGCATGTGTATATTCTTTCTAACTATGGGGATTGGACTTATCAGAGAACGAAGGACAATGCGCTGGATTTCTTACCGTTGACAGACGGAGCGATTTTTTCCTATACAGTGAAGCAGATCAAACCGGATCTTGAAATATATGAAACATTGTTAAATCAGTACCGGTTAAAACCGGATGAGTGTGTATTTATCGATGACCGGATGGAAAATATCGAGGGAGCCGAAAAAGCCGGAATCCACGGAATCTGTTTTGAGACGATTGAGCAGGTCAAAGAGGATCTGAAGAAATATAACGTATATGCGTAAAAAGGGGACGCAAATGGAACAACGCAGACAATCATCTGGTAAATTGCCGGGTATCACAAGGGAGGCGGAGGAGGCGCATCTTGCGCAGACCATTGAGATCACGCAGCAGAATCTTGATAAAAACATCGCGCAGGAGCAAAGCCTGAAAGAGGACATTCATACGTTATTGGAAACCTATGGAGCGAAAGATGTAGAGGCGCTTTCGCTGATCGACAATACCCAGCTCATGTATGAGACAGTGAAGCGTGACAGGAGCAGATTAGAAAAAGCGCGGAAGAAGCCGTACTTTGGGCGGATCGATTTTTATGATGAGGATTCGAAAAAAGATGAGGCACTCTACATCGGAAGGGTTGGAATCTCAAAAAATATCATCGACAAAGTGGTCATCGACTGGAGAGCACCCGTGGCGTCGGTTTATTATGAGAATGCAGTCGGACCGTGCGAATATACGGTGCAGAATGAGAAAACTTACGCGATCGATCTTCTGATGAAACGGACTTATGAGATTGAAAACGATACCTTAAAAGATTTCTACGATTCGGATGTCGTGGCGAATGATGAACTTCTCACAAAATATCTGGCAAAAAATAAAAAAGCAGTACTCGGTGAGATCATCGCAACCATTCAGAAGGAGCAGAACGAAATTATCCGAAAATCTCCGAAACAGAATGTGATCGTACAGGGAAGTGCGGGTTCCGGGAAAACAACCGTGGCAATGCACCGGATTTCTTACATTTTATATAATTATGACAAAGAGTTCCTCCCGGAGGATTTCTATATTATCGGAAGCAACCGCATTTTGCTGAACTACATCACGAGCGTTTTGCCTGATCTGGATGTATATGGAATCCGGCAGATGACAATGGAGCAGCTTTTCACAAGACTTTTGTATGAGGACTGGGACGAGCATACAATGCGCGTGCATGCATTGGAGAAAGAGGACAGCTTCATCCATATTAAGGGAACACTGTTCTGGTTCCAAAATCTGGAGGAGTACTGCAGAAAACTCGAAGAGGAGACGATTTTAGCGGAAGATATTTTCTTAGAAGTTCCAGTGAAAACCAGTTCTGTAAGGAGAACTTCAAGTAAGGTAACATTTCAAAAAACGAGCAAAATTCTTCTGACCGCAGAAGCGATTGCAGCTTATTTGAACGAAAACCCGGAGGTTTCCATCCAGAATAAAATTGCCATGTTGAACAAACGTGTGATGGCAAAAGTGCACAACGAGATCACTGGAAAAGACATCCGGTACACAGCGGACGACAAGCGTGAGATCCAGAAAAAATACCGGTGGTATTTTGGCGGAAAAGAGTGGAAAACTTCTATCTTTGAGCTGTATGCGGATTTTTTAGAGGAGCAGAGGTTAAAAGGCTATCAGCTTCCTGTGCCGGAAAATGATTTTGATGTCTATGATCTTGCAGCGCTGGCATATCTTTACAAACGTGTGAAAGAGATAGAGCTTGTGCGGGAAGCAAGTCATGTCGTGATCGACGAAGCACAGGATTTTGGCATGATGGTTTACAGTGTGCTGAAATTCTGCATGAGAAACTGTACATTTACGATTATGGGTGATGTGTCGCAGAACATTCATTACGGATATGGTCTGAATGACTGGGAGGCACTGCGCAAATTATTTCTGACAGGCCCTTATGACAGCTTTGAGCTGTTGCGCAAGAGCTACCGGAATACGATTGAAATCTCTAATTTTGCAATGCGTATTTTGCAGCACGGCAATTTTCCGATTTATCCGGTCGAACCGATCATAAGACACGGAAAAGATGTGACAATGGCGCAGCTTTCGGATGACAAAGAGTTATACCGCTACACAGCAGAGCAGGTAAAACACTGGCAGAAAGAGGGACTTGAAACCATTGCAATCGTATGCCGGGATGAAAAAGAGGCAGAGAAGATAAAAAAGAAGCTTGGCAAAAAGTTGTCCGTCACAGGTGATGATCTGGAAAACACAGAATTTGGAAGCGGTGTCATGATCCTTCCGGTAGCGTATACAAAAGGTCTGGAATTTGACGCTGTTTTGTTGTTTGACCCGAGCAGAGAAAAATATCCGTCAGACGACGCGCATGTAAAACTCTTATACGTGGCGGCAACAAGAGCTTTGCACGAACTTGCGGTGTTATACAAAGATATTCTGACCGGACTGATCGCTGATCCGGTGCCGGAGCGGGAGCAGAAAGTTTTCAAAGTCGAAGAGAAAAAGCCGGTGCGGAGAGTGGTCAGGAAGCCTGAAGTGGTGGAGAAGCCGGAGTTATCTGAGAAGCCAATCACAAAACCCAAAACCATCCAGAAATCCATGAACCTCTCCGAACACCACACTTCCGAATTATCGGGTGTGCAATCTGTCCATAAATTCGGAGATATTCCGGACAACAGCATCCTGCGTCCATCGGGACATGGCAGGATTGACACAGCTGTCCGTTGGGTGGAGCAGACGGCGTGCGGTGTTGCCTGTGTCAGCAACTACGGTGTACTCCATTTCAGTCCGGTGAATGACGCCGTGATCCGTGTGACATTCGGCGCAGGACAGAAAATAAAAGAATTGTTCCAGAACAGCCAGACGAAAATAAAGTGGCAGCAGAAAGAGACAAGAGAGGCAATCTTAATAAACACAAAAGAGATCCAGCTTACCGTCGACAAAAAAAGTGGTGCCATCTCCTATGCCAATGCCGCCGGAAAAACAGTGCTGAAAGAAAAGACAGCTCCACCGAGACAGATGGATGTGGTGAAAAAACAGAACTGGATGTACTTTGACTGGTCAAGATTGGAACGGCTGTCAGCCAAGGGTGTTTTAAAGGATGACAGGCTTCCACTCAAAAATACGACAAAATACATTTGTTATGGGGAAAAATCCAAACGTTTTCCACTGGTGCATTCCAATCTCGGCTATGGAATTGCAGTGGCAGCGGACAGCGATGTATTATGCTGTAACATTCCGATGTATGGACCATACATTTCCACAGAGCATATGGAGCTCATCGACTACTATTTTATCATTGGAGCGACAGAAGCGGATGTGATCAACCGCTATGTGGAATTTATGAACGGCTAAAGCCAGAAAGTGAAAATGTCAGATGAATTTCACAAAGTTATCACATTTTTTTCCAAAAGAAAACACATTTTTTCGATAAGATAATACTATCGAAAACCGACAGTTGCGAAATTCGTGAAAACAGACGGATTTCGCGATTTTCATGCGAGCCGGAAGTAAGGAGGAAAAGATTGTGATCGAGATCAGCCATCTGGTAAAAAAATATGGCGACCATATTGCAGTGAATGATCTGACATTGACTGTGGAACCAGGAAAAATTTATGGATTTTTAGGACCAAACGGCGCCGGAAAATCCACCACGATGAACATTATTACAGGGTATTTAGGTGCAACCAGCGGAGAGGTAAAAATCAACGGATTTGATATTTTTGCACAGCCGGAAGAAGCAAAAAAATGTGTGGGATATCTGCCGGAGATCCCGCCTCTTTATGTGGATATGACAGTCAGGGAGTATCTGAACTTTGTGGCAGAGTTAAAGAAACTCGAAAAGGGTCGGAGAAATAAATATGTGGAGGAGGCGATGGAGACGACCGGAATCACTGCACAGCAGTCAAGACTGATCCGTAACCTGTCAAAAGGCTACAGGCAGAGAGTCGGATTTGCACAGGCAGTGTTAGGGTATCCGGAGATCATCATTCTGGACGAACCGACGGTCGGACTTGATCCAAAACAGATCATAGAGATCCGTGACCTCATCAAAGAACTTGGCAAAAATCATACGGTTATTTTAAGTTCGCACATTTTGTCTGAAATATCTGCAGTGTGTGATCACATTTTCATTATTTCCAAAGGAAAATTAGTGGCAGGCGATTCCACGGAGAATCTGATGAAACAGATGTCCGGGGCGCAGGAGATCGAACTTCTGGTCAAAGGAGACAATGCGGCAGTGCAGGAGACATTCACCGGGATCGCAGAAGTTGAAAAATGCATTCCATTAGAGCAGAAGGACGAAGCGTGTGTACATCTGAATCTGATTGCAAAACCGGGAATGGATATCAGGGAACAGGTGTTTGCTTCCTGTGTCAACCATGGATTTGTCATTCTGCAGATGAATCCCGTTTCAAAATCTCTTGAGGATGTGTTCCTCGAACTTACGGAAAAAGAGGGGACACAGAAGGAAGTTTTGCCGGAGAAAAAACTCCATTTTGTAAAGTCTCATTTTGGAAAAGAGAGTAAGGAGGACGGGGAATAATGTTTGCGATATTAAAAAGAGAAGTAAAAGCTTACTTTCAGACGGTGACAGGATGGTTGTTTATTGCAGCAGTTCTTGTACTCTATGGACTATATTTTTATGTTTACAATCTGCGCGCAGGCTATCCTTATATTTCTTACTCACTGTCGGCGATCGCATTTATCATGCTGATCACGGTACCTGTGCTGACTATGCGCAGTTTTGCGGAGGAACGCCACAGCAGAACAGACCAGTTGATCCTGACTGCACCGGTATCTGTGGGAAAAGTAGTATTGGGAAAATATCTCGCAATGGCTTTTGTATTTACCATAGATATGGTGATCATTGCGATCACACCATTGCTGTTAATGTCCTACGGAACGATCCCATTAGGTGAATCCTATGCAGCAGTGCTTGGATTCTGGCTGTATGGCTGCGCCTGCATTGCCGTTGGCATGTTTATTTCTTCATTGACCGAAAGTCAGGTGATTTCCGCAGTTTTGACATTTGTTGCATTATTTGCCGGCTATATGATGGGAAGCATCTGCAATCTGATCTCAGAGAGCGGAAATCTTCTGACAAAAATTTTAGGCTGCTACGATCTTTACACGCCGCTCGATAACTTTATGAATGGAACACTGGATGTAGCGGGAATTGTCTATTACGTAACGATCATTGCATTACTTTTGTTCCTGACAGGGCAGTCCGTTCAGAAACGCCGCTGGAGCATCAGTTCCAAAAAAATATCGACAGGTGTATTTTCAACGGGAATGATTATTGCTATGGTGGCATTGACCATTGTTGTGAATCTGTTTGTGGCAGAACTTCCAGCAACATGGACATCCATTGATGTGACTTCGACGAAGATTTACTCCATCACAGACGATACGAAGGATTATCTGAAAGGTCTCGACGAGGACGTGACAATTTATGTGCTGGTGTCCGATGCATCAAAAGATACAAAGCTGGATGAGACATTACAGAGATATGAATCCCTGTCGAATCACATCAAAGTTTCCTATATCAATCCGGCTGCAAACCCGACTTTTGCTGCGCAGTATACAGACAGTTCTGTAACTTCAAACAGCATGATCGTTGTGAGCAGCGAGCGTTCCAGAGTTATTGATTACAATGATGTGTATACCTATAGTTATGATTACAGCAGTTATTCCAGAAGCATTGATGGATATGATGCAGAGGGACAGATTACAAGTGCAATTCAGTATGTGACCATGGATTCCACAGAGCTTCCGGTGATTTATCAGGTATCCGGACATGGGGAAACAGCTTTATCCGGTGGTTTTACAGAGGCAATTGAAAAAGCAAATATCACTTTATCTGACCTTGCATTATTAAAAGAGGATGCGGTTCCGGAAGATGCAGCAGCGTTGATTATTAATGGACCAACGACTGATTTTTCGGAGGATGATGCCAACAAAGTGATCGATTATATCAATCAGGGTGGAAAAGTGCTGATCACCTGTAATTTTCAGGCACAGGGATTGGAAAACTTCGAGTCGATCCTGTCAGCCTGCGGAATGGAGCGTGTTTCCGGCATTGTCATGGAAAATGATAAATCCTATTATTACAGCAACACACCTTATTATCTGCTTCCTGATGTAAATTCAAGTGCATATACAAGTTCCGTCAGTGGTTCTTATATCTTTGCTCCATATAGTGAGGCGATTACCTATGGAGAGGATACAGATGATACAACTTATACAGCATTATTGGAGACAACAGACAAAGCAGTATCCAAGGCAGATGCAGCAAATGCAGCAACATCAGAGATGGAAGACGGAGATATTGCAGGACCATTTGCAGTGGCAGTTGCAATGGAAAAAACAATCGATGATGATACCGTGGCAAAAGTAGTGGTCGCGGGATCTGTGGAAATGTTTGCAGACAGTGCAGACCAGATCGTTTCCGGAAATAACAGCGCTATGTTTACAAATATCATTGCCCAGATGGTCGGCGATTCTGATCTTGCAACAAGTGTGATTCCAACAAAAGATTATACGCTCAGCGCCATCACGGTGGATGCAGCGGCAGGGATCCTGTACGGGCTTGGTCTGATGATCGTGCTTCCGGTCATTATGATGATTCTTGGAATTGTGATATGGGCATCAAGAAGAAAAAAATAAAACAATAGATGATAGAAAATCAAGATTGGAGACAGATAGAATATGAAAAAACAGAAAATTCAGTTTATTGTAATTCTGATCGTGCTGGCAGTGCTTATCGCTGCTACCTTCGGAATGAAATGGTATAACAAAAATAAAGAGGAAGAGAAAACAGCGGAAGAAGAGGCTTCTACCATTTATATTTCCAAAGTGGACGTTGACACGATCACAGCATTTTCTTATGAGGTTGACCATGTGACGTATACTTTTACAAAGGATGGGGATACATGGACCTATGACGGAGACACATCACTGGATATGGATGAAGAAGCGATCGACAGCATGCTTGCAACACTGTCATCGCTGACAGCAATAGAAGAGATCAGTGATTATACAGATTTGAAAGAGTTTGGATTTGACCAGCCGGAAGATCTGATATCCTACACAACAAGTGAAGGGTCTGTTTCTCTTTTTGTAGGAAATAAAAATGATACTTTGAATGCATACTATATTATTTCTGCTGATGGAGGAAGCATTTATCTGACAGAAACGTCTCTTGCGGATGCTTTTTCCAAAACGATTGAGGAGCTGACAGTCACGGAAGATGCGGAGAGCACAGAGAGTGCAGAAGGTACGGAGACTGTTTTAGATACAGAGAGCGTGTCTGAGAGTACAGAAGAATAAATGAGATAAAAGCAGGATCAGCACCTGACAGAAAATTTTGTTCAGGTGCTGATTTTTTAATGCTCTGCAGTATCTTTTTCTTCGGAATCTTTTTTGATCAGTTTGTAAATAAAACTGTATGCCCAGATCAAAACAGGGATGATCACAGAGGCATAAATGGATGTCATGAGCATGTTCATAAAATTTTCACTGGCAGAAACTGCACATACGATGGTAGAGACATAAAGTCCAACCAGAATAATGACACCGATGATTGCTAAAATTTGTTTTACTTTTTTCATATTTTGAATCCTTTCAGGAAAAATCGAATAAGTTATGGTATAATGAGCGCAAGCGAAAAGAACATATTTATATGTTCGGCGAGCGGCGAAATTTTTGAGTGATGAAATCACGATATAATCATCCTATCGGAAAAAAACATTTTCGTCAATAAAATTGTGGAAGAAAAGGCAGGTAAATCTGGTGGCATATGAAAAGCTTTTGAATGAAATTTATGCGGCGGTATCATTGAAATATCTGTGGAAGGAATACGAACCATATTTTGTGAAAAGTGAATCGCCGGACTGGATTAATCCAAACATGGATTTCGGGCTGGAAGTCAGTCAGGCACTTTTGCCGGATGACGGGCAGGAGGAGAGTTTTATCGAAAAATATCTTGGTTGCCGGAAAGAGGAACTACCTTCTTTGGCGTTTGATAAATATGGAGAGCGGCTGAATTTTTACAATGGAAGGTTCTGGGCGATTCTGCCAGATAATACCGTGCAGCAGGATTATCTTTCCAAGGCGAAATATCGTTTTGATCGCAAACTGGAAAAACTAAATGCAAATTATATCCATAAGCGCTACAATGGTTTGTATCTTTTTCTGCATCCGACAGACGAGAATGATATTGATGCAGGTGCACTGTTTGAATATATGAGATATACACAGGAAAAGAAAAAAATGCGATTTGACCGGGTATTTTTAAATTGTGTCAAAACCATTTACGTCTGCAATTACGAAAACAATACGATTGAGCCGATTGTGCTGCCGCCAAATGCGGAAAACTTTTTGAATACAGAGGCGGAGTACCTCCGCAATTGCTGTGACTGGAAGGATGGGACAGCGTTGGAGATGAAGCGTGGCGATGAGAGCTTTTAAATGAGTGTAGAAATATGATTGGAGGAAAATAGAATGAACAGTATCTTTCGCAGAGTAAGTATCAGAAAATATCAGGAAAAGAAAATTGAGCAGGAAAAAGTCAATTAATTTCTTGACTTTCCCAAAATCCCCCCTTACAATAAACCTATCTTTTTTATCAAATCAAAGTTGCAAAACATGCTAACGTAACAAAAAAATCCATCACCACATCGGTGAGCCATTCAGCAGGAGAAAATGACAGCACAGATTTAGTACAGTAACCCTAAAATCCATGCAAACAGTCTTGAAGAATCGTGAGGGGTTCTATATAATAAACATAGATCATTCGGAAAGCCTGTTTGTATACCAAGAAAAAAACAGGAGATAAAATGACATTAGAAGAAAAGATAGAACAGGTCAAAAATTTCAGACCTATCGATGATACGTTTTTTGAAGTACTGGCAGATGATATTGGCGTATGTCAGGAGATGCTGCGTATCATTTTAGAAGATGAGAAACTCATCGTAAAAGACGTTATCGTACAGAGCAGTGAGAGAAACCTGTATGGGCGATCTGTCCGTCTGGATGCACTCTGTATCCTTGGAAATGGGAAAAAGTGTAACGTGGAAGTGCAGCGTTCTAACAAGGATCACCATTTAAAAAGAGTGCGGTTCAATGCATCGGTCATCACGGTGCGGGACTCGCAGACGGATGATAAATTTGAGGAGACGATCGATCTGATCGTTGTGTATATTTCCGAGTTCGATATCTTTAAACGTGGCAGGGTGATCTATCACGTGGACAGCGTGATTCGGGAAACACAGGAAAAAGTAGATGACGGATTAGAGCGTGTGTTTGTCAATACCGCAGTAAAAGACGGAACAACCATCTCGGAATACATGGATTGTTTTCTGCAAAAAGAGATAGATAATGCCAAATTTCCGAAGTTAACCAACCGTGTGCACTATCTGAAACATGAAGAGGGAGGCGTAAACGAAATGTGTGAAGTAATGGAACAATATTCAAAAAAAGCATATCAGCAGGGCGAGGAAGCCGGCAAAGAAATAGGCAAGGAAATCGGTAAAGAAATCGGTCAACGTCAGGCAAACATTGCCGCCATCAAAAACATGATCATCCGCTTTCAGGCAACGAAGGAAGTCATTCTGGAAGATTACACCGAGTCCGAATACAACACCGCTATCGCTGAACTCCAGTCTGAATCCAGATAACCCAAGACAAAAACCAACCATCACAGAGCCAGCCCGTCAGGAGCTGGCTCTTTCCACATCATAAAAGACCATTACCACATAACCTGCTGTGGAGAAAACAAGGAGAAAAGAATATTTTTTATCAAATAGTTTTTACATTTGCCGGAAAAAGCGTTATAATACGACACGGTTAAAAAAAGATGTGAGGTGATGACCGTGTTTTTTGAAAAAGCAAAAGCGAAAAATGCAAAAATCCAAATGTCCGAGGCTTTTATCACGAGTGTATTTTTGGCACTTTCCGGCGGATTTCAGGATGCATATACTTATTTTACAAGGGATGAAGTATTCTCGAATGCACAGACGGGAAACGTGGTACTGATGAGCCAGCATTTTATGCTGGGTGAATGGCAGAGAGGGCTGCATTATCTGATACCGCTGCTCGCATTTGCCGGAGGCGTTTTCTTTGCAGACTGTGTACAGGGAAAGTTTAAATATGCCAACCGTCTTCATTGGAGGCAGGGGATATTATTGTTGGAGATCCTGATTTTATTTGGTGTCGGATTTATTCCGCAGGATTATAATATGCTTGCGACAACATTAGTGTCGTTCTCCTGTGCGATGCAGGTGCAGTCATTCCGCAAAGTTGGCGGATATTCTTATGCGAGTACGATGTGTATCGGAAACTTAAGAAGCGGCACGGCAGCGTTGTCAGCATACATGAGGGACAGACGCCCGGAGCAGATCCGGCAGGCGATGTATTATTTCGGGATTATCCTGTTTTTTGCAGTGGGAGCAGGAATCGGTGGAAATCTGTCTATGCGGCTTGGATTTAAGGCAATCTGGTTTTCAAGTGCTGTTCTGGCAGTCAGCTTTTTGTTAATGTTTATAGAAGAAAAGGAAAAATCATTATGTTAAACCAGTTTTCAAGAACGGAGTTATTATTGGGAAAAGAGGCGATGGAGAAACTCGGACATTCCAGAGTGGCTGTCTTTGGTGTCGGCGGCGTCGGAGGCTATGTCTGCGAAGCACTTGTGCGGAGTGGTGTGGGAGCGTTTGATCTGATCGATGATGACAAAGTATGTCTGACAAACTTAAACCGCCAGATCATTGCGACAAGAAAGACGGTAGGAAAGTATAAGGCAGAGGTGATGCGTGACCGCATTCTGGAAATCAATCCGGAAGCGGATGTACGGATCCATAAGTGCTTTTTCCTGCCGGAAAATGCGGATGATTTTCCGTTTGGCGAATATGATTATATTGTGGATGCGGTGGATACCGTAACTGCAAAAATCGAGCTTGTCATGAAGGCGAAGGAAAAGGATATCCCGATCATCAGCAGCATGGGGGCGGGAAATAAGCTTGACGGAAGCCAGTTTAAGGTGGCAGATATTTATAAGACAAAAGTCTGCCCGCTTGCAAAAGTAATGCGCCGCGAACTGAAAAAGCGCGGAGTGAAGAAGTTAAAAGTAGTTTATTCCGAAGAGATCCCAACAAGACCGATCGAGGATATGGCCATCAGCTGCAGGACAAACTGTATCTGTCCGCCGGGAGCAGAGCACAAGTGTACAGAGCGGCGTGACATACCGGGAAGTGTGGCATTTGTTCCTTCCGTGGCAGGGCTGATCATTGCCGGGGAAGTGGTAAAAGATCTGATACGGAAATAAGGTGTATCACACCAGCTGGATAAATATATAGACAAATAGAACCTATATAAGTTATAATGTTGTGCAGTGCTGTAAAACAATAAAATGAAAAACGAGGGAAAGATATGTTTATAATTCAGTTTATCAGAGGTTTCTGTATGGCATTAGCAGACAGTGTTCCGGGTGTATCCGGAGGCACAATTGCATTTTTACTTGGATTTTACGATAAGTTTATCGATTCAATTGATGATCTGCTGACCGGAACAAAAGAGGAGAGAAAAGACGCATTTGTTTTCCTGATCAAACTTGGAATAGGATGGATCAGTGGATTTGTGATCGCAGTACTGATCCTGACAAGTGTATTTGAATCACATATTTATTATATAAGCTCCCTGTTTATCGGATTTATTATTTTTGCGATCCCGATCGTGATAAAAGAGGAGAAAAAATGTCTTGGAACCAATAAAAAGGCGATACCGTTTGTGCTGCTTGGTATTGCGGTTGTATGTGCCATCACATATTTTAATCCGGTTTCCGGTGGAAATGACGGAGTGAATCTGGATCATTTGACACCGGGTCTTGCGGTGTTTGTGTTTTTTGCAGGAGTGATCGCTATTTCAGCCATGGTGCTTCCTGGAATTTCCGGGTCCACCCTGCTTTTGATCTTTGGCTTATATCTTCCGATCATCACTGCGATCAAGGATATGCTGCATTTGGATTTTTCAAGCTTCTGGACGGTGTTTATTTTTGGATGCGGTGTTTTAGTCGGCATTTTCAGTGTAGTAAAGCTGATCCGCAGGGCATTGGAAAAGTACAGGGCACAGACGATTTATCTGATCATCGGACTGATGCTTGGCTCCATCTTCGCTGTTGTTATGGGACCGACTACTCTGGATACTCCGCAGCCGGCTATGGGAATCCATGATTTTAGTATTCTTTTCTTTTTGATTGGCGGTGCAGTTATTTTAGGACTGCAGAAGATGAAGGATATTAAACAATAATCGGAGTAGAAGACGATGGTTTGAAAAAGACGCACAGGATAGTGTGGATAAGCATTGGATAAAACAGCATAATAGGGACAGAAGGAAACCGGCGCAAGTATTTGTGCCGGTTTCTGTATTGTCTTAAGGACTAAAGGAAGTTTAATAGGAGAACAGGAATGGGAAAGTTATTGGTGTACCTGAAAGATTATAAAAAAGAGAGCGTGTTAGGACCGCTTTTTAAATTGCTTGAGGCGTCTTTTGAGCTGATCGTGCCTCTTGTTATGGCGGCGATCATCGATCATGGAGTAGTAGACGGAGATAAACCATACATTATGAAAATGTGTCTGGTACTTGTGCTGCTTGCAGTGATCGGATTGACGTGTTCTATCACGGCACAGTATTTTGCAGCAAAGGCAGCGGTCGGTTTTTCCACAGGACTGCGCCACGCACTTTTTGAGCATATTCAGAAACTATCATTTTCGGAGATGGATACTGTGGGAACATCCACACTGATCACGAGAATGACAAGTGATATTAACCAGACGCAGAATGGTGTAAACCTTGTATTACGTTTGTTTCTGCGCTCGCCGTTTATCGTGTTCGGTGCAATGATCATGGCATTTACGATCGATGTGAAAGCTGCGCTTGTTTTTGTTGTAACGATTCCGCTGTTATCGGTTGTGGTATTCGGAATTATGCTTGTGAGTATTCCATTGTATAAAAAAGTACAGTCTGCACTGGACAAGGTGCTTGGGATCACAAGAGAGAACCTGACCGGAAGCAGGGTGATCCGTGCTTTTAATAAAGAAGATGATGAGATCACAGACTTTAATAATAGCAATGATGCACTGACAAAGATCCAGCTTTATGTAGGAAAAATTTCAGCACTGATGAATCCGCTTACTTATGTGATCATAAATGGTGCAGTCGTTGTTTTAGTCTGGACAGGAGCAATCCGTGTTAACAGCGGATATATCACACAGGGTGAAGTGGTAGCACTGGTAAATTATATGTCCCAGATTTTAGTGGAACTTATAAAACTTGCAAATCTTATTATCAACATTAATAAATCTATTGCGTGCGGAAACCGCATTCAGGCGATTTTTGAATTACAGCCATCCATCACAGATCATGCGGTGACGCCTGTGGCAGAGGAAAAAGCAGAGCACAGTGGTGAAGTGCCGGAAGTGGTATTTTCCCATGTGGGGTTAACTTATGCCGGAGCTGGTGAGGAATCCCTGACAGACATTGATTTTACCGTGAAAAAGGGAGAGACGGTCGGTATCATTGGTGGTACAGGTTCCGGAAAATCATCGGTCGTCAACCTGATCCCGCGTTTTTATGATGCGACAAAGGGAAGCGTGCAGATCGGGGGAAAAGATGTGCGTGAGTATTCTCTGGAAGAACTTCGTGGAAAAATCGGTATGGTACTCCAGAAAGCGGTTTTGTTCAAGGGAACGATTCGCGAAAATATGTTATGGGGAAATGAGAACGCAACGGATGAGGACATCATGCAGGCGTTAGAGGTTGCCCAGGCAAAAGAGTTTGTAGATAAAAAAGAAGGCGGACTTGATTTTGAGATCGAGCAGGGCGGTAAGAATCTTTCCGGAGGACAGAGACAGCGAATGACGATTGCCCGCGCGGTTGTGAAAAAACCGGATATTCTGATCTTAGATGACAGTGCTTCTGCACTGGATTTTGCGACAGATGCAAAACTTCGTATGGCAATCCGTGATATGGAGAACAAAGCAACCGTATTTATCGTATCGCAGAGAGCAGCATCCATTATGTATGCAGACAAGATCATTGTGTTAGATGATGGTCAGATCGTTGGAATGGGAACCCATGAGGAACTCTTAAAACAGTGTGAAGTATATCAGGAAATTTATTATTCCCAGTTTAAAAAGACCGAAGATGAGAAGGAGGGAAGATAAATGAAAAAGAGGATCAATAACCATCAGAGATCAACAATCAAAAAAGTGATGAATTATATCAGAAGATACTGGGGGTATCTTGGAATGTCCATTGTCCTTGCGGCAGTGACAGTTGCATTGACTTTATATCTGCCGGTATTGACCGGACGCGCAGTCGATCTGATCATTGAAAAAGGAGTGGTGGATTTTGCAGGAATCCTTGCAATCCTGAAAAGGATGGCAGTTATCATTCTTCTGACTGCAGCTGCACAGTGGATCATGAATGCATGCAACAATAAGATCACTTATCATATTATCCGGGATATCAGGAAAGAAGCATTTGAAAAAATTGAAAGACTCCCATTAAAATATATTGACGGACATTCCTACGGCGAGATCGTCAGCCGTGTCATTGCGGATGTGGATCAGTTTGCGGATGGTCTGCTGATGGGATTTACCCAGTTTTTCACCGGTATTGTAACCATTTTAGGTACGTTGATCTTCATGATTACGATCAGTGTGAAAATTACGGTGGCAGTCGTTGTGATCACACCGGTTTCGCTGCTTGTGGCAAGTTTTATCGCAAAGAAAACTTTTTCCATGTTTAAATTACAGTCCGAGACGAGAGGAGAACAGACCGCATTTATCGAGGAAATGATCGGTAACCAGAAGGTTGTTCAGGCGTTTTCCCATGAGGATGAAGCACTGGAAAAGTTTGATGAGATCAATGGCAGATTACAGAAATGTTCTTTGAGAGCCATTTTCTTTTCCAGTATCACAAATCCTGCAACCCGGTTTGTCAACAGTCTGGTGTATGCAGTCGTTGGCGTGGTAGGAGCATTTACCGCAATTGCAGGAGGTATTTCAGTCGGACAGCTTTCTGCGTTACTCAGTTACGCAAACCAGTATACAAAACCTTTCAATGAGATTTCCGGTGTTGTGACAGAGTTACAGAATGCGCTGGCATGTGCAGCGAGGGTGTTTGAATTGATGGAGGAGCCTTCGGAAGTTCCGGATGCGCCGGATGCAGTGAATTTGGAGGGGGCAGACGGTCATGTGGCGTTAGAGCATGTATCTTTCTCTTATGTGCCGGAACAGAAACTGATCGAGGACTTTAACCTCTTCGTAAAACCGGGACAGAGGGTGGCGATCGTCGGTCCGACCGGATGCGGAAAAACGACATTGATCAATCTTTTGATGCGTTTTTATGATACAAACAGTGGAACGATCCGTGTGAGCGGAGTGCCAATCAATGATATGACAAGAAAGAGCCTTCGAAATAATTATGGTATGGTATTGCAGGAAACATGGCTGCGCAGTGGAACCATCCGTGATAATATCGTGATGGGAAAACCGGACGCGACCGATGAGGAAGTGATCGCAGCGGCAAAAGCTTCCCATGCACACAGTTTTATCAAGCGTCTGCCGCAGGGTTATGACACCGTGATGGCAGAGGACGGCGGTAATCTTTCCCAGGGACAGAAACAGTTGTTATGTATTACCCGTGTTATGCTTTGCCTGCCGCCAATGCTGATTCTGGATGAGGCAACTTCTTCCATTGATACACGAACCGAGATCAAGATTCAGGAAGCGTTTGCAAAAATGATGAAAGGACGTACCAGTTTTATTGTGGCTCATCGTCTGTCGACCATTCAGGAAGCGGATATTATCCTGGTTATGAAAGATGGTCATATTATTGAGCAGGGACGTCATGAAGAACTGCTGGCTAAAAAGGGATTCTATGCAAATCTTTATGAGAGCCAGTTTGTAAATACATCCTCACAGGCATAAGAATTTTTGAAAAACAAAAGTTATACTAATCCACATAATAAATGGTGCGTGAGCCGTCAATGCTCTCCATTGTGGAGGTTGTGATAAAATCTTTGACTGCTTCTTTATCTCTTGCGAGAAGGCAGTCAAAGATTTTTTTTGCACTGTAGTATAATTCTTTGGTGCCGTATTTTTGTCCGTAGCGAACCCAGAGGCTGCATACAAGATCGCGGAACGAGACAAAAAAGAGTGGGAGCAGAGTGTTGCCACTGATGTAGGCAATCTCGTGGCTGAACTCAAAAATAAGAGAAGCAGTCTTTTCCGGGTCAGTACAGTTTTCCATCTGGTAGACATATTCCTGAAGCCCTAACAGTTCTTTATCTGATGCACGGTCAATTGCAAACTGGGAGGCTTCCACCATAAACATGATTCTTGCTTCCAGTACGGATTTTACTTCACGGTTTTTTAAAACGCCGCCATTGTAATTCATGATGGCAACGAGTGTGTCTAAAGAACCGTCTCTGTGATAGTCTGCTACAAAGGTTCCGATTCTTGGACGAACCACAAGAAAACCTTTCTTTTCCAGTTCCGCGATACCGGAGTTGATGACCGCACGGGACACTTTCATGGATTCCGCCAGTTCGCGTTCCGGTGGCAGTTTGGATCCAATCTCAAGTTTGCCGGATAATATCATATTTTGCAGTTCATTTACAAAAAGTTCCTTCAGGGAAGGTGCATTCAGTTTTTTAAATTCCATAAAATCTCCTGTTCCTTCATGAATAAGTGCGTGCAAAACTATTTTATGTTATAAGGAGTTTCGCGATGATTATTAAAGTTTGATATCTGAAATATAAGTTTGTCTCTGGATAGACCAGATACCACAGAAGATATTTTATTAAAAACTTGAAGAAAAATCAATAATGCTGTTTGTTAAATTTTTGTGAAATTGACGATTTGTTATCTGGCAGAGACAGAACCGGAAACTTGTATTTTAAGACAGATTCAGATATAATCAAAGGAAGCATGAAAAGAGTGGAGTTAATCAATGAAGAAAAAGACAGTGACTTCTGAGACAGAAGAAATTACAATAGACAATAAAAAAAAGAAAAGAAAGAAGGAAAAGAAAGCCTACCGGGAGATCCGTTGGGACAGGCTGGATAACACGGCACATCTTTTTCCTGTGATCGCAGGTGAGAATATGAGCAATGTCTACCGTATCAGTGTGACATTGACGGAGCTGGTGCAGCCCGATGTTTTACAGCAGGCGTTAAATATTGTCCTTCCGAAGATGGATGGATTTAATTTAAGACTTCGCATGGGGGTGTTCTGGTATTATTTTGAGGAGAATGGAAAGCCTGCACCGAAAGTACGTGAGGAGAGCAATTTTCCGTGCCGTTATATTCAGCAGAATCAAAACCACAGTTATATGTTCCGCGTGACTTATTATAAATACAGAATTAATCTGGAAGTGTTCCACGTGCTGACCGATGGAATGGGCGGCATTAACTTTTTGAAAGAGTTAACTTACCAGTATCTGCGTCTTGCGCACCCGGAACTGAAAGAGAAGGTGGGGGATTCCTTAAACAGTGGTACATCTTTAAACAGAGAGGACAGTTTCTTAAAAAATTATAAGAAGAGTTCTGCAAAAGGCTATCAGACAAAAAAGGCATATCTGTTAAAGGGAGAGCATCTGGGACCGGGAGAATTTGGCGTTATGCATGGGTATATGCAGATTCCGCAGTTGAAAGAGGTATGTCACAGATATGGCTGCAGTATCAATGAATATCTTGTTTCCGTTTATATCTGGAGTGTGTATACGGAGTGTATGAAGGGAATGCCGTCCGCAAGTCCGATCCGCGTGGCGGTTCCGGTAAATCTGCGCCCATACTTTAATTCGATCACAACAAAGAATTTCTTTGTCATGGTGTCGGCAGAATTTCATCCGACAAAGGAAGTCTACACGTTTGCGGAAGTGCTGGCAATCGTGCGTGATAATCTGAGAAGCCAGATCAACAGGGAGCATCTGGAGAAATTGTTTTCCTATAATGTATCCAATGAGAAACTGCTTGCTGCGCGCGCAGTACCACTTTTCTTAAAAAATATTGCAATGAAGCTTGTGTATACAAAGTCTGCACTTGCCAATACAACGACGATCACAAATATCGGAAATATCGGTGTGGATGAGGAATACCGCCCATATGTGGAGATGTTCCATGCATTTCTTGCAATGTCGAAGGGACAGCATTTGAAGGGAACGATCTGTTCTTATGGAAGTACGCTAGTGTTCTCATTCAGCTTTGATCTGAAAGATGTTTCCGTGCAGCGGGGATTTTTCCGCAAAATCGCAGCAGACGGAATTGAGGTAGAGTTAGATACAAATGGTGTAACTGCCGATTAAGAAGAATGGATCAGGATAGAAAAAACAGGAAAGTAATGGTGTGAGATGAGCAGATGTAAACAATGTAATATAGAAGTGTTGGATGAGACGGAGCGCTGCCCGCTCTGTCACTCCGTATTAGAGCCTACGATAGAGGTGGAAAATATGTATCCCGATGTTAAAATCAAAACAAGACGGATGATGCTTTTGTCGCGGATTTATCTTTTTGTGGCGATCGTGGCAGAGGCGGTTTTAGTTGTAGTGAATCATTACGGTGATTTTGAGACGGCGTGGAGTCTTGTTACCGGTCTGATCTTTTTTTACGGATATCTGGTTGTACGGTTTGCTATCCTTGGGAAAACCGGCTATATTGCCAAAACAATTGTTTTGACTTTAATTGCCATATTGATATTGATCGCAATCGATTTTGTGAATGGTTACCGGGGATGGTCGGTACGATACGTGTTCCCGGCGGCGATTATTTTAGTTGATGCAGGAATTTTGATTTTGATGTGTGTAAACCGGAGAAACTGGCAGAGTTATATTATGTGGCAGATTTTTATGATTCTCTGTAGTTTTGTTCCGATTATTCTGTATTTGACTGGAATTATTTATGTGCCGTATCTGGCGCTCGCGGCACTTGGAACGTCTGTATTTTTGTTCCTTGGAACGCTGATCATCGGTGACAGAAGAGCCAGGGTGGAACTGAAGAGAAGATTCCATATCAGATAAGGAAACGACAGAAGTTTGAATAAGAGGGTTTATGATCAGAAAATTGACATTGAAAAAAGAAAGAGAACATGAGACAAACGAAGCGAGCATCGCAGGAAATGTCATGCGTGACCTGATCGCGCATGTGACAAACGATAACCTGATCGGCAGGAAAATCAAAAGCGGTGAACTGCGGAAAAAAATGGTCGAACCGCCGTGGAAATGCCCGGATATGTTCACCATGACCACTATCGAGATGGAGCACTTCACAATGGAGTGGCTTGAATTAAAGGAAAATCCAAATAAGCAGAAGGTAATCTTACAGCTTCATGGCGGTGGGTATATCGGAGCGATGCGGAACGCATATCGTATGTTTGCAGGACTTTACAATGAAGTCAGCAAAGGGATGAGTGTGCTCACCATCGATTACCGTGTGGCACCAGAAAATCCATATCCGGCGGCATTGGAAGATGCAGTGAGTGCATATCAGTGGCTGCTCGACCAGGGCTGGTTTGCAGAGGATATCATTGTAGCAGGAGATTCCGCAGGCGGAGGGCTTGCGATGGCGTTGTGCCATTATCTGAAAGATTATGGGATACAGTTTCCATGTGGAATCGTTGCAATGTCTCCATGGACAGATCTTATGGCAAGCGGTGAATCGTATGATACCAATTATGAGAGGGATCCATTGTTTGGAAATACGAGGGACAGTCTGATCTATAACAAAGATTATGTGGGTGACCATGATCCGATGGATGCCTATATTTCACCTTTGTATGGGGATTTCAGAGGATTTCCGCCAATGCTCATCCAGGTAGGTTCTTATGAGATGCTGTTAAGTGATTCGGTGAGTGTTGCCTCGAAAGCGAGACATCAGGGAGTAAAAGTAAGACTTAGTATTTATGATGGGATGTTCCACATTTTCCAGATGGCAGCAAAAATGCTGCCGGAATCCAGAAAAGCGTGGGCTGAGATTGGAAAATTTATTGATGTTTTGTCAGATGACTGACATCCATATAAACAGGAAGACCATTTTCATAGGTGACATTGGATTCACCCTGGATCAATGGAGTGAGGTAATCAATTAATTCCTGTGTAACATCATTGCCAGCGGCGTTGATCCATTCAGCAGGAACGGATTTGGCTTCGTTGGCAATATTTTTTATCTCGGCATATCCATATTCGATCGTATATGGATCGTTGGATACACGGTTCATGGTGACCATAGAAGCTGTTACGCCTTCCTCGGAGAGTGCAACGGCTTTTTTTCCTAATTCGACAGACTCCATAAGATCTGTTTTGGATGCTAAATGGGCTGCACACCGCTGTAATACATTCACTTCGATGGAGCGGACTTTTACACCTAATTTTTCTTTTACAAGGAATTCTAATGTTTTTCCGGCGCCACTCAGCTGGCTGTGGCCAAATGTATCGACAGACTTCTCAGAAGCGCTGATGTAATTGCCGGATGCATCGCGGATACCCTCTGATACGGCAATGATAACGTTATTGCGTTCAAACAGCATACGTTTTACATCTAACAGGAAGTCGTCCGTATCAAACGGAACTTCCGGAAGATAAATCAAATGTGGAGCGGAATTATATCCGTTTCTTGCAAGAGCAGCGGCAGCGGTCAGCCATCCTGCGTCACGTCCCATGATCTCAATGATCGTGACACTCTTGACTGCGTAAATAAAAGTGTCATGGGCAATCTCTAAAACAGAGGAAGCAATATATTTTGCAGCGGAACCAAAACCAGGAGTGTGGTCTGTTTCACACAGATCGTTGTCGATTGTTTTTGGAATGCCGATGATGCGGACATTGCTGCCGATTTTTCTGCCGTATTCGGATAATTTTAAAACGGTGTCCATAGAGTCGTTTCCGCCAATGTAGAAGAAGGCGCCGACATTGTATAATTCAAACTGTTTGAAGATAAAAACATATGAGGAATCATCATCCAGATAATCCGGCAGTTTATGACGGCAGGAACCTAAATACATTGCCGGTGTTGTTTCCAGACGATCCAGATATGCCGGATTTTCATTCATAATTTCTGTCAGATTTAATAAATGATTGTTTAAGATGCCAAGGATTCCATTTACAGATCCATAGACAGTCTCATACTGCTCAGATGCCATGACTCCACGGATCACACCTGCAAGGCTGGCGTTAATTGCAACTGTCGGGCCACCGGACTGTGCGACCATTACATTTTTTAAACTCATAGTTTACTCCTTAATAATTCATTAACTTTTGTTAAAAATAGTATCCATTTCTTTTTCTTTTGTTATAATGAAAAAGATAGATTTTTTGAAAAAATCTTTTTGACTGCTATATAATAGCGGAAAATAACGTGTTTAGCAAGAGGTAGCAGGTGTGAAATGTGATTTATGTCCAAGAAAATGCCTTGTAGACCGGAAAAAGGGTGAAAAAGGAATCTGTGGGCAGACAGAAAATTTAAAAGTTGCGAGGGCAGCACTTCATTTCTGGGAGGAACCTTGCATTTCGGGAGATGCGGGATCTGGAGCTGTATTTTTTTCGGGGTGTCCGTTGCATTGTGTATTCTGTCAGAATGAGAATATCGCAAACGGAACGGTTGGAAAAGAAATCTCTCTGGAGCGGCTCGTGGATATTTTTCTTGAATTGCAGGAAAAAAGAGCCAATAATATCAATCTTGTAACACCGGGACATTTTGTGCCGCAGATCGTGAAGGCTCTGGATCAGGCACGAAAGGAAGGGCTTACGCTTCCGGTTGTATACAATACAAGCAGTTATGAGACGGTTGACACGATCAAAATGCTAGAGGGTTACGTTGATATTTATCTGCCGGATTTTAAATATATGAGCCCGGTTTTGAGTAAAAAGTATTCCCATGCTCCGGATTATGCAGAGGTTGCAAAGGCAGCAATCGCAGAGATGGTGCGGCAGACAGGAAAGGCTGTGTTTGTAAATGGAGATGAAGATAACCTTATTTTAAGTGGAACGATCGTAAGACATCTGACACTGCCCGGTTGTATGGCGGATTCCATGCAGATTTTAAAATATCTGCATGATACTTACGGAGATATGATTTATATCAGTATCATGAATCAGTTCACCCCACTTTCCAATCTGGAAAAGTATCCGAAATTAAATCGCAGGATTACCGATGAGGAATATGAGACACTGGTGGATTATGCGATTGAGATCGGAATAGAAAATGGTTTTATTCAGGAGGGAGACACAGCGGAGGAGAGTTTTATCCCGGCATTTGACTGTGAGGGCGTGTAACCTTGAAAATGAGAACCATATTTTCTGGTGGGAAAAAATTTCCAAAAAAATAACGAAAATTATATTTACATAATATGGGAAAATGCTATAATTAGCTTCGTATGATTACAAAGAAGGAATAGCAGCGAAATTGTTGCAGACAGATTCTTTATCATAATAGAGTGAATTACGAAAATTTACTGAAAGTAAAGGAAAATGCAGACGAGGAGGAGACGAGAATGAATTTTCTAAATTTAGTTCAGGGCGCAGCCGGAAAGGTAAAAGGGGTTGCGACTTTGCTTAGCGGGCTGACAAAGACACAGGCAATCATAGCGGGTGTAGCCACTGTGACAGCAGTTGGCGGTGTCGGAACAGGAGGATATTTTTTATATGACCATTTTCATCAGCCGGAACCAATTGTGGCAGATGTTGTGATAAGTACAGAGGTGGCAGAAGAACCGACGGAAGAAGTTGTGGCAGTCGAAGAGGTTGTCACAGAAGAGACAGAGGCGGCAGAACCGGAAACCGTTACATTGGTCGGAAGTTCTATTGAGAAGGATCTGAAGATCAAGATTCAGGACGAGTCCTCGAAAAATGTAAAGGGACAGCCTTTTGAGATCACGATCAAGGCAGACAAGAAGAAGGCAAAATCAACTACATATTCAGATGATGATAAAGATGGTATTATTTACATTAAAAGTATTGATGCCGGAAAATATGATGTTTCTTTGAATGAGATTGATGGATATATTTCAAAAGAGAATTCTTACAAATTAACGGTTAAGGATAAGATTGAATACACCAAGGTAGATGTCAAAGACGAGATTAAATCCGCAGCAGAAGTAGCACCGGCAGAGGATGCAGAGGTAGACAATGTTGAGGTGGAGGCTGTTATTAAGGATACAGTGGAAACGGTTGACAGTACCTGTACGCCTGCTAAAGTGAGCGGTGCAGATGTGGATACATCTAATTTTAATGCTTCACAGCCGGCTTCTTCCGGAACAAATACCGTAAACATTGCACAGGGAGCAACTACAACTGCTAAAGCAAGAAGCTATCGGGCTGAGGGGGATCAAAATACTGTTAAATATACGATAATACATAAGTTTTCCGATAGCAAAAAGGAAGAGACAGAGTCGGGAGAAGGAAAAGTTAATGATACAGTGAAAGCCCAAAAGGATTATTCTAGTGACGGATATACGTTAGAGGGTGGTTCAGAGTTTACACTCCAAGAGGGAGAAAATACATTTACTGTAAATTGGAAGAAAAAAGAGTCAACAGAAACGAAAGAAGATATTAACTATACAATAACGAATAAGTGTGGTGAAACTGTGATTGGTGATAAACCAATCACAGGTACAGCAAAAGTTGGTGCGGTAATTCCAGTAAGCAATCCTGATCCTAAAAAATATGATGGCGAAACAAAGAATGTGACAATTGAAGCCGGAAAATCAGAGTATGTAGTTTCATGGACAGAGAAGCAGGCAGCTACCGTAACATATACGATCAAGCACTATTTTAATGGGAAAGAAGATGCATCAAAGGCAGAGACTAAATCCGGAACAGTAGGGGCTACTGTAAAAGCAGCAGATTACAGCAAGGATTATACAACAACCGATAAAACAGAGTTTCTTCTTAATGCAGATGCATCAAAGAATATTTTTGAAGTAAAGTGGACAACAAAGGTTGCGGCAGCGACAGCATCCGTTTCCATTCCAAAGAGCGTAACGCTTTATAATAATGCCAGTGCTAATTCATTAGCTATTTCTACTTCAATTACAGATGCAGGTGGTATTATTAAAGGAATATCCTGGTCCAGCAGTAACAGCAAAGTTGTCCAGATTTCAAAGGATTCAAAAGCAGGATGCACTTTGACAGCAGCGGGATTAGGAGATGCAAGTATCACGGCAACGGTTACATATTTATCAAAGCCGGGAGATAAAAATACAACAGCGACAGCGACAGTCAGCTGTGCAGTGTCAGTAAAGCAGTTTTCAACTGATTCAACAGCACAGTTAAAAGATAAATCCGGAAGAACTCTTTACAAAGATTCCGAGTGTAAAAAACCAGCAACCGTAGCAGATTACAATGCAAACGGAACTTACTACACCGAGCCGGTTTACACTGGATGGCAGACCATTGATGGAAAAGTATATTACTATACCAGCAACCATCAGCGTGTAACAGGAAGTCAGGTGATCAGCGGTATCTCTTACAACTTCGGAAGTGATGGAGCATTACAGCAGGGTTCCGGAAAGAACGGTATTGATGTATCCAGCCATCAGGGAAATATTGACTGGGCATCTGTAAAGGCAGCAGGTATCAATTTTGCAATTATCCGTGTCGGTTACCGCGGATCACAGACAGGAGCATTGGTAGAGGATTCCTGCTTCAAGAAAAATATTCAGGGTGCAACTGCAAACGGCATTAACGTTGGTGTTTACTTCTTTACACAGGCTACAACTGAGGCAGAGGCTGTTGAGGAGGCAAGTATGGCATTGACCTTATGCTCCGGCTACAATCTTTCTTACCCGATCTTTGTCGATACAGAGAACGGAAGCGGAGCAGCCCGTGCCAACGGATTAGATAAAGGCACCAGAACGGCATGCGTGGCTGCGTTCTGTAAGACCATTGCAAACGGTGGAAGAAAAGCAGGTGTTTACGCAAGTAAGAGCTGGTATAACAACAAGATTGATGCATCTGCATTCAGTAACTACTTTATCTGGGTTGCACAGTACAACACAACCTGCAATTACAAAGGAAAATATAACATGTGGCAGTATTCTTCCAAGGGAAGTGTTCCTGGAATCAAGGGAAATGTCGATGTAAATATTGCATATTAATTCATGGATTTTAAAAGGACGACCGGTATCTGTTCAGATACCGGTTGTTTTGCGCATAACAATTAATAAGGAGAACAGGTTTGCCATATTATAATAAGAAAGAGTATCCAAAACAGATATGGGTGTCGCAGATACCGGAGCGTGAAGTTTCTTTGTTAAGAGAAAATCTTGCAGGAATAAAACAAACTACATTTGTATTAATGCAAAAAGAGGAAGCATGTCATCAACTGTCAGAACAGCGGAGCAGAGATATTATTTTTCTATCTTCGGATCAGTCTCTCTTAGACCTTGCCAGAGATGTGGATGTTCCGGCGATAGCCTATCAGATGCCAGAAACGGATACATTTCTTCATGCCGATATGGTCGTTGAGGGGTTCGAGGAAGTCGATATGACGTTTTTGCAGCGCGTGTATGAGAGACATTTCAACATTCCATGGACGATTCTGGAGACGGAACGCTGTGTTGTGAGAGAACTGGAACTTTCTGATCTGGATGATCTTTTTTCCATGTATGCAGAACCCGGAATGACCGATTATATGGAGGGGTTATATGAATATGAGGAAGAGCTGGAATATCAGAAAGCCTATATCGAAAATATGTATCGTTTTTACGGATATGGAATGTGGCTTGTTTTTGAGAAAAAAACAGGCACGCTGATCGGCAGGGCTGGTGTGGAACACCGGGAAGAGTTAAATGGAGATATGGAATTGGGGTATGCAATCCGGACATCCTTTCAACATCAGGGTTATGCCTATGAAGTCTGTCAGGCGATCATGCAATATGCAGGAGAGGAGCTGCAGGTACATCTCTTGCACTGTCTGATTCAAAAAGAAAATGCTCTTTCTGAAAAACTTGCCATAAAATTAGGCTTTTCATATTGCGGTGACCGGGAAATAGACGGCGTCCTGATGTCAGATTATCAGATAGAATGGTGATGGAAGCCGGATGCAAAGTTTAAGCGTTGATTTTTGATAGAAAATAAAATATAATCATATATTATACACAAAAGCATAGATAAAGTGGGTGATCTACATGGCAGAACTTTCATCAGAAGAATTAGAGAAAATCGTAAAAGAAGAGGACAATAGTATCAAACCAATGAAGGAGTTTGAGAGTCCCGAAAAATTATATCAGGAATTGATCGCCAGTGTCCGTAAGTATCATCCATCTACGGATATCAGTCTGATAGAGAAGGCATACAACATTGCATACGAGGCACATAAGGGGCAGGTAAGAAAATCGGGAGAACCGTATATCATCCATCCATTGTGCGTTGCGATTATTTTAGCAGAGTTAGAGCTTGATAAGGAGACGATCGTAGCGGGACTTTTGCATGATGTGGTGGAAGATACCGTTATGACCGATGAGGAGATCAGGCAGGAGTTTGGTGCAGAGGTTGCACTGCTGGTAGATGGTGTCACAAAATTAGGACAGTTGTCCTACGATGCGGATAAGGTGGAAGTTCAGGCAGAGAATTTAAGAAAAATGTTCCTTGCCATGGCAAAGGATATTCGTGTGATCCTGATCAAACTGGCAGACCGCCTACATAATATGCGGACACTGAAATACATGACGCCGGAGAAACAGAAGGAAAAAGCGCGCGAGACAATGGATATCTATGCGCCGATCGCCCAGCGCCTTGGTATTTCCAAAATTAAGATCGAATTAGACGATCTGTCTTTAAAATATTTAGAGCCGGAAGCATACTATGATCTGGTTCACCAGATCGCCCAGAGAAAAAGTGTCAGGGATGATTATGTCCAGAGCCTTGTGGAAGAGGTAAAAAAACATATCCACGAAGCCGGAATTCCGGCGCAGATCGATGGGCGGGCAAAGCATTTTTTCAGTATTTATAAGAAAATGAAGAATCAGGATAAAACGCTGGATCAGATTTATGATCTGTTTGCGATCCGTATTATCGTGGATTCCGTAAAAGACTGTTATGCGGCACTTGGTGTCATCCATGAGATGTATAAACCGATCCCTGGCCGGTTCAAAGATTACATTGCCATGCCAAAACCGAACATGTATCAGTCACTTCACACGACATTGATCGGACCGACCGGACAGCCGTTCGAGATCCAGATCCGTACCTATGAGATGCACCGCACTGCTGAGTATGGTATCGCCGCTCACTGGAAATACAAAGAGGCAAGCAATAATGGCGGTGCTGCAGCACCAATGACCGTTACCGAGGAAGAGAAGTTAAGCTGGCTGAGACAGATTTTAGAGTGGCAGAGGGATATGTCCGATAACAAGGAGTTTATGAGCCTGTTAAAAAGTGATCTCGACCTGTTTTCGGATACGGTTTTCTGCTTCACACCGACAGGAGATGTAAAAAACCTGCCAAACGGTTCTACGCCAATTGATTTTGCGTACAGCATCCATTCGGCGGTCGGAAACAAAATGATCGGAGCCAAAGTCAATGGAAAGCTTGTTCCGATTGATTATGTGATCCAGAATGGTGACCGGATCGAGGTGTTGACTTCTCAGAATTCCAAGGGACCAAGCCGCGACTGGCTGAATATTGTAAAGAGCACGCAGGCAAAGAATAAGATTAATCAGTGGTTCCGAAGTGAGTTGAAGGAAGAAAATATCATAAGAGGAAAAGAGCTGCTTGCATCCTGTTGTAAATCAAAAGGGATTAACCTTTCCGATATCAACAGACCAGAGTATCAGGATAAAATCATGCGCAAGTATGGTTTTCACGACTGGAATTCCTGCCTTGCAACCGTTGGTCATGGCGGTTTAAAAGAAGGTCAGATCGTAAACCGTATGTACGAGGAATATAAGAAAGATCACCTTGCACGTATTACAGACGAGGAAGTTCTTGAGACAATCTCCGAAAATAAAGAAAAAGTCCCGGAGAAAAAATCAAAGAGCGGTATCATTGTAAAGGGACTTTATGACGTGGCAGTCCATTTTTCAAAATGCTGCAGTCCGGTTCCGGGGGACGAGATCGTAGGATTTGTGACAAGAGGGCGTGGTGTTTCCATTCACCGGACGGATTGCATCAACATCATCAATCTTTCAGATATGGAGAGAGAACGTCTCATCGATGCAGAGTGGCAGCATGATGAAGAATCTGGCAGTTCCGGTCTTTATCTGGCAGAGATCAAAGTATTCTGCAATAACCGTACCGGGCTTCTCGTTGATATCACAAGAGCCTTTACAGAGCGTGAGATTGATATCAATGCGATCCATTCCAAGACGAGTAAGCAGGGAATCGCAACCATTGATATTTCATTTAACACAAAAGGAAAAGCAGAGCTGACGAGCGTGATCGACAAGCTTCGTCAGATAGACAGTATTATTGATATTGAGAGAACCACCGGCTGATCTGGCTCAGGTGGTTTCTTTCATCTTTTTATGGAGGAAGAGAAATATGGCACCATTAAGTATACAGACATATGTAGTAGGTCCGGTACAGACCAATTGCTATTTTGCAATCAATGATGACACAAAAGAAGTACTGATCATTGATCCGGGTGCAAGTGCAAAACAGCTTGCAGAGAAAGTGAAAGAGCAGGGATTGAAACCTGTGGCAATTCTTCTGACACATGGACATTTTGACCATGCGACAGGGGCAGGGGAGCTGGCGCAGCTTTTGCATATAAAAATATACGCGCAGGAAAAAGAAAAAGAGACACTGGAAAATCCGCAGTTGAATCTGAGCGGATGGCAGGGAAGCGAGCTTGTGTTCTATGCCGATGAATATTTAAAAGATGAGCAGGAAATAGATCTTGCAGGATTTCATATACGGGTATTTTTAACACCGGGACATACGGTGGGAGGCTGCTGCTATTATTTCCCATATCAGAACACGTTATTCAGCGGGGACAGCCTTTTTCAGACTTCTATTGGAAGGACTGATTTCCCGAAGGGAAGTGCATCCCAGCTGATCCATGCGATTCGGGAAAAACTCATGCCGCTTCCTGATGAGACCGCCGTGTATACAGGGCATGGAGATATGACAACGATCGGAACAGAGCGGATGTACAATCCATATTTATAACAGACTGACTATGAAAAAATATCGTCTGTAAAGAAGACTTTCATCAAAATAGGAAACACAGCCAGAAAAGGAAAACAATATGATATTAGCAAAGTTAAGCAAGCCGGAATTTGAGTATGACATACATTCGCTCATCAAAGCATTTTTCCCGGAGGAAAATGTGAGTGCAACGGCAGAAGATAAAAAATATGAGGAAGAGATCACCTTACAGTTTCAGGTAGAGTATGAGCCACAGCAGATAAAAATTGAGTGGAAGGGAAAAAATCAGGAAAATCAAGGCCGAAGTTTTCCGGTAGATTTTTCAGACCGCACGGAAACGAAAAACGAATTGAAACAGAATTTTTATCAGATATTATCAGAGATCACGGGCAAAAAGCTTCCGTGGGGAACTCTGACAGGAATCCGGCCAACGAAAATCCCGATGAAATTTTTAGAGGAAGGAAAAACGGAGGCAGAGATCAGATCCTACATGCAAAAAACGTACTTTGCATCCGATGAGAAAATCAATCTTTCCATTGATATCGCAGAGCGTGAGCTCGAAATCTTAAAAAAGATCGATTACGAGAACGGCTACAGTCTTTATATCGGAATCCCATTCTGTCCGACAACCTGCCTGTATTGTTCGTTTACATCCTACCCATTAGTGAGCTGGAGACAGAAAGTGGACAGCTATCTGGATGCTTTGGAAAAAGAACTGGATTATGTTGCAGTAAAATTTGGAAAAAAACATCTGAATTCCATCTACATTGGAGGGGGCACACCGACAACACTAGAGCCATATCAGCTTGACCGGCTGATCCGTAAAATCCGATGCAGCTTTGATCTGTCACACTGTCTGGAGTTTACAGTGGAAGCCGGACGTCCGGACAGCATCACAAGAGAAAAATTAGAAACGTTGAAAAAATGGGACATCACAAGAATTTCCATCAATCCGCAGACGATGAAAGATGAGACATTAAAAATCATCGGGCGCAGACATACCGTGGCACAGACAGTGGAGAGTTTTCAGCTTGCGAGAGAGCTTGGATTCGATGATATCAACATGGATCTTATCATGGGACTGCCGGAGGAAAGCCTTGAGGATGTCAGGGATACCTTAGAGCAGGTAAAAGCGTTAAAACCGGATAATCTTACCGTGCATTCACTTGCATTAAAGAGGGCGGCACGGCTTAACATGTTTAAGGAAGATTATAAAGATTACAAGATGGTCAACACCACAGAGCATATGAACCTCACCGCAGAATATGCAAAAGAGATGGGATTAGAACCATATTATCTGTATCGACAGAAGAGCATGGCTGGCAATCTGGAAAATGTCGGTTACGCAAGTCCGGGGAAAGCAGGAATTTATAACATTCTGATCATGGAGGAGAAACAGACCATCGTGGCGTGCGGAGCGGGAGCTTCAACGAAACGTGTCTGGAATGAGTCAAATCCGGACGGCACTCATCGGATCGAAAGATGCGAGAATGTCAAGGATGTTGGGCAGTATATCGCAAGGATTGATGAGATGATTGGGAGGAAGCAGAGGCTGTTTGAGGAAAAATAAGCAGCATGACATATAATAATGTATAATTATGGGTGCTGTAATACTATAGCGGTTAGCGAATGTGTCAAAAATTATAAAGAAAACCTAATATTCATTGACAAAGAATTAAAAATGGGTGAAAATATATTATTGAAAACCTTGATTAGATACAGAAAAAGATACAAATAACCTAATAAAACATACGTAAAACAAAATAGGTTAAAATAATTCGGGGGGGGGTACTAAGGTGTCTCCCCTGTAGCAGGTATAGAGGAAAATAAAAGATACCACAAGGAGAATTTGGAAAGAATGTACAGAAAGAAAGGCAGAGGATGGACAAAGCATATAGACTTTATGCTTATAGATATCGCATGCATTGTTATAGCATTTTTTATTTCATATGTGATACGCTTCGGCTTTAATAACCCATACATGGATAAGGACTACCGTATACTGGGTGTAGCATTTCTTCTGATAGATTTCTTTGTGGAGATAATGGCAGACTCATTCAAGAATGTCCTAAAACGTGGATATCTGGATGAATTCATATCGACCTGTAAGCACGCAGTGCTTGTATTTCTGGTGACAGCGCTATTTCTGTTCACCACACAGATGGCTGATATATACTCGCGATTATCATTTTATATCATGTTTCCAATCTATGTGACAATAACATATGTAGCAAGACTAGCGCTCAAGAGCTTCCTTAAGAAAAAGGGCTTTGGAGCATCAAGAAAATCGCTGTTTGTCATAGCACCTGATGCCATGCTTCGTGATACACTGCGCACAGTGGAGAAAAGCTGTATAGGCTATACAAAGATAGTAGCAGCTTCACTGGATACAGACATGAAGGGTATGACTATATGTGGCATACCTATAGTTGCAAACCACGATGGTATAGTGGACTATGCGTGTGATGAGTGGGTGGATGAGGTGCTCATCCCGCCTTGTAGCGAGGATGAATATCCAGAGCGGATGGCAGATATATTCCTTGAGATGGGAATAGCGGTACATACAGGAATAACCAAAAATGGCACAGCCCAGGGAGGCTACAAGCAGATAGAAAAGATAGGCGACTATACCGTAGTCACATCAAGCGTGAACTATGCCAACACCAGCGCGCTTCTGGTAAAGAGAGGCATGGATATAGTCGGAGGACTGGTGGGCTGTCTGTTCACACTTATCATCATGATATTTGTGGGACCGGCGATATACATAGCATCGCCGGGACCGATATTTTTCTCACAGGAAAGAGTTGGCAGAAACGGCAGAAAATTCAAGATGTACAAATTCCGCAGCATGTATATGGATGCCGAGGAGCGAAAAAAGGAGCTCATGGCACAGAATAAAGTGGGTGACGGAATGATGTTTAAGATGGACTTTGATCCGAGAATCATAGGCAATAAGGTGCTGCCAAACGGAAAGAAGAAAACCGGAATTGGGCAGTTTATCAGGAAAACAAGCCTGGATGAATTCCCACAATTCTTTAACATTCTAAGAGGTGATATGAGCCTGGTAGGCACCAGGCCACCAACACTTGATGAGTGGGAAAAGTATGAACCACATCACAGAGCCAGGATGTCATTCAGACCGGGACTGACCGGGCTGTGGCAGGTGAGTGGCAGGAGCAATATCACGGACTTTGAGGAAGTGGTGAAGCTGGATACCCAGTATATTGGGGAGTGGAGTGTTAAGGGGGATGTAAGTATTCTTCTTAAGACAGTTTTAGGTGTGTTAAAAAATGAAGGAGCAGTATAGAAATATGGCAATTAGGATATTGCATGTAGCACAAGCAGCTGGTGGCGTTGATCGCTATATTCGAATGCTTCTCAAGTATTTGGATAAAGATAAGTTTGAAAACATACTGGTATGTTCACAAGATTTTAAAAAAGAAGATTATGAAGGATTAGTTGATGCCTTTGAGCAAATTGAAATGAACAGAGCAATTGGAGTAAAGGATCTAAAGTTAATATGGAAAGTTAGAAAACTTATAAAGAAATACAATCCTGATATTGTTTATGCACATTCTAGTAAAGCTGGTGCTATTGCTCGTGTGGCGGATATTGCATTAAAGAATCATTGTGTGTATAATCCCCACGGTTGGGCTTTCAATATGAGGTGTTCTAAAAAGAAGAAAATTCTATATACAGCGATTGAAAAAATAGCCGCACCATTTTGTGATATGATTATATGCATTTCTGAGGCTGAGAGGCAATCAGCATTGAAAAAAAGAATATGTGGTGAAGCTAAATTACAGGTGATTTTTAATGGTGTAGATATAGAATCTTATGAGAATGAAATACATGGGAAATTAAAAAAGGCAGACATGAACATACCAGATAATGCGTTTGTTGTCGGTATGGTTGGAAGATTATCTCCTCAGAAAGCTCCAGATGTATTTGTAGAGATGGCAAAACTTGTAAAAGAACGGATTCCAAACAGTCATTTTATTATAGTTGGTAATGGAGAACAGGAAAATGAAATTAAAAAGTATGCTGAGAATAATGGTTTGGGCGACAGTTTACATATTACAGGATGGGTTAATGATCCTATGAGATATGTTGAACTTTTTGATGTTGCATGCTTGTTTAGCAGATGGGAGGGATTTGGTCTAGCTTTGCCAGAATATATGATGGCTGGAAAACCAATTGTGGCAACTCGAGCTGATGCAATTCTTAATATCATTAAAGATGGGGAAAATGGTCTACTTGTTGACATAGATGATGCCTTGAGCGCAAGTGAAGCCGTAATTGCATATTATAGTGATTTGTTGTTAAAAAAACACATTATCGAATCAGAAAGAGAATGTGTTTACAAATATTATAATGTCAAACGTGTGGCTGAAGAACATAAAAAGCTTTTAAATAAAATGGTGTAAAAATACAATTAGGACAGGGGGATTAGAAACTGTCTAAATTATGAATATGAGTTATGTAGGGCGAATACGAAAATGAAGAAAATTAAGGTAATGCATTTTGTCTCTGGATTAGTATCTGGAGGTGTAGAGCAAATGTTATGTAATTATTGCGAGGAACTAAGTAATTCTGAAAATTATGAATTTATAGTCGTATATCAACATGAAGCAGTCAATAGTTGTAAAGAAAAAATTGAAGATGCAGGTTGTAGAGTTAAACGTATAACGGCTAGAAGCGAGAGTTTTATTAAAAATATAGTTGAAAGTTATTTGATAATAAAAGAAGAAAAGCCGGATGTAGTTCATGCACATATGAATCTGATGAATTTTTGTGCCTTGTATGCAGCAAAATGCGCTGGAATAAAGATTAGAATATCACATTCGCATATTGCTGAAAAAAATAAGAATTTAGGATTTAAAATTATGGCTTTGCTATGTAAAAAACTTTGTATTTGTTCTGCTACAATGCTTTTAGCTTGTGGAAAAGAGGCTGGAGAGTATTTATATGGTGAGAAACGAATGAAGTCGGGAAGAGTAAAAGTAGTAGAAAATGCTATTGATATTAGAAAATACTCGATAGATAGAGAAGAAAAGCTAAGAATCAGAAAAAATAAAGACTGCAATAACGAGTTTATAGTAGGGCATGTAGGAAGATTCTCATATCAAAAAAATCATGAAAGATTAGTTGCTATTTTTTATGAGTTAAAAAAAATCAAACCAAATGCAAAACTATTATTAATTGGAACAGGGGAGTTGGAAAATCAAGTGAGGCAACAAGTTAAGAGATATGGGATTGAGAAAAGTGTGATTTTTGCAGGAACAACGAAAACAATGAGAGATATGTATGCTTTGATGGATGTGTTTGTTCTTCCCTCTAGGTATGAGGGATTTCCAGTAGTTTCAGTAGAAATACAAGCAGCACAGATTCCTTCGCTCTTTAGTGATACAATAGCTCAAACGTGTAGATTAACAGATTATATTGATTTTTATTCATTAAATGAGTCAGATGAAAAATGGGCAAAAAAAATATTAGAGTGTGTCGAAAAAGAGCGTTGTAGTGATCTTGAGAATTTGTATTCCAAGTATGATATTAAGGAAAAGGCTAAGAGCTTAGATAAGATATATAAACGGAGCTTAGATTTATGACAAATATGCATATAAAAATAAAAGTGAATAGTATATATTTCCTTGTTTTTACAGTAATTATCGCTCTGATAGGATACTGTATGGAACAGCCAATGGTGTGCTTACTGATTGCTATGTTTCAATTAATTGTTATTGTGCATGCTGCTAAAATATCAATTTTTAGCATTCTTGCTGTGTTAATTAATTTTTGCTTAGTACAGCAGTATGCAGCATTTATAGGAGTAGAGGTATATGGTCTTTTAGGAATAAAAAGTGTACCAATTTATTTTTATGAATTATTTTTATGCGTTTATTTTTTTAATGCTGTTTTGCATTTATTTATAACACATTCAAATTGTTTAAGAAACGAGTCGGAATTATTTAAAGAAAAACTTGATATTGGATATGGCTTTTCTATAGTCCTTGCAGTTTTAGCAGTTGTTATTACTGTCCTAATATTTCCGACAATGCCTTCTTTGTTAACATTCTCTACAGTACAGCGTTTTGATGGTGGAATTTTATCATTTTCAGGATGGTCGTGTATACCATTCTTCTTTTTGGCCATTGCAATTATAAATAGAAAAGGATATAAATATGTGGTTCCTATGGCAGTATTTGTATCGATTTGGTATGTATTTCATGGAGAAAGAGTGGATTGTATTGGATTTTTAGCATTATTTGCTATTGGATACTATAACGAACATAGAGAAAAATCTACCATTATAAAGATTTGCATAAGTGGATTAGTTATTATAATAACATTAGTTGGAGTTGGTTTTCTTCGAGGAGGAACAGATAGTTTTAATTATGGAGATTTATTACATGGGGTATTCATACAATCGACAGCATGTGATGTGACATATGTATTTAATTGTGCAGTTGATTTGACTAAGAATAGTTTATCTTATCATGGAATTACTTACTTGAGTTATCTGATTAATTGTATTCCTTTATTGGAAGATCCGTATTCATTTCAATCATATATACATAATGATTATGTCACAGCAGGAGGAGGGCTTTTCTTTGCAGAGCCTATAGCCAATTTCGGAGTCGGATTTGCTTGTGTTTTCTCGGCTTTTTATATTTTATTTCTTGTTTCGGTCATAAGAAAAAGGACAAGATATCGTTATATGGTTTATGCAGCTATATGTATAACAATTTTCAGAAGTGCTTGGTATGGACTTAATTATCCGATAATTACGATTTTATATTTTGCTCCTGCACTTTTAGTTGCATATAATCTGTTAACAAGAAAAAAGGAGAGTTAATGATGAATGACTTAATTAGTGTTATTGTGCCAGTTTACAATGTTCAATCATACTTAAAAAGGTGTTTACAAAGTATACAAAAACAAACGTATCAATTGTTGGAAATTATTATTATCGATGATGGATCTACCGATGAATCAGGAAAAATAGCAGATGAATTTTCCCAAAAAGAGTCAAGAGCGTTTGTTGTTCACAAAGAAAACGGTGGACTATCAGATGCAAGGAATGTAGGAATAGATTATGCAAATGGAAAATATATAACTTTTATTGATAGTGATGATTATATAGAAGAAGATTATATTGAGTATCTTTACGAATTAATAAGAGAATATGGTGTTGAAATGGCAACATCTTTTTATAGGATGGTTTCAAATGAAGAGTGTGTAAATACATATAAAGATAATTCAGATAAAGGGTGCATTATAGCAGAAGAAGCTATTAAAAGAATGTTATATAGAGATGGAATGACACATATTGCATGTGGAAAAATGTATCTTAAAGAAATGTTTGAAAGAAAGCCTACAATTGATTTCTATAAGTATATTCTAGATAAACAGTGCCTAAATTGTATTCCAGTGTATGATAACAAATATAGATTTCCAAGAGGACTTCTTAATGAAGATTTAGCATTGGTTTATTATCTTATAATAGAATCTGGAAGAATAGCATATGGAACAAAGAAAACATATTATTATGTTTCTAATCCAACATCGATTACCAAAGCAAAGGTAAGGAAACAAGATTTTCAAGTATTTATATTATACAAATTGGTAAGAGATATTATTTTAGATTATTATCCGATGCTGTTTGATCCCGTATTAGAATTTCAAGAGACTATATATGTGAAATTATTAAAGAGACTTATGATGAATAAGCAAGATGAGTTTGCTGTTGAAATAAATTATATTAGAAAACAGTTGAAAAAAACATGTATAAAGGCTATTAAATCTGATATTAGATGTGTTACTAAAATTCGTGTATTTATAGCATCAAGCTCGAAACTTTTATTTGTATTATTGTGTAAAGTTGAAAATGTGTTGGGTGCCAAGAGCTAAGAAAAAGTAGCACAAATTGAATATAATATTGAGGTTGGAACAAATGCGGTAGTTATTGCCTTTTTTGCTAAAGGTTTTTGTCGCATAAGTATGAGATATTGATGAGAATTTATAAGAGTATATTATGAAAAAAATTTTTTATTTAAGAACATATTATCAAATAATTTTTGCTTTGCAAATGGTAAATACGATATGTAAAGATGATGAAGTTGTCTTTTTGATTTCGGATGATTCAAATGGATCGAAGAGAGTTGCGGAGAAAATTCAAAGTATTGGCATTGTTAAAAAGGTTATATGGATTAAGACAAAACGTCTTACATATGAAAAAAACTTATTCGAAAAAATTAGTGATTCTATAAGTATAGCTCTTCTTGAAACAAACCGGTATGAAAATGTATTAAGGCCGATTTTGAACATTGGGTTTGATGAATTCATTTTTTTTAATTTCGGAGTAGACACCATTGCGTTTTATAATTTGTTTGTTAAGAGAAATCCAGATATTAAGGTTTCAAGAATTGAAGAAGGAATACTTTCATATGGAATAGAAATTGGTTATGGACAAGGGAAAATTGTTGATTTATCATATTATGTCCGTAAGCTATTACATAGAAAAAATATAATCGATAATTTCTATAATTTTTATTGCTATTATCCGGTTATCTATAAGGGAAATTTACAATCAGTACAAATCCCTAGAATTAGTGTGAATTCAAAAACCGCAAGGATACTGGGGAAAATTTTTAGACCTGATACTTCAGGTTATACTCAAAAGTATATATTTTTTACATCAGTATATGATTTTGAAGGTGGAGAGCCTATTGGAGAATATGAACTTGTGCTTAAAGTGGCTAATTTAGTAGGAAAAGATAATTTGCTTATAAAAATTCATCCGCGTGATTTGCGAACCATATATAGTGACAATGGTTTCAATGTGGATAAGAATTCGTTAATACCATGGGAAGCAATACAATTATCTAGTGATTTTAGCGATAAAGTCTTTTTAACAATAAATTCAGGAAGCGTGTTGTCAGGAAGTACAATGTCAGAAAAACCGGTTAAAACTTTTTATATGTATAAACTGTGTAATATTAAAGAGAATAGGAGTTGTCAAAAAAATGCTCAAGATATAGAAGCATTACTTTGCAAAAGTTCTATGAAAGAAGTTTTTAGAAACGTAAAAATTGCAGAGAAAATAGAGGACATTTTATGAGTAAATCCAGCTATTTGATAAAGAACATGGGAATTTTAACTATAAGTAATTTCTCATCAAAGATTTTAGTCTTTTTATTAGTTCCGTTATATACTAGTGTTTTATCTACAAAGGAATATGGAACATATGATTTGGCAGTATCTACAGCAACGTTACTATATCCAATTCTTACTTTGAATATTGTTGATGCTGTAATGAGATTTTTAATGGATAAAGAAAGTGATAAAAAAGCAATTGCATCTATTGGCTTTAAATATGTATCTATAAGTTCGGTTTTATTTGGTTTTATTATGCTGTTTTTTTATATAACAGGTATTTGGTCAGATATTAATGGACTAGAGGGATATATTTTTTCATATTATATATCGTATGTGATTAATCAATTCTTTATTCAATTTGCTAAAGGCTTAGAAAAAGTAAAGAATATGGGGGTTGCAGGTGTATTAAGTACAGTAGTAACAATAATTGCTAATTTATTTTTTTTATTGGTAATTAGATGGGGACTAATTGGTTTTTTTTTAGCAAATATTTTGGCGCAAATTGTGTCTGCAATTTATCTTTTTTTTAAAACCGAAATATATAACTATATAGTAATAAAAAGACAACCTATTGCACTTCAAAGAGAAATGCTTATTTATTCAGTACCATTAATTGCAACTGTTGTTGGTTGGTGGGTGAATAGTTGTGCAGATAAGTATATTGTAACTTTTATTTTGGGTATTTCGGCAAATGGATTACTTTCAGTTTCATATAAAATACCGCAAATTATAAATACTATTCAAGGTATTTTTACTCAAGCATGGCAGATTTCGGCAATAAAAGAATATGGTAGTAGTGATACGGCAGACTTTTATGGGAAAACTTTTACAGTTATAAATATTATGATGTGTGTTGTATGTTCGTTTCTGATTTTTATGACGAGACCATTAGCATATGTTCTTTATGCTAAAGATTTTTATGAGGCATGGAAGTATGTTCCATTTTTATTGGTATCTAGTGTGTTAAATTGTGCTTCAGGGTTGTTAGGACCAATTTTATCTGCAAAAAAAAATTCTAAAGCAATGATGTGGTCAGCAATAGTAGGTGCTGTCGCAAATATTATTATGAATATTGTATTTGTAAATCTTATAGGAATCCAAGGAGCTACATTCGCTACGTTAGTTAGTTCATATATTATTTATATAATTAGAAAGTATGCAGTAGGAGAAGATATATATATCAATAAATATTATGTGATTATTGTAACGTGGCTTATTTTAGTAGTGCAAGGTATTATAGAAAGTAATTTTATGAATTATTATTTGGAAATAGTATGCGTAGCAGTTATTATTATTATCAATAAAAATTCGGTGTGGCAAGTACTTAATTTGGTAAAAAACATATATAAAAATATCAAGAGAAAGAGGAAGAATGATGAAAACAGTAGCTTTAATTCCAATTAAATTAGGTTCTAAAAGGGTACCAGGAAAAAATATAAAACCTTTTTTTGATGGTACACCTTTAATGCATTTTATTCAGAAAGCTTGCTTAGAAGCAAAAAATATTGATGAAGTGTATATATATTGCTCTGATGATGCAGTGAAAGATTATATTTTACCAGGAGTGAAATATTTGAAGAGACCGGAGTATTTAGACGGCGATAATATTAATGCCAATGATTTCATAAAGGAATTTATGAATTCTGTTGACGCAGATATTTATGTAAATGCACATACTACATCTCCATTTGCAAAAGTATCAACTATTGAGGAATGCGTTGAAAAAGTAGCAAGTGGAGAATATGATTCTGCATTTTGTGCAGAGGCAATAAGAACATTTATGTGGGAAGATAATAAACCGATTAATTTTGATCCGGATCATTTTCCAAGGACACAGGATCTTCCGTTGATATATGGAGAAACCTCTATTGCATATGTTTTTACAAAAGAATCATTTATTAAACATAATAGAAGATTGGGAGTTCATCCATATATAAAGGAAGTCGATAAGATTGAGGCTATGGATATTGATTATCCAGAGGATTTTGAAATTTGCAATGCGATTTATAAGGAGATATTAAAAAATGAGTGTTCAAATAACTGATTGTACAATTAGAGATGGTGGCTATCTATTTAATAAGAATTCTGCTCCTGAATTTGTGAAAGGTATAATGAAGGGATTGGCAGAAGCTGGTATAGATTATGTCGAAACTGGTTTCCTTCAGAAAAATGTAACAGGGGAGAGTCTTGTGTACAAGGATTCGGGTGATGTTATTAAATATTTACCAGATAATAGAAGAAACACACAGTTTTTGGGATTTTGTGATAATAGCAGGTATTCATTGGAAAATTTGGATGATTATAATGGGAAATCTTTTAAATGGCTGCGAATTTCTTTTGCACAACATGAAATTGATGAATCTCTGGAATTTTGCAAAGGTGCGAAAAATAAGGGGTATTTGGTTCAATTCAATCCGATGGATTCAATAAGTTATACAGATGAGGCGCGTGAAAAATTAATCCAAAAAGTGAATGTTGTAAAACCTGCCTCTTTTTCAATTGTGGATACATTTGGGGCAATGGATATGATAGATCTGGTTCATATCTTTAAGCAAGTAGATAAATTACTGGATAAAGATATTAAAATTGGACTGCATTCGCATGATAATTTAGGGTTATCATGTGCGCTGGCAGAGAGAATGATAGAATTATCGGAAGAAACTGGAAGAGATATTATTGTCGATGGTTCTTTATATGGTATGGGACGTGGCGCTGGAAATGCAAAGACAGAATTGCTGGCATATTATGTAAACAAGCATTGTAATGGAAAATATGATATTCAGAAATTACTTGAAACTATTGATAGATATATAACACCGGAATTAAAGAATCTTAACTGGGGGTATGATCTGCCTATGTATGTTTGTGGTACAAAACATGCACATGTTGATAATGTTTATCACTTGAAAAAGGCATATACGTGTACAGCTAATGAAATGTACGATATTGTTGAAACGTTATCGCCACAACAAAGGACAAGATATGGAACAGGATATTCTAAAACAGATTTTTCAGTTTTAGATAGGGCGTATGAAAATTATAAGGAAGGAAATAAATAATGAAGTGTTCAGAATACTTAGTTGATTTTCTTATAAAAAAAGGCATTACAGATGTTTTTGGATATTCAGGTGGATATATTGTTCCATTTATGGATGCTCTATATGCAAGGAAAAATGAAATTAAAGTGCATGTTTGTTACAATGAGCAGGGCTGTGCTTATGCTGCTGATGGTTTTGCCAGATCAAGCGGAAAACTTGGAGTGTATTTTACAACTTCCGGACCGGGGGCGGTTAATGCATTCGGAGGATTGGCAGATGCGTGGTTTGACGGAATACCGCTTTTAGGAATTTGTGGAAATGTTCCAACAAATGAACAAAGAGGGTATTCCGGAGTTAGACAAAATGGTTTTCAGGAAATGGAAATTGTTTCTATGACAAAGCATATAACTAAATATTCTGTGTCGCCAAATAGTGCAGAGTCGTTTCCGGATATAGTTTCGAGAGCATATAATTTGGCTACAACAGGAAGAAAGGGAGGTGTTGTGATTGATTTTCCATATGACATCCAAAAAACCTGTATTAATTGTAGGTAACGGAGCCAGAGCAGCGGGGGCTTCAGATTTAATTTATGATTTTATAAAGAAAACACATATTCCGGTTTTAACAACGATGAATACTGTTGATATGATTCAGGATGAATATAGATTTGGATTTATCGGTACATATGGTAATAGGATTTCTAACATGATGCTGAATGAAGCAGATCTTGTAATTTCTGTTGGGGCACGTTTGGGATTGAGACAAATAGGACATATGAAAGAACTATTTGCTCCAAAAGCAAAATTAATACGCTGTGACGTTGATCAGTATGAATTGGCACGGCAAATAAAGTCTGATGAAGAAAAATATAACCTGGATGCAAAGTACTTTATGGAGCAATTGTTAGCAGAAGAAATATCTGATTATTCAGGCTGGTGGGATAACTGTATGAAAGCTAAAAAACTTCTGGATGGGTATGATGATACAGAGGGTAATAAACTGATGAATAAGATATCAGAGCTGCTTCCGGTTGATCCTGTTGTTACAGTTGATATTGGACAAACTGTCTGCTGGGCTGCACAATCCTTATGTTTAAGAGGCACAAACGGCAGAATCATTATTGGTGGAAGTTATGGTGCAATGGGAGTTGGATTGCCATATGCTATAGGAACATCAATAAGTAATGAAAATGGTATCACTTATTGTATTACCGGTGATGGTGGTTTGCAAATGAATATTCAGGAACTTGAGACAGTTCGTAGGGAAAATTTGCCTATAAAAATAATAGTTGTTAATAATCAGGAACTTGGAAAAATAAGTGAGATTCAGCATGGATCATATGATGATAGGTATTTTATTACAACTGAAAATAGTGGTTATACGGTGCCTGATTTCGTTAAAGTTGCAAATGCTTATGGAATTAAGGCAGCAAAAGTTGAGAATTATAAAAAACTTGATGATTATAAGGATTGGTTAATAGATAATGAGCCATGCTTGTTAAATGTTATGCTTTCCTCTGGAACTTTATTGATACCTAAGATTAAATGGGAAACATGTAAAATTATGCCTGAACTTGAAGAAAAAAAAGCTAGAGAAGTTCAAAAATTAATTGCTGAGTAAATTAGGATACCATTATTGGAGGCTGTGATGATTAAATATTTAATAATGGATGTTGATGGAACGTTGACAGATGGGAAAATATATATGGGACCAAATGGGGAAGCTATGAAGGCTTTTTCGATTAAGGATGGTTATGTTGTGAATTATATATTGAAACCAGCTGGTATTAAGCCTGTTATTATAACTGCCAGGACAAGCTCAATTGTTCAAAATAGGTGCAAAGAGTTGGGAATAACAGAAGTTTATCAGGGAAAAATAGATAAACTGATGACTCTTATGGAAATTGTCGGAGATAATAACCTATCACATTGTGCATACTTTGGTGATGATATTATAGATATTAATTGTATGCAACCTATTAAGGACGCAGGCGGTATAGTTGGTTGTCCGGCCGATGCGGTCAGGGAAGTAAAGCAATTATCGGATTATGTATGTATCAATAAAGCAGGAGAAGGTGCTTTACGGGAGTTTACAGAATGGTTGATTAAAGAAAAACGAGATGCTAGTGATATAACAAGACGTGTAGATGCTGCTGTTAATTATTTACAGTCAATTGATGTGTCTTTAAAAGATATAGGAAAGAAAGTTAGGGTTAATGATGATTTTTATTATAATATTCAATATTATGATACTAAATCACCAGATTTATGTGATTTTGAATCACATAGAAAATATATTGATATACAGTTTATGGTGTCTGGAAAGGAATGTTTGGAAATTAGCGATACTTCAAGATTATCTGTCAAACAGCCATATAATGAAAATCTTGATGTTATGTTTTGGAACGTTCCAGAAAATATAAGTAAGACTGTTTTATCAGAAGGTGATTACATTGTTTTATATCCGGAAATGGCTCACAGAGGGGCGGTGATTTGTCAAAAGAGTGAAAAAGTATTAAAAATAGTTGGTAAAGTGAGAATCTAATTTAGTATTAAAATTGGGAAAGTAGGTAGTAAAATGAAAAAAACAGCAGGTATATTAAAATTATTATTGCTGGTTTCATTGTTAATTGGAGGCATAGGTTCTGATGTTGTATTAGCCTATAGTTATGAAACAGATTCAATAAATGCAGTTGGAGCTAAAGCTTCTAATCAAATCGAAGTAGGAACAGTAGGTGCTGACGGAAAGAACGTGGCAGCAACAAACAGGGCCAGAACAGTGGGTATCTACAAGACATCAGAGAAGGCGTTCAGCGTGGATGTTAGCAAGGCAACAGGAAGCAGATATTCAGTGCTGGGATTTGATGCAGGCGGAAAGAAGATAGTGGATTCAGGCTGGCAGACAGGAAAAACATATGCACTTGGAAAAGACGTGGTAAGCTACAGACTGTTATTCTCATACAGTGATAACAGGAATTTAAGCAGTGCAGATACACTAGCATTTGAGAAGTGTTTATCTATTATACCAGCAAGTGCTCGTGATGACTGGGAATTGCCAATAATGTAATTGTTTAACCTTAATATCATAGTAATCTGGCACTATTAATTATTTAGAATGTGAATGAGTTCTTAATATTATTAATCAGCTATAAGATTTGTTATTGAAAATAGATTACATAAACAAATAATAACATAGATGACACAGAAACAGGGAGCAAAAGCTCCCTGAGCTGCTCGGATATTCATACACCTCTACGTGGTGAGTAGCAGGCAACGATTTATAATCGGCTGAGATGTGAAGAAAATACAGATATTCTCGATTACTGCTTTTATAAAGAATTAAGGAGAAATATTTTATGCAGGATCATATAGGTGAAATTAAGCATTCGGCAAAGCAAGTATATAGATGTAATCATATTACTCGATTTGAGAAGTATAAGCTGGTAAAAGAAGAATTGTCGCATTTATCGTTAAAGGAGAAAGAACTATTAATAGCAGAATGCAAAAGAGATTTGGAAACAAATAAAGGTTTGTTGCGTGTTGGTGAATTAGTTAATACGGCTATTGCTGTTTTGGGTGCACTAGGAACGTGTATTTTTAGTGGGGTATTAACATCGGAAGGGGTGTCATTGGATAATGTAAAAGATGATTTTTTTTTATTTGGAATGATTTTATGGGTGATGTTGTTGATTGCTTATATTGCTGATATATTACATAATAAATGCGATTGTAGTACAAGGTATTTATTAGATATATTAACAGAAAATGAATAATGGAATCATTTTTATAATCAATCTGCTATATAATAATATATAGAAATACAAATGAAAATAATTAATTTTAAGGGACATATGATAAAAATGTTAAGAAGACATATTGATAGTTTTTATGATTATTTAGAAAAATTAAAATCTAAAGATGGTCTGTCAACTAATGTTGCAAAAATTATTTTTATAATTGGAAAGCAGGGATGGGTACATTCTATAATTGCTCTTATTATGGGTGTGATTATTCCGATGTTTATTGATAAAGGGAAAGTTATATTTGCAATAATATTTATTGCTTTAGAAATAGTGGATATCTTATGGGCTGCGGTTTGTACTGATTATCATAAACAAATGTATGTTGAGAGACGGTTTTCTACACAGCTTCTTACTGAGCAAAGTTCGTTAATTAAATCATTGGTTATAGATATACAGAGTAGTGACAGAGCAAATTGGCGAAAGCACATTTTTCGAACATGCTCGGAACTTGCTTGTTCAAAAATATATAGGATTTTCAAAGATGTTTTTAAATGTGAAACAAGAGTAAGTGTTGAATTTATATTGGAAAAACCGGACAAGAATGGAAAAACACAAAGATTTGTCCAGATGGCAGGAAGGAAAAGTGTTTCGAGGGATAAAGGTAGGAAGCCTATACCTATAGACAAGAAACAAAAATTCTATTCAAGCAAAATTTTTATGAATAATAATAATGGATTGAATATTCTCAGACCAAATGAAATTGATGATGCTAATATGTGGGTTCAGCATAATAATCATGATGTAAAGTTTTACTGGGGAATTGCCGTCTGTGCAATTGAGGAACCACATGTGGATTTCATAGTGCAAATTGATTTCTTGGAGGAAGAACTTGATTTTGTAGACAAAACTAACGATGAGGAAATAAGAAAGTTTATTGAACGTAATTTGACAGCATATGTCAACTTGATTCATTTATCATATTTACTGAGTCTAAATGGTAAAAATCAGATTGAGGAGGTCTAATATGAGTAAAAAAGGACATGATACAAAAAAAATTTCAATTACAGAAAGTGATAATAAGACAAAAAAATACACTATTGATGAATTGTTGGAATTGGGAGAAAAAGAGAATCGTATTAAGTTGGCAGAAACTATTGAGAAAGATAAAGACAATAAATCAGAATAATCTGTCGTTTATGGTTTAATAGACTTTTTTAGTTGATATAAAAGAAAGAGAGGCAATACATATGAATTATAACGAAGAGTACAAACGTTGGCTTACATCAGCAACAGCCGATGCAGACGTAGCAGCAGAGCTTAAGGCAATCGAGAATGATCCTGCCAAAATCGAGGATGCATTTTACAGAAACCTGGCATTCGGTACAGGCGGACTCCGTGGCACAATCGGAGCAGGAACCAACCGTATGAATGTATACACAGTGGCAAAGGCTTCACAGGGACTTGCGAACTATCTTGTAGCAAACTTTGAGGCACCATCAGTATCTATCGGCTATGACAGCCGTATCAAGTCTGATGTGTTCGCAAAGGTTGCAGCATCAGTATTTGCCGCAAACGGCGTTCAGGTAAATATCTGGCCAGAGCTTCTTCCGGTGCCAACTGTTTCATTTGCCACAAGATATCTCGGCACATCGGCTGGTGTCATGGTCACAGCCAGCCACAATCCAAGCAAATACAACGGCTACAAGGTTTATGGTGCTGACGGCTGCCAGATTACCACAGAGGCAGCAGCAGAGATTCTTGCCGAGATAGAGAAGCTTGATATCTTTGCAGATGTAAAGCAGTCAGACTTTGAGTCTGGCGTTGCAGATGGTCAGATTAAATATATTTCTGATGATGTGCTCACAGCCTTCGTTGAGGAGGTTAAAAAGCAGTCTCTCCTCGATGACAGCGTAAAAGTGGACAAGAACGTGGCAATCGTTTACTCACCTCTTAACGGAACCGGTCTTAAACCGGTGCTTCGCACATTAAAGGAGACAGGCTACACAAATATCACAGTAGTTAAAGAGCAGGAACAGCCTGACGGCAATTTCCCTACATGTCCATATCCGAATCCTGAGATTAAGGAAGCTATGGCTCTAGGTATGGAGTATGCAAAGAAATGCAATGCAGACCTTCTTCTTGCAACAGATCCTGATTGTGACCGTGTAGGTATCGCAGTAAAGAACGATGCAGGAGAGTATGTGCTTCTCTCAGGAAATGAGACAGGAATGCTCTTACTTGATTATGTGTGCCAGAGAAGAATTGCAATGGGTACAATGCCAAATGACCCTGTGCTCTGCAAGACAATCGTTACAATCGATATGGCAGACAGAATCGCAGCCGATTATGGTGTAAGCACAGTAAATCTTCTTACAGGATTTAAGTTCATCGGTGAGCATATCGGACGCCTTGAGAAAGAGGGCAAAGCTGATTCATATATCTTCGGATTTGAGGAGAGCTACGGATACTTAAGCGGTACATATGTACGTGATAAGGATGCCGTTGATGGTGCTTTCCTCATCTGTGAGATGTTTGCCTACTATAAGACACAGGGAATCAGCCTCATTGACAAGCTCAATTCTCTCTATGAGAAATACGGCTATTGCCTCAATACTCTTCACTCATATGAGTTTGACGGCTCTGCAGGCTTTGCAAAGATGCAGGATATCATGGCTGAGTTCCACAAGGGTCTTGATACAATCGGTGGCAAGAAGGTTATCGAGTGCCAGGATTACAGCAAGGGACTCAACGGACTTCCTAAGTCTGATGTGCTCAAGTTTATGCTTGAGGGCAACTGCTCGGTAGTTGTGAGACCTTCAGGAACTGAGCCGAAGCTTAAGACTTATATCTCTGTCAGCGCAGTGGATAGAGAAACTGCAGAGAAAGAAGAACAGATTATATGTGATGAGCTTGCTGGGAAATTCATGTAGAGTCCATAACTTCCCAAATGATTTTGATTTCTGGTCCAAGAGCTTTTGGACTGGAAATTGAGAAAAGTAGAATATAAATAAATTACTACAAGTGATAAATATACTGAAAGTAGATGAAGACATATGAAACAAATTATATTTTTAAATCCTGTTTTTAAGCAGATGATATGGGGTGGCAACCGCCTCTCCACTGATTTTGGGTATGATATTCCGGGCGATAATACCGGTGAATGCTGGGGCATTTCAGCGCATCCCAACGGAGATGACAGTATAGCCAATGATTGCTATGCCGGTATGACACTTTCACAGCTTTGGGATGAGCATCCGGAGCTGTTCGGCAATATTGAAGGCGATAGATTTCCACTGCTCATCAAGATAATTGATGCTAAGGATAATCTGAGCATACAGGTGCATCCATATGATGAGTATGCTGCAAAGAATGAGAATGGTTCTCTTGGCAAGACTGAGTGCTGGTACATTATAGATTGTCCTGATGACGCAAAGCTTGTGGTGGGGCATAATGCAAAGACTCACGAGGAGCTTTCAGATATGATTCATGAGGGCAGATGGGATGAGTTCATCCGCTATGTCCCTATCAAAAAGGGCGATTTCATCCAGATTGACCCGGGCACAGTGCACGCTATCACAAGCGGCTGCATGATTCTTGAAACCCAGCAGAATAGTGATATTACATACCGTGTATACGATTATGACAGACTCACAAACGGTAAGCCGAGAGAGCTTCATGTGGATAAGAGCATTGATGTCATCACCGTTCCGGCAAAGTCCACAGAGGACAGTGTCATGGACACAAACAATCTCCCACAGAATAAGTGGAACAAGCTTATTGAGTGTGAGTATTATAAGGTTTATAAGCTTGTGCTTGATGGTGAGCTGGAGTTTGAACAGAGTCATCCATTCCTTAATATGAGTGTGCTTGACGGAGAGGGTACTGTGAATGGACAAAGAATTAAGAAGGGCGATCATTTTATAATTCCAGCAGGGTATGGAAATGTGAAGATGGAGGGAACGATGGAGGTGGTTGCTTCGGGGGTGTAGTATAATATAAATAATAATGAGAGACAGTGTGAAAAAAAATAAAAGCATATTTAAGAAAAAATCAAGAAGACTAGATGAGGAATCCTATAATTTTTATACATATGATGAAAAACTTATATATAGGTATTTATGCGGTAAGCACATAAGGCGAAAAGAATTATCTAAAATTCCTGAGTTACATAAATTTCATAAATATCATGAATGGTATGACTATATAGAGAAAAAATATGGAAATAGTAGTCTTGAAGGTTTGATTGAATTTTGGCATTTTCTAAATCAGAAATCGAGAAATGTTAAACCTAAGTATGAATATTGGACATTATGTATTCCTGTAGGATTAACTCTCATTGTAAATGAAATATTTGATTTAACACTAAAATTTTCAGATATAAAAATAAATTGTCTTTCGGACCCAATTATTGCTTTTGTAGTTTATATGATTGTTGTTGCTATTTTTGCGAAAATTGTAATTATGATTATGCAACCATTATTTGATCAAAATGATGATAGTTGTTTTTATGAAGATTACAAAGCGATTATAGACAATCTGATTGAGAAGAAAAAGAAAGCTTCTGAATAATGTGTTAATTTGGGAAAAGGATGCCACAGTGGTGGAGTCAGGCACCAATGTGGTCAAAATAGCGTCAACTTAAGGAAAATGTCTTAAGTTGATGCACGATAAAGTTATCAAATAGAAGTTAAAAAACAAAGCAATTCAGAAAATGACGCACTTTAACAAGGACTCCGTGAAAGTCCTATTAATTAGTATAATTTTTATTTCAATCAAAAAGAAACTTTTTGATTGTTAAAGTGTGTTCGTCCCTTTGCTTTATTCTTTTTTCGTTTGAAAGTACGGCCTGGCATTATTTGAGACCTGTTACGGACAGCTTCTGAATAAAGTCTGTTAATTTCGTCGATAGTACTGATGGTACACAGTATTTTTGGAAGAAGTCTTTTCATGAAACCTATAATAAAAATATTATAGGTTTCCTTAAGACGCATGAGGCACATGTGACCATGTTCAACACAGTAACTGAACAATTTTTCAGAGTAATAACCTCGATCAAAAATAACAACACTATTTTCGTATATATTCAGTGTTTCAAGGCTTTTAAGATGCTCAATGGCAGCGGAACGTTCGGAAGCTAAGTAGTGATGAAATAAATGAAGCATGAATAATGTAATCATCAAGTACATCATATACAACAGAAGCAAGTCCCATGGTAAATCGTCTGGAATGATCAGGGTATCCGAACATTTCACCCAAAAATTCAAAATTGGATTTTGAATTTGGAAGTTCGAATTTAGAACCATCAATAGCATAAAGATGATAACCATTCCAAAGTTTTCGATTTTCAATCTGACTGTAAAAAGAATCAACCGAAAGATAATAAAGTTCTTTAAATAAATCTGGGCTAATAAACTGTCTGGCCTTTGATACAGCTTGTTTTGATACAGTAGGAAAATCAATTGCTGGAAGGTCATCATGTATACGAGATATATTTTGAAACATTGAAGCTTTAGAAGAATACAAAAAGATACATAATAACATGTAAAAGAGATGATTTTCGATTACGAATAAAATGATTTTGCTGACTTGAAAAAGTAAATTCCAGTGCAAGAGTAAATTCCATCGTGATTTAAATTTTGCTGATATAACGAGAAATTTTTAGACTAAATCTCTCGTTTTCTGCTATAATTAATGCAACTTATCGAAATTTCCTCGATTTCTAGGCATGCTAAATAGGCTACTGGAATTCGGTGTGCTAGACTAAATTCCACCAGCTGCATCTTAAAAATGTGAAAAGTTTACATCCAGTCTGACAGCAGATTTCGATTAGTTTTATTAATGGTTAAAGCGTATCAGCTTAGGCGTCAGATTAACCTTATCTGGTTCAATCGGCTTAAGCTGAAATGCTTTTAAGATATCTTCACCAAGCGTTTCTAATGCAACTTCATATGGTGTCCTTCCACTGAGGATTTCTCGAGGAGTGGAGTTTATGTGGTTTACGATGAGATTCACATCCCATTGTGTTAAGAATTCAAAAGAAGTTCCTTTCGGTAAAACCATACGAAAGCATCCATTTCCACAAAAGACGACGGGTCTAAGGAACAAAAGTCTGAGTAGGTTCTGTCTGTAAAAACAGAACAATCAGTGATTTATGTTTTATGGCACTTTCGCGGTTTGAATTTTGCCTGTCTTTTCAAATCAATATTTCTTGCTGTGAAGAGTCCTTTGTCAATGTATGTGTACATAGAGCGGACAGACATATCCAGTTCCGGGTGATTTGTAAGGATTTGATAAGGGGATTGCCCCTGCTCAATCAATGGAGATATAATCTGGTCTTTCTGATGGAGCTGGTGCTTGGTCATATTTATTCCAGAACGAGAAGATATCAGCAGTTCACGATATTTTCTGTCAGCAGCACGGCCGTTGTAATAGTATTTATGTGCAATCGTGCAGTGATTTATCTTTTTCGTGCAGCCATTGCAAACATATGGCGCTTTGTCCAATCGTTTACATCGTTCTTTTTCAAAGTCCTTGCAGGTCTGATTACATGTAGGACATGAGGCAAATTTAATGCCACAGAGAAGGATTTTTCCACAGGCATTGGTCTTTTGACAATGGTAACGATGAATGCAAAAGTTCTTTGCGTTATAAAAAGTACCTTTGTGATACCAATCTGAAAGCCGATGAGCACGGACTTCTTTAGATATAGTTGTTGGATCTTTACATAGAAATGCTGCAATGTCTTTAAAGGGAGTCCCTTTTGCCAGTTCATTTTCAATATAGATACGATCATTTAAAGTAAGGTGTTTCTGGTTTCCTGGTATATATTTACTCATAATGCGTCTCCTTCTACTACTGTCAGAAGGAGTCATAAACATAACATGATTGTATGAAAGAGTAAATATCTACTGTGCGAGAGTAAATTCCATCACCCCATTGGGCGGTGGAATTTAGAAATTCATTTTTGGTATATGCGAAATGACCTTACAGTTGTAGACTTTTTGGGGTATGTATATTATAATAAAATTAATTAGTTTTAATTATAAAGTTCGGTATAGGGAGGAAAAGAGAATGACCCAATATCCAATTCCAGCAGTAGGTGTTTTTGTTTTCCATGAGAACGGGATTTATATGATAAAGAAAGGTCGAGGTATTTTTAAGGATCAGTGGTGTACTCCTGGAGGAAAGATCGAATATGGGGAGAATATTATGGATACTGTTCATAGGGAAGTATTGGAAGAAACTAATCTGGAAATTGAAAATATTAAGTTTATTACTTATGAACAGACAATCGAATATGATGAAAAAGCTAATGTGAGTAGGCATTTTGTTTTTTTTAATTTTCGAGCTACTGTGAAAGCAGGAAATCCGATTGCGGCAGATGATGCGGCAGAAATTCGACTGATACCATTAGAAGAATTGCGAAATATAGATTTATCTGCCCCTACTATAAGAACATTTAAGATGATGGGGATTTACTAATTCCGCTTTAGGAGGAGATAAGGTAGGACTAACTATAATTATAGGAGGTGTAGAATGAAACGTGTTGTAGCAATTGCATGCGGATTAAAAGAGCCTAAAAAAGATTATAGTATAATTAGTAAAAGAAACTTGTATTTGAACTATGGATTGTTGGGATTATGCACACTATTAAAACAGCAAGGGTATGAGGTAGAGCAATTTCAGGGTGAATATTGGAAACCTTATGAGCTGATAGAGAAAATCAATGATACGGAATTTCGATTAGATTCAATTGAGTATCCTGTAATAATATCTATTGTAAGTTTTTTGTCATTACAATGGTGCCAAGAAATTACCAGAATATTAAAAGTTGAATATGGACTTAAATGTATCGTTGGAGGAAAATATGTTGTTGACGGAAACATTGAATGGCTAAAAAGGAAGTTGCCATATGTGGATTTATTTATTGAAGGTGCAGGAGAAAGAAAAATTGTACATGCCCTTTCAAATATTGAATCTAATGGGTTAGAGTATTTTGGATACTATAATAGATTAGATTATTCGTTATTGAGTGATTATAAGTTATATAATCCGAGTATAGAACTTGCAAGGGGATGTGGAAGAGGTTGTGCCTATTGTGCTGATGGAAATAAAAAGAAATCTTCAGTTAAAGATGCAAATAGCGTTATAGATGAATTGCATTTTGTTGAGCAAACTTATGATTATGAAGATTTTAATATATATTTTCAAATGGCAACATTTCAAGTGGAAGATAGGTGGATCGAATTATATAGAAGAAGAATGTGTGAGTTTGATAAAATCTTTTATTGGCGTTGTACCTCTAGAATTGATGCCTTGGATTTGAAAAGTATCCCTAAATTGGGACAGATAGGTATGCGAGTATTAGACTTAGGATTAGAATCAGCATCACATAGACAATTGAAATTAATGAAGAAAACAACCAATCCTAAGGATTATTTACAAAAAGCAGAAGAAATATTACATGTTGCGTATGAAAGTGGTATTTGGGTTAAATTAAATGTTTTGTTAACAGCGGGGGAAACTTACGAAACACTTACAGAAACAATGCAATGGCTAGATAAAAATAGAAAATATATTAAAGGGATTTCTGCTAATTGTGAAACGATATACGGACCATACAATCATTTACTTGAAAGTTTAAAACCTTTTGGGGCGACCTATGTATGCAATAGTGATTTGGAGGAAAAGGGATATTCATATATTAATTTAAGTGATGAGATAAATTATGATTTGGCAAAAACACTAGCTAAAGATATATCCAGAACCATTATGACGGCTGATGATTATTATGATTTAAAAAAATATGGGTATTTTCCTAGAGATTATAGTAGAAAACAGTTTTTAATAGATTTAAATGATTTAAATCAAGAGGAGTTGCCATTCAAGATTTACAAGGGAGGATAAAATATGAGATTAGCGACATGGAATATTGGTTCTGCGTTAGGACAAGATATTTATAAAAATGTTGAATATATTGTTCAAAATATAGAAAAAAATTTAGTAGATGTGTTATGTCTACAAGAAGTAGTAACTTCTGGTGATGCTACAAATTTTATAGATGAGTTGCAAAGAAGGTTATCATTTAAGTATAGCAGATTTTATGAGTTATCGTCTGCCCATTTGGAAGATAGTACAATGATGGGGATAGCAGTTTTATCTAGGTATAGTATTGAAGAATCATTTGAGATTAAGCTAACCAATCCCAATATTGTTTTTAATAAAAATGGTAAAGAAATACGAAGTGATGATAAAGGTTTTTTAGTTACAGAAATACTTTATAAAGGTAAAAAAGTAAAGATAGTAACAGGACATATGCTGCCATTCCATTCTTTGGGAAGCGATAGTAAAAATTACGGATATTTGTATGAAGAAATGTATTCTAAGGTAAAGATATTTTGCAATGGATTCCCTTTTATTTTGTGTGGTGATTTTAATTCTTCGAAATTTGAATCCTTAGTTAAAGAGATTTCTGTTGATATGTTGAATGTTTTTCATGAAGCAACTCGATATAACGGAAATCAGAATGATTATATATTTATAAGCAAAGAATTGTTGTGTAAATCATATAGAGTAGATATGAATGAATATGATCATTTTTTGTGTGTATGTGAAGTAGAGTTGAAATCAGAGACAGATTTGAATGTTCTTCATTTATCGGATATTCATTATTTGAGTCGGGATTATTCTATAGATGAAAAAAGCCGTTTGGCTAAGGTAAAAGAGAGTGATATAAGAAAAAGGTTTTTTTCTGAGAAAATGCTTGATTTTATAGAACCGCTTGATTATGTGGTTGTATCAGGAGATATTACTACTGGTGGAAATAGAGAAGGGTTCAAGCAATTTGAGAATTTTGTCAGAGAAATGCAAGATAGAAAAGTATTTCCTCCTTCGAACCATTTTGTGATTGTACCGGGGAATCATGATGTTGGAAAAAATAATAGATGGGATGATTTTGCCGGGGTGTTGGGTGGAAGTTTTGTGCGTCCATGGATTGAAGATATTGACATAAATCCACATGATTTGTTAAGAAAATTTTCTGACTTGTTTGAAAATGACATTGAAGACATTTTTGGCTTTATTAATGACCGAGTGACATTAGAGAAAGTACATTTTCCATTTTTATTAGATATAAGTAACCGTATATTCATTTATGCGTTTAATTCATCTAGTATATCTAGAACCAATATTATTTTAGAAGATGAAGATGAAGATTTTATAAAAAGATTAAAAAGTAAAAAAATGAGTCGGGATGTTAATCAATTATTAAATATCCTTGAAAAAGAATTACAAATAGATCCGGCAAGAGTAGATCCGCAAGAATTGTTTTTATTTGATGAGTTTATAAAAAGAATTGAAATGAAGGTGGATTTATCGACATTTCATAAAATTGCTGTTTTACATCATCATACAACAACAATTTCATGTACAGAAGAAGTAAAGAAATTTGATACAATAGTTAATGCAGGTACCTTTAAGAAAATGCTTTCTGATAATGGATTTCAAATTGTCATGCATGGACATAAACATAATCCAGATATTTTTTATGATACAGCCATAGAAAATCATAAAAAATTGCTTGTGATTTCAGGAGGAACGGTATTTGGTTATCCTAATCGCAAGGGAAATGGATTTTATATACATACTGTTAAAGAAGATGCTTTATATTCGAAATATATATATTTAGATGAGAATAAAAGAGTAGATAATGTTGTTACAAAGTTAAGCGGTGATATGGATATAAAATATGGATTGACTTTAGAGAATATATATAAAAATGTGGAGTATAGAGTAGTTCAACATATTAACACAGAAATTATAGAGGGAAAAGAATACATAGGATGGAGCAAAAATATCGAAGAACGAAAAGTAGGAGTAATTTCTACGGTCTATGGCTTGCTGATATTAGAAACGCTTGGAAGTAATGCAAAGTACTATGTGCAGAAAAAAGAGGAATTAATAAGATCATTATGGCAATTTAGACACGAAAGTGGGGGATGGGGAGCAGTTTCTCAAATTACTAACACAGGGGCGCCAGAAGCTACAGCTTGGGTTGTATTGGCATTATTTTCAGTAAAGTCTCCGCTATATAAAGATGCATTAAAGGATTTGTATGAAATATTGGAAAGAATGAAAGATAGTATTAATAGTAATTTCACATTGGGATTAATAATTAATATTTTATGTAAAGTAGATCCTGATAGTAAATACATTCCTGATTATTGCGAAAGGCTGTTGGATAGTGCTGTTAAAAAAGATGGGAAAGTAAAATTTTGGTGTAGTAAATGTAAGGAAAATTTAATTCGAAAAATAGAACCATCAATCGTACATACAGCCTGTGCAATAATTGCGCTCTATAATAGTCAAGAAAAAGGTATTATTTCTAGAGATTTACAGAATGAATTGAGTGATACAAGAGAAATTCTGCTAAATAAAAAATTATGGGGAAATACTTATGAAGCTATTTCAGTACAAATAGGAAATAAGGAGGATAGTTTAATTGTACATTATTATACAATTGCTTGGATACTGAAGGCATTGTTGCAAATGGATAATTTTATTGATATTTCTTTAACTCAAGAAGCAGTTGATTTATTGTTGAAAGATTATAAAAATGGATACTGGGATTATGAAGGTAACTTTTATATTTGGACAATATATGATGCATTAACAGCTTTAGAAGCATATCTTCTAAAAAAATAATTTGCATTGATAATAGATTATGCTATTAGAAATGTGTTTTAGGATATGAGGATGTTTATGGCGGAGGTAAAGGGAATCCTTAGTATATTAAAGAATACCTATTCTTGATATAAGAAATAGTATAGGAGTAAGCGCAAAATAATTCGACGGATTGCAACAAATTAATTATCAACCCATAATAAGTATCAGGAAATGCTAGTAGTTTACTATACTTATGTTTGCTAGATGCTGGCATTTTACTCTAATTATTATGAGGTAAAAGCTATGAGAGCACCAAGAGTACCAGTCGAAGAACAATACCGCCTGATCATGGAATGCCGCAAAAGCGGACTGTCTGATCATCAGTGGTGTTTAAACAATGATATTAATCCAGGCACCTTTTACAACTGGGTTAAGCGTCTCCGCAAGAATGGCTGCGGAGATATTCCTGAGAAAAATCAGCTGTCAACTTATGAACAGTCTCATCAGGAAGTTGTAAAAATTGAGATGAATTCCATTTCGATTCCCAATGACATGAATAAAAATACTGATACAGCCGCAATGGAGTTAATGATTGGAAACATGAATCTGCGTATTTCAAACAAAACGGATCCATTGCTTCTTGCAAAAACAATCCAGATACTTACGGAGCTTTCAAGCTAGGCGATATCACAGCTGCCGGCGAGCTTTATATTGTGACCGGGTAAAGGCACTTCTATGGGAAAATGATGGCTTTGTACTCCTGTATAAACGCATGGAAGTAAAAGGCAGGTTCCGCTGGCCACGTTCAAGTCAGGAAGTGCGTCAGCTTACATGGCAGCAATTCGACTGGCTTATGTCAGGCCTTGAAATCGAACAGCCCAAAGCATTTAAAACGCCGTGAAGCCTTGAAAATACTGGCATTTCTGCTTCTTCTTTAATGCTCTTTGTGGTATAATAAAAGTATCGAAAAAGGAGCAGAAAATCACATGGCAGATGAAACATGGATACAGGTACTGAAGGAGCTGGAAAGAAATCCCGAAACTGATTCTTTCATGTGACTGTTCCGCTTAGGTGAAGATGGACTGCCATCTATCGTCCTTTACCATTACACTGAAACAAGGGCAAGATACAATGCAGTTGATTTCCTTGATGGTTTTTCGGACGGATACCTGGAAACGGATGGTTATCAGGGGTATAATAATCTCCCTGGTATCAGGCGCTGCTCCTGCTGGGCGCATACGAGAAGATACTTCATTGATGCGGTTCCAAAAGGAAAGCAGTATGATTACAGCAATCCGGCAGTACAGGGAGTCCAGTTCTGTTTAAAGCTTTTTGACATATCTTTTGGAGCATCGTCCAAGTGAAGACATGTCAGATGAACAGCTTGAGGCATTGACTCCGTGGAGCAAAGAAGTTCAAAATGTTTGCAAAAATCAAAATGTAGTAAAACGCTTGCATCTAGCAAAGATGATGCAAGCGTTAATTAAAATCTAGCGTTGGAATATTGAGCGCTTACGGTCAAGTGATGGACAAGATAAGCAATCATAAACAATAATAGGAGAAGATGCGAATGAGAAATAGACTGGGAAAACATCCATCGGAAGGCACTGGATATGGATAGGCGGAACGAAGGAAGTTAGGACTCTCCGAAAGCGTGAGATGGTTATGCTATGGATTGAAAAAATAGTATATTGTGTTAAAATATTTATTGTATTAGGAACACTTTGTTGAAATACAATTTTATAGAATGATGAAGCGTGAAATAAGAGATATTGAAAAGTATATTGAAAATGTTTCTTAATATTCAAATGAATGTAGGAGTAAATTATGGCAAAACTACGAGCGGATAAGAAAAATTATAAAAAAGCATTTACTATACACGCAAATGCATATGACAATTGGAATTTGGGAAGTGATAATAGTAGAAGGTTAATACTATGCTATTGTGTAGAATGTGGATTAAAATGTTTGATTATGGACAATGATAATATTTGTACAATTTCGCAGGCTAATGAAAAGACCGAAGAGGTATTGTGTACACATGATTTTAGAAAATTATTAAAGGAAGTGGGGCAGTCAGGGCAATTTCAATTTAAACAGTTTGTTACAGAATATGGAAATACAGTTTGTCCGTCAGAGTATCATCAGTTATGTAGATATAATATTGCACCTAAAGATATAGAAGATGTAATTAAATTTGAAAATGTATTAAACGAAATTAAAAATTGGCTAAAAGAGGTGGTATGATTATGAGATTTTATACATGGAAAGATATAGAAAGATATATTTTACTTCATTGTACACAATGGAATAGTCACATATGTGATATAGATGTTTACCCGGATGAGATTATTGTTTATTCAAAAGATAATTCATATGATATGTGTAAAAAAGTATTACATGATCTTTTCCCTAAAAATTTGTCGAGTGATGGTTCGAAAATAAAATTGGATTATATTGATTCGTATATAGAAGTTTCATATGAATGTGGAGATATAGATAATGTAGTTAATATAATGCCACTATTTAAAAAAGCAATTTATCAGGAGTCTGCTTATCCTAATAAGAGATTGGAGAAACTTAGCTGTCCGGTAATAGGGTTTCATTCATATAAGGGAGGGGTAGGGAGAACTTTATCTTTAATTGCATTCGCACAGGCTTGGACGAATATGCAAAATGACCCGCAGAATAATAAATTACTTATTATAGATTCTGATATAGAGGCACCGGGACTTACTTTAATTCAAGGAAAATTAGATGAAATTTCTTTTAGTTATTTGGACTTACTTACATTGATTCAAGATAACAGTGATGAAGAGAATGTATTATCTATTGCGGCAAATTTAATTGGAAATCTAACAATACCTATTGAGACAAAGCAGGAAAAGGTAGAGCATATATTTTTACCTACTTATAGGTATGAGCAACAACTGTATGATCTATATGCAAGTCCACAGTCTATAACTAATAGTAGAAATAAGGAATATGTTTTAGCAGAAATTTTATCTAGTCTTGCAGTAAAGTTAGGGGCAAAGGCAGTTTTGATCGATTTAAGAGCAGGAATAAGTGAATATTCAGCACCATTATTGTTAGACCCAAGAGTGAAAAAATACTGTGTTACTTCAACATCTAGTCAATCTGTAATTGGTACTAAAAAAATTCTGAATTTTATATCAAAAGGTCTTGATATAGATAGTACAACATTGTTACCGACTATTTTATTAAGTATGGTTCCGAAAGAATTTCCTCAAAATGAAAAAGAAGCCATAAAAGAAGTGATGATTAGTTGCTTTAAAACAACAGAAGATAATGAGGAGCTTTTTGATAATATGGTAATCGAGCTTCCGTTTGCAAGTGAACTAATACACTTGACTAGTTTACAACAGATTCTTTTTACATTAAAAGATAGGGAAATGTATGAAACAATTTATAAGTTAGTCGAGCAGAATTATAAATCGATAGATAAAGAAGGAACATTTTATTCTGAGGAACAACATAGGATAGTTCTTAAACAAATATATGAATTTGCGAATAATCAGATTACTGCAGAAGCAAATGGAGCAGAAGAGCTATTGTTGACGGAACCTATTAAAAATTTGTGTGGTAGGTTTAATTATCAAATTCCTACCACAATAGTCCAAGGAGCAAAAGGCTCTGGTAAAACCTTTTTATATAGACAGTTAATTGAACAGAAAAGTTGGAGACATTTTTGCTCAAAAATAGACAGTAAAAAGTTAAATTCAGAAGATGGATATTTTATTCCGGTTTTAGCACCACAAAATATTTCTAAAATTAAGACTTTACTTGATGACTGTATTGATTCTGTAAATAACTCATTGGATTTTGCGAATGTATCAAGGTCGGTTTATGTTGATAATGCCTATAAGTTATCTGTTTTGAATACAGGTGATATGGATTGGATGAAATTATGGGAATCAATTTTTGTTTCGTCTATTGATAAGAATTTATCATCTTTATCAGAACTTAATGATAAGCTGATGAAAATAAATAAATCAGTTATTTTTCTGATTGATGGACTGGAAGAAATATTTAAAACTGTATCAGCAGATGAGTGGCAACAGAAAGCTATAGAAGTATTATGTCAGGGGATTCTGAATACTTTAGCATCTAAATATGAAAATATCGGTTTGATTGTATTTTTACGAAGTGATATGGCTCAAAATGCAATAACAGTTAATTACGAGCAGTTTAGACAAACTTTTGATTATGCAGAATTAAAATGGTCTTCTGAAGAGGCTTTGAAACTTGCGGTTTGGTTGGTAGATCAGGCGGTGCCTGATTTTTATAGAGAATCAGTGCCGATAGAAAATGCTTCACAGGAGATTGTGGAAAAATACTTAATAAAGTTGTGGGGATTGAAATTAGGAAGGAATAGTTCTAACGAGGCATATGCGTCAAGATGGATATTAGCGGCTCTTTCAGATTTTAATGGACAATTACAAGCTAGAGATATTATAAGATTTTTGAAATATGCTTCTAAACAGAATGGGAAAAAGCCTGCGTATTTTGACAGAGTTCTAATGCCTGTGGAAATTCGTAATGCGGTTTCGAATTGCTCAATGGATAAGATAAATGAAATTAAAACAGAATACGAAAGTTTAAAGCCAATATTTGAAAAACTTGAAGAACTGCCACCTGAAAAAAAACATCTGCCTATCAGTCAGGAGGAAAATTTGCTTAGCGCACAGGAAGAAAAATTAATGAAGCAGGCTGGGTATCTTACAAGAGAAGGCGATAATTTATATTTACCTGAGATAATCAGACACGCATTAGGATTTAGATATGAAAGAGGGGCAAGACCAAGAGTATTGGCACTTATTCTTAGTAAATAGGCATTTGATGCTGATATTGCAAAGATGCTATTAAATTGTAGAACATATTCACTACGCTCTGATAACCCTAACTTCCAAAAATGAGTAGCCCTAATGAAGATAAAATTTAAAAACAGCCCGTATTTATGCAAAATTACTTGCAAAAATACGGGTTTTATTGTGCAATTGATATGAACGCCTATGGTGTGTATGGAAATGTAAGCGCAAAATAATTCGACGGATTGCAACAAATTAATTATCAACTCATAACAAGTATCAGGAAATGCTAGTATTTTACTATATTTATGTTTGCTAGATGCTGGCATTTTATTCTAATTATTATGAGGTAAAAGCTATGAGAGCACCAAGAGTACCAGTCGAAGAACAATACCGCCTGATCATGGAATGCCGCAAAAGCGGACTGTCTGATCATCAGTGGTGTTTAAACAATGATATTAATCCAGGCACCTTTTACAACTGGGTTAAGCGTCTCCGCAAGAATGGCTGCGGAGATGTTCCTGAGAAAAATCAGCTGTCAACTTATGAACATTCTCATCAGGAAGTTGTAAAAATCGAGATGAATTCCATTTCGGTTCCCACTGACATGAATAAAAATACTGATACAGCCACAATGGAGTTAATGATTGGAAACATGAATCTGCGTATTTCAAACGAAACTGATCCATTGCTTCTTGCTAAAACAATCCAGATACTTGCGGAGCTTTCATGCTAGGCGATATAACAGCTACCGGCGAGCTTTATATTGTGACAGGGTAAAGGCACTTCTATGGGAAAATGATGGCTTTGTACTCTTGGAACAACTCAGTGGGGTCAGGCACAATTAAATCTTTATAAATTAATAAATTTGGATATACGGACTATTGAAATTGTATATTAAGTGTGATAACATAAAAAACAACTTGAGGTAGGGAACGTTTAATAACGGCTAAAATTTGTGAATTATTAAACTATTAGGATTTGAATATGAAAACAATAAGTGACAGAATATTTGAAAAATTAAAAGAAAAAGGTATGAGTCAGAAGGAGTTTTCACAGAAGACTGGCATTGCGGAAAGTTCAATTAGTGACTGGAAGAAAAAACATACTAATCCGGTAAGTGACAAGATATTGATTATATGCGAGGTGCTGGATATTTCGCCATATGAGTTATTGTCAGGAGCAGAGCATATTGGAACCAGAAGCAGGGATAATCAGACATATGTTTTTGCAAAAGATACTGAACTTGGAATGGTAGTTGAGACGTATCAGCAGTTGGATTATAAGCAGCAAAAGAGACTTTTGGGCTATATGGATGCTTTGAAGATGAACAACTAGAAAAAATGTAATTTTGCACCACATGATACGTAAAAACGAAAAAATTCTCACAAGAGAGGATGAAGATTATATATTCAAATGAAGAGTACTGGGTATGGTTGTCCAGATGCAAAAAGAATAATTCATTCTTTATGATTATTTTATTTGATTGAAATACCGATACGTGGTAATATGAATTTGAAAGAGAGGATATAATGGTTAAGGAAAATGTTAATGAACTGGTGGATAAACTTACTCTATTTGATGATGATTTAATGAGTAGAGTTTTCGACAATAATATCGAAGCAACAGAGCTTATGCTTAGAATCATATTGGGAAGGAACATTAATGTAATTAGTGTTATTGGACAAGATGAGATAAAAAGTCATGAAGTAGGTGGAAGAAATATAACATTGGATGTTCATGCGATTGATGTGAACGGTGATGAAATAGATATTGAAGTACAAGGAAATTCGGCAGGGGCACATATCAGACGAGCAAGATATCATAGCAGTATGGTAGATTCTAAAATGTTAGACGAAGGACAGGAGTTCAGGCAACTTAAGGATTCGTATATCATATTTATATATAAACATGATAAATTTAGAAAGGGTTTACCAGTATATCACATAGACCGATATATAAGGGAAACAGAAGAATTATTTGATGATGGTTCCCATATTATATATGTAAATGGTAACTATAAAGGTAATGATGAAATTGGACAGCTAATGAATGATTTTCGTCAGACAGATTCAGATAAGATTCATTATGCTGCATTAGCAAAAGGTGTAAAGCATTTTAAGGATACTGAAAAGGGGCGTGAGCAAATGTGTGAAGCAGTTGAAAAATATGCAAAGGAATATGCAAAAGAATATGCAAAGGAATATGCAAAGGAATATGCGGTAAAGGAAAAGATGATTTCTGTGAAAAATCTTATGGAGAATATGAAACTTACAGTGGATCAGGCACTAAATGCTTTGGGAATTCAAGGGGATGAAAGAAAAACCATAATAAATCAATTACAAAACCGAAATTAGGATATTTAAGTAGAGATATATTAAAAAATTTTTAGAACATAAATATAAGATGTTCTAGATTGAAATGCTAAAGAGTGTCATGGCACACCCAAATAGAAGCCCCAGTAGCTGGAACTACTGGGGCTTCTATTTAATTGAGCTGCTACAATTAACAGTGGGGTTAGGCATCATTATATTTCTTACAAAAATACAGAGTTTTATATATAACCTATCTGCCTAAATACATTGAATTAGGATGAAAGACGCTATTAAAAAAGAGTGCAAACTGCTTGCAATTAGCAATCAAACGAAATATAATGAAGAAAAAAGAGGAGGCGATATCTATGGCAAGAACAGCAAATGTATTTGCACGTGTTGAGCCTGAAGTAAAAGAGCAGGCAGAGCAGGTGCTTGATCGACTTGGCATTCCAATGTCCAATGCGGTAGGAATGTTTCTGAGACAGATTGTACTCCAGAGAGGAATTCCTTTTGAAATGAAACTTCCGGCTTATGAGGAACCTGTTGCGTATGGTTCTCTTACAAAGGAACAGTTCGATGCAGAAATAGAAAAAGGCATGGAAGATATTAAAGCAGGCAGAGTATATTCAGCAGATGAAGTTGAAGCAGAAATGAAACGGGAATTTGGTATATGAAATATAAAGTGATGTATACAGCAGGAGCCAAAAGAGATCTGAGAAATATTTTCATATATATTTCAGAGGAACTGTTAGCTCCAGAGAACGCTGCCGGACAGACAGACCGAATTATGGCTGCTATTCGAAAGCTGGACACCATGCCGAATAGAAACCGGCTTTATGAGGAAGAACCATGGCACAGTAGAGGACTTCGGTTCTTTCCGGTGGACAATTATTTGGTATTTTATAAGACAAATGATGAAAATGAAATAGTGTATATAGTTCGAATTATGTATCGTGGACGTGATGTTCGCAAGCAGTTAAGCCGGACAGAAGACATTTCAGAAAATTAAAATTTAATATGGAACCAGAGGTTTGAGCAGTTAGTCTATGAAAAATAGGGGGAGCTGCTTTTTTCATACAAAGTCCATCTGAAGATGTGTGATTTAATGAGTGGTGGGGGCAGGCACCAATGTGGTCAAAAAGCATCAACTTAAGGAAAATGTCTTAAGTTGATGCAAGATAAAATTATCGAGCTGTTATCTGGGCGGAACATATTGGTGTTTATGATTCCTTATCTTGTCCAAAATCGGTTCTCATTTTTGTCAGGCTTCAGCTCATTTCATTGCCGCAACTTTGCAATTTATAATAGTTATCAATTGAATATTAACCTAAAATTCGCTATACTGAATAATATAATTTGTCGAAAATATGTTTGCCGAAAGGACGGATTGCAACAAGTTAATTATTTACTCATAATGAGTATCAGAAAATGCTAGTGTTTTACTATACTTATATTTCAGTCGAATTTTTAAGACGGTGGAGGGCATGAGTCCGAGTTAGCATAGGAAAAAGTGGTAAAGTATAAATTGTTTTTACTGCAATCTGAAGAGTTATTGTGAAGGAGAGGTAAAGAATGGATGAGCATGATGTAGTGGAAGCTGGAACTGATTTACTTTTTGGGGATCCTAAGTCAGTCTTAAAAAAAATAGGTTTATCTATTTTGGATAAGAAACAGTTTGAGGCTATATTCGTATCAGCTGGGAAAACGGTTGCTGAATATGAAAAAGATAACACAGAGCAGAATGACATTAGGAAGATTTTGTTCTGTGAGGAAACTATGAGACTTTTAGCTAATGAAATAAGAAAGAGTAATAGTTTTGATTGGCTAAATGATTTGGATAGATGTGTTAATGATTTACTTTCTTTAAGTGAACTTGATAGCATCAATAAAGCTAGATGCAAGAAACATTTTGAGGATATAGTAATTTATCAAATTAAAAAGTTATTTCCGCAAAGGTATGGTTCTTATTGCCTGGGAGATATCCATGACAATGTTAATAGTTTGATGGCTTCAACGCAATCTAGTAACGAGACGCTCAATAAGATTCTTGAATTGATGAGTCAAAATGATGGTGAATACAATCAAAAGAGTCCAACGACACATGAAGACTGGCAGGATAAGAGTTCATATACATTACTTGAATGGCATTTGGAGAGGGTGGAAGTTGATGGAATATTTGCGCACAAAGATAGTTATACTGATGATATTATTAAACTAACAGAAACGTGGCAAAAGGAACGTGATGAATATCCGGGTTGGTATATTATTCCATATAATACGGCTGTAGAGTTAAGTATGTATACTGACGAGAATGGATTGTTACAAAAGCATGAGACGGAAGATATTGACGTAATGTTGGATTTTACTTATGAATTGTGCTGGAGACGTATAAAAACAATGCTACCATATAGCGAGTATGAAGTATTTCATTTAAGGCAGATATGGGACAAGTATTATATAAAAATTAAGGAAAATGCTGGTGGTTCAGACAAAATACGAAAGTGGTTCTATATAGGGCAGATACTGCTTTCTGATTATAGGGAGTCTATGAATTGGAACGAATGGCAGCGGCTTATGGACATTTTGATTGTCTATCAGGAGAGTGGAAATAATGGTAAAGTCGACTTAATGATAGAAAGAGCTAAGGCATGTTATTTTAAATTAGATATACCGAGTTTGAGAAGGGAGTTGGATCAGTGCGATATTCCGGAGGAGTGTTATGAACAGAGACTGTTGGTAATAGGGCTCGATTTGGAATGTGGAAAATTGGAAGAATCACTTGAAAAGTTAAAGCAGCTCAGACAAGATTTAATTTGTAAAGTAGATGAGAATAATGAAAATTATTATCTAAAGAGTTTAGAGGCATCGGTATTACAATTACTTTCTATTTGTCAGCAGGCATATTCTTTACATAAAGGAAAATACGAATTTGAACAAATGGGAATCGATGAGATATTAGAAGAGATTGACCGGAAAAAAGAATTTTTTAACTGGGAATCATGGAAAAATAATGTTGCTAAAGAACTTTTTAACCATTGTGTTGATAATCAATTTGAAAAGGAAACATTTGAACTAAACAGGAGTACAGTGACCATATGCTCATATAGTCGTTCGGGTCATGCGGAAGGCTACCAGCTTTATAAAGTGTTAGAGAAACTTGGAATCCCATTTAAATGTGGATGCGTTACTGTTATTTCAGATATGGAATTGTCTTTGATATCTTCTATTTGCGATATTAATAATAGACTGGGTTTGTTACTGTTAGTTCGTTGTTCAAGTACAGGGACAATAGAAAAACTTGTTAATAGAAAATTTGTAATGGATTTAGAGAGTGGGTATATTGACGATGTTATAGATATTTTAATAAATGCTATTGAGGTTAATATCGGTGAAATAATTGCAATGGGAAATGGTTTCCCGGAATATTTAGCTGGGCATATAAGGGAAAATGTTCCTATATTATTGCAAAGATTTTCAAGCCGGGCATCTGAAAGGATGCAAAAAAAGGAATTACAGTTTATTCAGAAAATTATGAGTTATAGGAACATTCCACCTCGATTTGAAGTAACTCAATTAATGGATAAGCTATTACGGCAAATATCCGAACGTATGAAGGTTAAGCTGCTTCCTCTAATGATGGAAACTGAGATTGTAGAGCAAGTAACAATGCATTCGAGAGTTGACGGTTCAAATGGAATAGATATTTTTGACTGTTATTTTAACAAGCAAGGATTGGATACTTTGTTTGAAGAATATCATGTGTTGATAGATGAAGATGTGATAAATTGGCTATTAAAAGATGATTGGAAGTCTGATTACGAATGGAAGACAAAAGTCGTAAGATTAAAGATTTTAGATGAATATCATCTTTTAAGTACTAAACAGCATGATGAATATGTGAAGTTAATTTGGGCAAATATTGATGAGAAAACTCAATTGCCTAAATTGACTGGTTATTACTTATGGGTATATGAAACTTTACCATACATTGATGAATCAATTCCAAAATTGTCGGTTAAGAATTATTTTATTACATATGATATTGCTACGGATAGCAATGATTTATATTTAAAACAATTGACACTTTTATGTGCGAATGTGGAGCTAGGCTATTGGAATGAAAAAGAGGTGCTTATTATTCTAAATAAGATAAGTAAATACTGGTACAAAATTGCAGAGAATACAGCGAATATTATGTTTGAGGATAATTCTAGAAAGGCCGTATATGCAATAGCAGCTATGCTGGAAAATTGCAATAGTATGATTTCCGATGAAGCACGAGAGATTCTTATTAAACTGGCACATGAAATGAATGAAAAGGGGATTTATACAAAGTGTTTTGATATATTTATTTTGCGGGATGAACAATGGGAACGTGATGTACAAGAGAATATTTTTGCAATGAATGAATCTCAATCAATAGATTCTCTTAGAGCTATGGAAAAGTATATTAAACGTTATCCTGATAGTGTTATTACTAGTGAAATGCTTGAAAAGATAGTCGAATTAATTGAGCTTAGGAAAGAACCAGGATTGCTTTCAGCTATATGGATATTACATAATCTGGTATATGCGAAGAATACGGTTATAGATACTATTGGAATTGAAAGAATAGATAGATTACTGTTTTTTTGGGCAGAATTAATTAACTACGATAATGCTGCTATGAAAGATATTAAGCATTGTATTGAGCTTCGACAGGCTTGTGCGGCTCTGGCTTTTAGACTATTTGATTGGAAGACAGTAAATTGCGGTAAGGGTGTGGAAAAATGGCGTGAGATTTGTAAATCATCTGATGAGGCAAACGAGGTACGTAATCAGTGGATATGGTAAAATCCTCAGCGTAGCCCGCTATGCATACGCTTTTTCCGTGCACTCTCCCGCCTAATATGGTGGTGGCAATGCCATTAAGCTAGGTGTTCGAGGTTTTGCTCGAATGAAAAGTGTTTGGAATCATCTTGACAATATGTTGAATACGACATATTATAATTATAAAGAGGAAGGAGCATACTAATGTACGAGATCATTTTATATGATACAGAAGATGGAAGATGCCCTGTGCAGGAACTATTAGATTCCCTGGAGCCTAAGTTGCTGGCAAAAACATTGCGGACAATTGACTTACTGGAAATGAACGGTCCATTGCTTCGTGAGCCATATTCAAAACCATTGGAGAATGGGATATTTGAGCTTCGTACCAAGCAGGGATCAAATATTACAAGAGTACTGTATTTCTTTATCGTAGGCAAGAAGGCGGTACTGACCAATGGATTTATAAAAAAATCGCAGAAGACACCAAAGGCAGAAAAAGAACTGGCAAAGAAGTATAAAGCAGATTATGAACGGAGGTATGGCAATGAGTAGCTATAAAGATTATAAAAAAAGAGCATTGCAGAATCCGGAGGTAAAGGCAGAATATGATGCATTGCAACCGGAATATGATATTATCCAGGCGATGATTGATGCAAGAGTGCAGCAGAATATGACGCAGAAAGATTTATCAGCTAAAACCGGAATTACGCAGGCGGATATAAGCCGGATCG